>Ga0194120_10010179_pt1 | contig 11710 bp, 8 predicted proteins | sample TA2MahCa65mmetaG_FD_148642 | JGI IMG/M metagenome (GOLD analysis project Ga0194120, IMG submission 148642) | Freshwater microbial communities from Lake Tanganyika, Tanzania - TA2015019 Mahale Deep Cast 65m | ecosystem: Environmental > Aquatic > Freshwater > Lake | place: Tanzania: Lake... | reverse complement strand
TGACGCTGCCGTTATTGGCATCAATGACTACACGAGTATTGCCGCCATGATCCTGAACATCAGCACTGCTTTTAATGTCATAAACATAAAAACCCTTGGCACGATTAAGCCAAAATCCGCTGGGTACTAGTAACGTTATCCCTTGTGTCTGGCTGACTCGGTTCAGTTCGGCCTGAGCAATATCCTGTGCTTGTCGCCAACTGATTTTGGGATCCTGAACTGGTTCGCTCAAATCAGGGAAATCACTCCAAGGTTGGTGATATTCGCTGACCGATTGCATGGCTTTGCTATAGATATCGCCTAAATTCATGTATACGCTGGACCAGGCAAATATCAGTAAGGCAATCCACAGCCACAAACCACCTGCACGGTGTAGATCAAAGGTAACACGGGTTTTAGACGCGGACCATTTGATTAGCCAGGCCAGTTGCCAGCGTTGCCAAAAGGTTTTGCTTATCACTGTAGTCGGGGCTGGGTGTTTGGTTTTGGTCAGTGGCAAGGTCAGATAAAAACCGACGAAACAATCCAGTGTCCAGATTAGCGCTGTGATACCTAAAGTCCATACCCCGATTTCACCCAAGGCCAGTTCGTAATGCAACTTGTAAATAAACGGCATCAGGTTTTCTAATCCTTGCGACAGATCACCCCAGTGGCGTTTGCCTAATAGTTGACCGGTGTAGGGATTGAAAATCAGTTGATCGTATGGTGTTTCGTGGTTGAGGCGGGTGGAAACAGTAACTGTAGCCGCTTGCTCAGTTAGCCAGATGGCATCGGCTTTAATCGAAGGATCAATGCGTTCGCTGGTTTCCAGCAGTGTAGCCGGATCAAGTGGCCTGTCCGACTGAATGGCCACTGCAAACTGAGGATTGATTGCACCATCCAGTTCCTTTAAAAAAGCCAAAAGACTGCCGGTTAATCCGACGATGATTAAAAATGCCGTCATCGCCAAGCCTATGTAGCGATGTAATAAAACCCAAAATGGACGAAATCTCATACAACATCCCGTAAAAACAGGCTGGGAGATTTAGGTTACCCAGCCTATAACTTTTGCACTATCTACCTTTAAAGTTAATACTCTAATTTTACTGAGCCAATAAAACTTAAAGGGTCAGCTGGAAGAATCTGAGAGCCACTGTTACTACTGAGATAATAGTGTTTATCCAAAACATTGTTGACATTTAATTGGGTTGTTAATTTTGAGTTTCCGACTCTGGTTTTGTAAGCTGCCATTAAGTCCCAGCGAACGTAACCTGGCATTTGATAGCTGTTGATCAAATCACCTTGTCTGGATCCAGCCAAATAACTACCGGTACCGACTGAGAAATGATCATCAATATCGTATTTTCCCCATAAGCTAGCGGAGTGCTCTGGAACATTAAAGTAACGATTGCCAGTATTACCTATGCCACCATTGTTGTCATAGTCTTTAGTTATTCTGGCATCTGTATATGCGTAAGAACCTATCATACTGAGTTTGTCAGTGATTTTGCCAGTGACATCCAGTTCAATACCTTGGCTTCGAACGCCTCCAACCGATCTAGAATCAAACGGGTTATCAACTGTACTAAAATCAGGTGTAGCAACATTGGTTTTATCAATATGAAAATAAGCCAAAGTTGAGCTGAGTGCACCATCCAAAAACTCGTTTTTGAGGCCGATTTCGTATTGTTTTGCGTGTTCAGCATTTAGTACCACATTGTTTGCACCTAGACCGTTATACCGACCAACTGACTCGGTGTAATTGCCATAAACCGATAACCATTGCCAAGGTTGATACACAAAACCAAAGCGTGGGTTAAATTCAGAAATGGTTTCCGGCGTTGGATGTAATGAATTCGGTGAACCGCCATAGGCACTCTGTCTGAGTGCGTTATCGTAACGTCCACCCATCAGAATATGCAGTTTATCGAAGAAGGTCATTTGATCTTGCAGGTAAAGCCCAAACCACTCCGACTCATCCAGCCAAGAGGCGTTAGGTTGCAGTCTTGGTACTCGCATTAAACCGTGAACAGGATTAAAAACATCCATTGGTGGCGCGTCTGCTAAATCTAAAGGCCCCCAATTATTGTTGAAATCATGGCGTTCACGTAGGTAGTAATCAAAGCCAAACAGGGTAGTGTGTTTGATGCCAAAGGTATTGAATTTTCCTGTTAAATCCAGATTGGTTGCATAGTTATTGGTTGTGCCAGGCCCTTGAATAATCCACATTCTGTCCATCAACCAACGACCATTATCTTGGTAAGCACCGCCTTGCCAAAGATCATTCCAATTGTACTTAGATTGTTGGTAAAGAAAACGATTGGTTAATTTCCAGTTGTCGTTAAATTTAAAGGTCCAGTCCATGCCAGAGGTATAGCTTTCAAGCGTACTGACCAACGGTGCATCAGTGAATGAAAAGCTGATGGGGACATTGGCAGGTCGATTACCTATTGGCGGGATACCGCCATCACCGTGAAAACGATCATTACGGTATTCAAAATTCAGATTCATTTCGAATTTGTCGTTAGGTAACCAGCTTAAAGATGGTGCGACGAATTTACGTTCTTTATCGATAAAATCACGAAAGGAGTTATTATCTTGATAAGCCATATTCAGGCGATAAAGCAAGGTTTTGTCTTTGTTCAGTGGTCCAGTTGCATCAATTGTTGAACGATATAAGTCATACGACCCTACTTGTTGTTCAAGTGCGTAGTAAGGGGTGTCTAGCGGTTTTTTGGTTGTGATGTTGACCAGGCCACCGGGTTCTGTTCTACCGTAAAGTACGGATGCTGGCCCCTTTAGGACTTCAATTTGTTGTAAATTCGCTGTTTCAAAAGTTTGCTCATACAAACGAATGCCATTTCGATAGACAGCACCTTGTGAATCAAAACCACGCATGGTGAAGCTTTCATAGATATTCGCTGATCCGTATGTCACCTCCCGCCGAACACCACTGACGTTTTTTAATGCATCTTCCAGTCTAATAGTCTGTTGATCCTTCATAAGCTGTTGGGAGACTATTTGTACGGAAACAGGCGTTTCCATTAAGGCTGTATCAGTCTTGGTGGCAGTAGAGGATTTTTTTAAGTTGTAATCAGTATTGTAAGGATCTGTTGGATTCAGTTCCGCTTTACCAAGAACCTTTACAGATGGCAGTGTGGTTGCATCACTTCCAACTTCTGACGCCTTAACCGCTACAGCATCATCCGCTGTAAAGGTATAGCTTAAGCCAGTACCTTGCAGTAATTTTTGCACCGCTTCTTTTGCAGTGAAATTCCCTTTGATACCATTGGTTTTTTTACCTTTAAGCGCATCACCATCGCTAAAGATCTGGATATGCATTTCCGTTGCCAATACTTTCAGTGCGTCACTGATGTTCTGTGGCCCAATGCTCACCTGATGCATTGTTTCATCGGCCAGTACTGAACCTGTTGCCGACAAAATGGCCAAAGCCAACAGGCTGCGGCGGGGTTTCCCTGTGAAATTTTTCATGATTGATCCTCTGATAACTGAAAAGTCTGGGCCATTTGTTTTGGCTTATTAACTGAGACAGTTCAGGATCAGGAATCTGGTCAGAATGTGAGAGATTTTTTGAAAACTTTTATCAGAGTTGTTGGAGTGAGCGATTGTTACAGCTGTCTGAGAAGAATTGAACGTTTGGTTTATGTAGGCGTTTGGCTTTTGCTTGTCGAAACCAAAACTCGTCCGTCTTGCAACAGTTGGGTCTTGATTGGAAAGGCGGCCTGCAGCGTATTCAGTATTTTGGGCAGATTGTCAGTTTCAAAGCTGGCTGAGACCCGGATTTGTCTAATACTATCGCTGCTGTATTGAAAGTTAACCTTATGATAGCGTTGTACTTGACTTAAGACCGTCTCTAAAGGCGCCATCTCAAACACCAGGCGACCATTGCGCCAAGCTGTTATGTTCGCTGTATTGGTCGCAACCGCTGTGTTGATCTCACCTTGATCGTTGTAGTTGATTTGCTCACCAGACACCAATAGCTGATTTTCGTTGCTTGTAACCGTATTGCTGGCTTGTAGCCAGAATGCTGAACGATTTAAAACGTGATTCAGCCAGCGAGATCCCGTTATTTGGGTATCGGGAATCACGTGTACTTGACCTTCGGTGACTGTGACTTGCGTCATGTTAGCGGTCGAGTAAATATTGAAACGGGTACCAATATCATGAATACGGCCGTTGCCCGCAATGACATCGAAAGGGCGGTCTAATTCATGAGCCACTGAGACATAGACTTCACCTTTTTTCAGGTGAATAAGCCGCTGATTGCCTGTCATTTTGACTGTCAATTGCGTATCAGTGTTCAGTGTGATTTGGGAGCCATCGGCTAAATTGAACGATTTGCGTTCACCTATTAAAGTGGTGTAACTGTCGGTCAACTGATAATCATTTAGTTCGAAACAGGTGATTAAAACCAAGATACCCATTAACCCGGTCTGTTGAACTTTGCGGATACGCAGTTTACGTGCTTTCTGTTGCTCTCTTATTTGCTGGGCATGATGGCGGGCCGGGAAACTGCTTGATTTAAGTTGATCAAGATTTTGCCAGAGTCTGAGTGCACGTTCATATTCCAGACGATTACTGTCACTTTCTGCTAACCAGTCTTGTAATTGCTGTTCTAAACCCGGTGTCCATTGCTCTGAATGCTGGGTGAATACCCAAAATCCTGCTTGTTCTTGCGTTGTGCCAGTGGGTTGGTGCAATTGGGTTTTCATCTGCAGATCAGGTTTGTTAGATGTCTTTACCTATTAAGACAGTTGAGTACTGTTTATCGGGTCAGATTATCATCTAAGAAATCATTGTCCAGCTGTTGAATAAGATGTTGCCAAGCTTTGAAAACGTAACGTTGTGCTGATTTACTGGAAATGCCGAGTGCTTCGGCAACTTCGGCATAAGTCAAACCGTCCAGTTTGCTCAAGATGAAAGCATGTTGAATAATGTCTGGAAGTAAATCCATAATCGCTATGAAGCGTTCAAGCTGCTGTTGCGCGACGAGAGTTGTTTCTAGGGTCGGTAAAGGTGAAACAATCTGATTAATTTCTATGGGTTCGTCAGGGCAGTAACGCATCCTAACCTGTTCGTAGTCATAGGCATTTTTACTGAGATTAGCGACTGTTTTGAATAAGTAGGCACGAGGATTGTCGATGGACGCCAGATCTGGGTGTTGCATTAAGCGCAAAAAGGACTCTTGGGTTAAATCTTCTGCGATACTCGCATGACCCTGACGTTCTGCGAATGCCAGCAGTTCTTTTTGGTGACGGCGGAATAATTTGTCGAGAAAACCGTGAATAGTCATTTCGAAATGCTTGCGGCAATCCATTGTCTTTTTAGGCTCTTTTTGTCGTTAAAGCCTGAGTTGATAGATGAAGGATAGGCCGTATTGCTTACCCCGTTGGCAGGCTTTTTACATTTAAATTTAAAACAAAACAAGTTGGAAATTTTGGAATTTTCAGAACTGAGTCATATGACGCATTTTTAGAGAAAAAATGAGTTAAATCACATAATTATCAGAAAAATACTTTAAAAATATTGGTTTGATTAAGACAGCTTTTCATCCTGTTTAAACCATCAAATTATGGTTATTTTCCAAATCATCGTTGCTTCTTCCAACCAATTAAAACCCCGGTCACCGACAACATCACAATTACCAAACCCAACACGCAGACGAAAATTTTGTTGGGCAAACCCCAAACGTTGGCCATGTGCAAAGCCATTAGCCGGAATGCTCAAGACTAGGCAGTTTATTAATTCTTATGCAATTGAAGGCATGTCTTAATAATTAAGGTACGTCGTTTTGTATGTGCTCACAATTAACTAATGGTTATGAAAGGTTGCGAGTATTCCTCTCAGCAATTAATCGTCAGAAAAAGTAGAATTTTGTCCTATTCGTTCAAAACTTCTTGCGAAGCCAGGCACAGACCTTATGACAAATTATTTCGAGATATCATGAAAAAAAGCGATTTCAATTATCAGCTGCCCGAAGCACTGATTGCGCAAAAACCTCTTCAGGAACGCAGTGCCAGTCGTATGCTGGTCTTAGGTCGAGAATCAGGGGCTTTAGAAGATCGCCAGTTTGTGGAATTACTGGATTTTCTTGGATCTGATGATTTGGTTGTTTTTAACAACACCAAGGTCATTCCGGCGCGTTTGTTTGGCCAGAAGTCTAGTGGAGGTAAAGTCGAGATTCTGATTGAGCGGATTGAATCTGAGCATCAGGCACTGGCGCATATTAAAGCCAGTAAGGCGCCAAAGCCAGGGTCTTACCTGATCCTGGAAAACGGGGTGCAGTGTGAAATGCTGGCGCGTGAGCAGGATTTGTTTCGTTTGCGATTTGAGTATGACAAAGGGTTGTTGGATTTGCTGGCTAAAGTCGGCCATATACCCTTGCCGCCTTATATTGATCGCGCGGATGATGCGGATGATTTACATCGTTATCAGACCTTGTTTGCGCAACAGGCAGGTGCAGTTGCTGCGCCGACAGCGGGTCTGCATTTTGATCAGAGTATGCTGGAGCAATTGGACGCCAGAGGTATCGCCAAAGCCTATGTGACTTTGCATGTGGGTAGCGGGACTTTTCAGCCGGTCAGGGTGGAAAATCTGGCCGATCATGTGATGCACAAAGAATATTTTCAGGTGAGTCCGGAAACTGTAGCGGCGGTGGAAGCGACTAGGCTGCGCGGTGGTCGCGTCGTTGCTATTGGCACTACGGCGGTCAGAGCCTTGGAATCGGCTTCGCAATCGGGTCGGCTGCAGGCGGGTTTTGGGGATACTGATTTGTTTATCACCCCAGGCTATCAGTTTAAATCGGTGGATGCCTTATTAACCAATTTTCATTTGCCGGAATCGACCTTGTTAATGCTGATCAGTGCTTTTGCCGGTTATGAGCCTGTTATGCAGGCTTATCAGCATGCTATTGGCGAACGCTATCGATTTTTTAGTTATGGCGATGCCATGCTGATTATCTAATCGATATTTGAGCTTGTTCCATATCAATTACAGGGTTATAGTCCGCATATCAAATTGATCCTTATAAATATAATCAACAACTTGGGGGAGGCACTATGGGTAGTATTTTAGAACTGGGTTTCTGGATGTTAGTGATTGCAACCGTTGCATTCGCGCCATTGGGATATTTTATCTACATGTATACATCAAAAAATGGCGAGCCATTTGGTGATACAGAGCCGCATGGCGATAGTGAGTCTTTGGTATTAGTCTGGGCTGAAAGATTGATTGAAATGGCTAAAGCCAAACTCGCTAAACTGCAAAAATAAGCCTTAAACGGACTGGCAATCCTCAGTATTGCTAGTCCTGAATCTTCCCACAAGTCGGACAATGCGGATTACGCTTGAGTCGCATTGTTTGCCATTCCATCGTTAAGCCATCCAACAGTAATAGCCGACCCTTCAGGTTGTCGCCAATACCCATAATCACTTTCATGGCCTCGAGAGCCTGCATGCTACCAATAATGCCGGTTAACGGCGCGATGACGCCGTTACGGGCGCAGTTCTGTAGTTCTTCTCCTTCCATTTGATAGAGGCAGTTGTAACAAGGGCTATCGTTGTCACTCGGGATGAAGACACTGATCTGGCCTTCAAAACGGATAGCCGCACCCGAAATCAAGGGTTTGCCGGTGGCGACACAGGCGCTGTTAATCGCAAAGCGAGTGCTGAAATTATCACTGCAATCCAAAACCACATCAGCAGCGGCTACGGCTGCTTGCAATTCTTGGCCCATTAATTTGACTGGGTGGGCATGAACAATCACTTCGGAATTAAGAGATTTCAAAGTATTCAGACTTGAAATTGCTTTGGCTATCCCAATATCGGCTTCGTGATGGGCAATCTGGCGTTGCAAATTGGTGAGATCAACCTGATCGCCATCGTAAATGCTGATTTCCCCGACACCTGCGGCAGCCAGATACATGGCCGCCGGAGAACCGAGACCACCGGCACCTATGATTAGGACTTTGGCGGCGAGAAGTTTTTGCTGACCGGCAATATCAATTTGCGGCAGCATGATTTGGCGACTATAGCGAAGTAATTGATTATCGTTCATGGTATCCGGAGGCTGGGTTTAAGGCGTAGATAATGCCAAACAGCTTGACAGAGTGCAAAAGCTGGCTATTATTAGCACTCTCTCAGATAGAGTGCTAATAATTTTTTAACTTACTTTCTGATTTTCGAACATTAGGAGAGATCGATGACAATTCGTCCGTTACATGACCGTGTAGTCGTAAAACGTGTTGAAGAAGAAACCAAAACTGCTGGTGGCATTGTGTTACCGGGTTCTGCCGCGGAAAAACCAAGCGAAGGCGAAGTGTTGGCCGTTGGCACCGGTAAACCACTAGACAATGGTCAAGTACGTGCTTTAGAAGTCAAAGTAGGCGACAGAGTCTTGTTTGGCAAATACTCAGGCACCGAAGTCAAAGTTGATGGCGAGACAGTGATTGTGATGCGTGAAGACGACATCCTGGCTGTATTAGGCTAATCCTTTTTCTTATCAGCGTATTTAGATTTTTTCTGGACATATTAGGAATCAAGAAATGGCAGCAAAAGACGTAAAATTTGGCGGTGATGCCCGCACATTGATGGCACAAGGTGTCAACATTTTGGCTAATGCCGTAAAAGTTACTCTGGGCCCAAAAGGTCGTAACGCAGTTTTAGATAAAAGCTTCGGCGCACCTACCATCACCAAAGACGGTGTATCGGTGGCTAAAGAAATCGAATTGAAAGACAAATTCGAGAACATGGGCGCGCAAATGGTGAAAGAAGTAGCAGCAAAAACTTCTGACGTAGCCGGTGACGGCACCACCACTGCGACTGTTCTGGCGCAAGCGATTGTTAACGAAGGTTTAAAATCCGTCGCTGCGGGTATGAACCCTATGGACCTGAAACGCGGTATTGATACTGCGGTGACTGTAGCCGTTGCTGCAATCGAAAAAGCAGCTACACCGTGTGTAGACAGCAATGCAATTGCGCAAGTCGGTACTATTTCAGCGAACTCTGACACCTCTATTGGTGAAATCATTGCTGAAGCGATGGAAAAAGTCGGTAAAGAAGGTGTGATTACCGTTGAAGAAGGTACAGGTCTGAACAACGAATTGGCTGTGGTTGAAGGTATGCAATTCGACCGTGGTTATTTGTCACCTTACTTCATCAACAAACAAGAAAACATGAGCGTAGAATTGGATGACCCGTTCGTGTTGTTGTATGACAAAAAAATCTCCAACATTCGTGAAATGTTGCCTGTATTGGAAGGCGTGGCGAAATCAGGCCGTTCTTTGCTGATCATTGCTGAAGATGTGGAAGGCGAAGCCTTAGCGACTTTGGTTGTGAACAATATGCGCGGTATCGTGAAAGTTGCTGCGGTTAAAGCCCCAGGTTTTGGTGATCGTCGTAAAGCTATGCTGGAAGACATCGCGATCCTGACCGGTGGTGTGGTGATTTCAGAAGAAGTTGGCTTGTCTTTAGAAAAAGCGGATGTCACTCAACTGGGTACTGCGAAACGCGTACAAATCAACAAAGAAAACACCACTATCATTGATGGTGCAGGTGACGAAGGTCAAATCAAAGCCCGTGTGACGCAAATTCGTGCGCAAGCGGATGAAGCGACTTCTGATTACGATCGTGAAAAACTGCAAGAACGTCTGGCTAAACTGGCTGGCGGTGTGGCGGTGATCAAAGTAGGCGCGGCGACTGAAGTTGAAATGAAAGAGAAAAAAGCGCGCGTTGAAGATGCTCTGCACTCAACCCGTGCAGCGGTTGAAGAAGGTGTGGTTGCCGGTGGTGGTACTGCCCTGATTCGTGCGCTGTCTGCTTTGGACGGTCTGGAAGGCAAAAATCACGATCAAACCGTTGGTATCAATATTTTGCGTCGTGCGATGGAAGAGCCTTTACGTCAAATCGTCACCAATGCAGGTGATGAAGCCTCTGTGGTTCTGAACGAAGTCAAAAAAGGCAGCGGTAACTTTGGTTACAACGCAGCGACTGGTGAATACGGTGACATGATCGAAATGGGTATTCTGGATCCTGCTAAAGTAACCCGTTCTGCTTTGCAAAACGCGGCGTCTGTTGCAGGTCTGATGATCACCACGGAAGTGATGATTGCGGATGCACCGTCTGATAATAAAGCGCCTGCAATGCCTGATATGGGCGGCATGGGTGGCATGGGCGGCATGATGTAATTCATCCGGCACCAGCCAATCAAAAAGCCCCGTCACTGCAAAGTGCCGGGGCTTTTTTTGTGACTGTGACGGGCTTGATTCTATTTGGAGTTTGAAATCCTGTGGCTTAGACTGATCTAATGTGTCTGCTAGGCTAAGTTTAGTGATTGGGATCTGCAATCTCTTCGAGTAAGCGTTTCGCTAAGTCTTGTTGAGCCGTATTACCGGCTTTGAGGACCTGATCAGCCAATTCCTTGGCCATGTCAACATCACCCATATCAAAATATGCTCGCGCCAGATCGATTTTGCTTTCCTGGTTGTCTTCAGAAGTCCAGTCTTCGCTTGAATGGTCATTGTTATCAGAGCGCTGAATGCCGGGATTGAGGTCGAAATCAAAATCAAATTCGTCTTTGGAATCTGACTCAAAATCAGAATGATTTTTGATGGCGGCTGGCTTGGGTACTGGTGTAGGCTCTGATGAGGGGGTAGACTCTGTTTCTGTTTGGGTTTCTGGAACTGGAGCTGCGCTATCAGTCAGGCCGTCGATCGGGGCTGTTGCTATGGTGAGGGTTGCTGGGTGTTCAACAGGGCTTGATGCCGGCTGAGCTTTCCTTCGCCAGAGTAGCAAGCCTAATCCTATACTGATCGCTGCGAGTACGCTACTCAATACGCTTAGTGCAAGCAATTGAGTTTGCTGATTTAACTGTTGTTCCACATTGCCTTGGAGCTGATTTAATTGTTGATCTTTAAGTGTCAACAATTGCTGCATCATGCCTATTTGCTGTTCCAGGGTTTCAACTCGAGTCTGTAAAAACAGATAATCACCTTCGCCTGAGCCAGGAATACTGGGAGCCAGATTGGGATCCGGGGCTTGGTTAGAAGGGTTTGCTCCAATCGGATCAACGGCTGTTGTATTGGCTGGTGCAACCAAGTCCAAAGCTTTGGTTTCCGTTGCTGGCCCCGAAGTCGGGAGACTGGGTTCTGTGACCGATTTGGGCTTTAACTCGGCTTGGGCTATTTTTAATGTGACGCCGGGTTTCAGAGAGTTGATGCTGCCGTGATTAAAAGCGTCTGGATTATCTTTTTGTAAAGTCTCCAACATTTGCTGAGTACTGACTCCACGCTGATGAGCGACGTTTTTGGCGATGCTCCATAGGGTGTCGGTGGCGCGAATTGGCCCATAACTGCTTTGGTCCATGCTCAGAGAGTGCGGATCAAAGCCAGACTTGCGTGGTGATTTGGATGTATCTAAGCTTGGGCGGATAAGTTCAGTGCTCAGCTTACTAAATTGTGATCCGCTTGGCGTATTGATTTCCAGGACTAAATCTAAATGGTTTTGGGGCCAGTTAGCATCAGAACTGATACGAATTACTTTAGAGCCGTCGATTTGAGTCTGGGTTTGAAGGCGTAATCGCGAAAACTCATAATGCCAGGCAATGCCGTTGTCATCGAATTTATCGGGAGCTGCCAGACGCACAGCTAAGTTCTCTGGATTTTCACCGATAGCAGGGATTAGAGGCGCCTCCGCTAAAAAGCTTTGGCCATTGT
>Ga0194120_10010177_pt1 | contig 11713 bp, 12 predicted proteins | sample TA2MahCa65mmetaG_FD_148642 | JGI IMG/M metagenome (GOLD analysis project Ga0194120, IMG submission 148642) | Freshwater microbial communities from Lake Tanganyika, Tanzania - TA2015019 Mahale Deep Cast 65m | ecosystem: Environmental > Aquatic > Freshwater > Lake | place: Tanzania: Lake... | reverse complement strand
AGATTAAGTCATTATTTGTTCAGAATCACACCCAATAAGATATAATCGCCTTATGAGTTCGAGTAAGGTCTTCCGAGTCTTTCCAACTCCTGATTCACTGCCGCAAGCGGATTTTGCTTCGGGGTCATACATTCATTCCAGGGGTAAAAAGTACCTTGATTTGACCGCCGGTGGAACGTCATTCGCAATTTTGGGCTGGTCCGACGAAATGATTAATGAGTCCATTCGGACACAGCTTCATAAGTATGCGCATATCGACTACAAAATATGGAACGATCCAAATTTAGAAGTTCTTGCTACTTTAATTCTGGGTAGTAACCTTAAAACTTTGAATAAGGTTTATTTCTCAGGAAATTCAGGCGCGGAGGCTTGTGAGGCTGCGATGAAGATTAGTTTTCAGGTGAATCAACAGGCAGGCTTTAATAACAAGAAGTGGTTCATTTCTCGTAAGCAGTCTTACCATGGTTCGACCGCTGACGCTTTAGTCCTGGGCGATAGACCGAATCTTGAATTTTACAAAGAAATGTTATCGCCTTTCCGCAAGCAAATACCCGTGCATCATTTCAAAAAAATGGCCCATCCGAAAGAAACTAGGCAGGAATATGCAATTCGAAGTGCCAATGATTTAGAGTCCATGATTTTACAGTTGGGCCCCGAGAACGTTTCTGGCTTTGTAGCCGAAACTATGATGGGAGGGCTCATTGGTGATGTACCTCCTGTGGAGGGTTATTGGAAACGAGTCCGAGAAATTTGTGATGAATACAAAGTTCATTTGATTCTCGACGAAGTCTATTGCGGCACTGGAACCTCTGGGCGCTACTTTTGCTTTGAGCATGACTTTATCGAACCTGATATGGTCTTCATCGGAAAAACTTTGGCTGCCGGCTACGGCGCTATCAGCGCTGTCATTACCTCAGACGAAATTCATGACGCTATAAGAAAAAGCCCTGACTCTCGATTACAGCACACCACTACCCACCAAGGTCACTCACTGGCAGTAGCCGCTGCGATTGCTGTGCAATCTAGGATTAGAGAGGAAGCCTTTGTTCAGGAAGTGTTTGAAAAAGGTCTTCATTTCCGCAAATTGCTCCACGAGAAATTGAATGATTTCACGAATGTAATTGATATTCGGGGGCGTGGGCTTAGATTTTCAATAGAACACAACATCGATCCCCGGGACCAAAATAATTTTGGGCGTGCATTTGAAGAGATAATGAGGAACGACTACGAAATACTAACAAATGCGAAGTGGCATCGGGTGTGCTTTACACCCTCACTGACAATTTCCTACGAAGAAATAGAAAAATCAGTCCACGCTATTGAAAAAACTTTTGCTAAGCTCCTAGTATCGAAATAAACGTTAAATAACACGTTCCTACGAACCTTCGATAGCAGTCATTAAACCGATTAATTATCGAATTACTTTTTTATTAATATTGAATTACCAGTCGGAATATGCAACAACTCAACTTTATTGCGTTTTGTAAACTCAAATATGTTTTTTTGTAGTAAAGAATAACCCCATAGGAAATCATCAAAGTAAACAATCGCACCGACTACCAAACGGTCCCAAAAGAACTCGAGCGCAGCCAATTCTGGATCTCCATTATTCATATCAATACTCAAATAAGCCACTTTCTTCACGTGATCTAAGGCAGGCAATACTTCTGGGATCATTCCCTTTACCAGTTGAACGTTGGGGTACTTGGCAAAACGCGATTTAGCAAATTCATACCAGGATAAAGCCCCTCCCGCATCTCCAGGGTATTTCTCTTCGTGTTCAGTGCCGTTCAATGGTTTCCAACAGTCAATCAAATAAAATTTTCTAGTTTGCTTTTGAAATTGCGTATATTCACAAATTGCTCTAGAAAGAATTCCGTTTGCTACACCACACTCGACAAAATCTCCTTCTAAATCATTTACTTGTGTAGCTGCCCAGCAAGTAATATGGCTGCGCCAGGCGATTTCATCTCTTCTCTCCCAGAAACCTTTATGGAATCGACTGTTTCTTTTTAAATATATGGACTCTATATCTCGAACAGAAGAATCAAACGCATTGATGAATTGTTTGTCCCTCAGAAATGGAACATCGTGTATAGTTATGAATCCATCGGTTCCGTAAGCTTCGTCGCTCAAGTAGCGCAATTTCCAATTTGGCATTAGTACAATCTTCTTTAGATAATTTAACTTTCGTAAATAGTACCTAATTATAGTTTTAGGCTTTTCGGGAATGTGCTTCTTTAGTGTTTGATACATTATTTCCTTTCTGGGATCTGCACCACTGCACAGAAAATGAACTATACTCGAGTCAGAATCAAAATTATGGAGAGTTTTCATTACTTTCTGAAACAAATTTAAGTATTTCATCTAATCGACGAAGATTCATGAAAATACCAAATTCAATTTCAGTACCCAAATATTCACTTGCAGCTACATATAATTGAATGTGTGCTAGGGAATCCCACGCACTAATCATTTGCCGATCAACGTGAGTCAAGTGGACTATTTCCTGATCGGAAACCCCTAGAATTCGGGCAAACGAGAGAAGTAATTGACCTTCCATTTAATAAAGGATACTCCTCATTTCCTTGGATAATTCTTGCATTTTGGTAAAGTCCAAAAAGATTTTTCCTGGCTTCCATTCATCTAACTTGAACTGTTCGACCCAATGTTGAGCCGGAATATTAACGCTAGTCTTGTTGAATTCACAAGATAATCGACTGAAAGATCCTGCTTCGTTTTGGACTCCATTCAAGGTTTGAACTATTAGCGATGTCTCGACTCCTCGACCTAATGCCCTGCATGAAATACAGAGATCTTCAATATGCAAATGTCGATCTCCACCAACTTCTTGCAATATTCTAAACATCATAGTTAAAACAATTCCTGAATCCGCTAACGTATCCTTAATAGATGCAGTAGCAAATGATCCACCACTACTCAAAAAGTGATTCATTTCCTCCAAATCAAATCTTTTCTGTGACACATTGAATTGATTTGAGCGCTGGCTTAATTCAACAACTCTATTTTTTTGCTCATCCTTACCAACCGAGACTTCACTCTTCATCTTGAAATGACGAGCATATTGAAGAACACCATGTTTTTCAATGACGACATTGCGCTGCTCGTTAGATTCCAGATCTTGAATACGTAGATTTGTCTCGGACGTTCTATAGGAGAATTTACCCCAATTTAGGTAATCCCGAAGAATTGGAATTCTTCGTGTATCAAAAGTTGAATGCATTATGTTCATTCTTGGGAAGCTATGCATTACATCATAAAGTTCTGCCGTGTTATCATCCAAAAATATACATGAATTCTCATTTTGTCGGATCTTTTTCAATATCGACGCGATAGACACTGACTTTCTTTCAAATGATGCGATAATTCCATGACATTTATCTAACAATTCTTCTATTTCTTCTCTAGATTTCAATTGCTCAATTGTTTCAAGCTTATTTCTTGTTACGATGAAGACAAATATACCACTGGAGAGCGCTTCCAATAGTAAATCAATTAGTAACTTACTATAGTCATTGAAAACAATATTATTAATACCGTCTTCGCTCAAGATTCCATCATACAAAGTTCCATCTAAATCTACAAATATTGCTTTGATCTGAGGGCATATTCTTTGACCTAACATTCGCCATACAAGTTGAATGATGTATCGTGAATAAAATCTAGGGCTTAAGGAAAGTGATAGACCTAGCTCTTCTTTATACTTGTCATTTACGCTTGAAACATCATCATGTGACAGAACACCAATTATAGAGAATTGATCAAATTTCGACCCGAGGCTCATGTCAACATATCCGTTAAGCAGTACAAATGGTTTTCGGCCGGTTTTCATAAACAGCATCTTGCAAAACTGATAAATTTCTTCTAGCTGCCTTGAGCGTTTTTCTTCTTGCTTATAAACATCAAACCATATAACAATCTCTGATTTTTTACTCAAAAAACTTTCTAGGTCTTCTTCCAAAATCATTAGGGAGTTGAAGGGTTTCAGATTCCAGTCAATTGAAATCCCCATTACGTGTTCGAGAGCCTTCGATAGCGCTATAATTGGTTCAATCGTTATATTTCGAAACACTTGAATTTGTACTGTCTCGCCGGGTTTCTTTAATTCTGTTTGAGAGGCTATAAGACCCAATACTTCCGAGAGTCTATTGTCAACAATTGAGTTCAAGATTTTGATTCTTAATTCTAAATCAATCGACAGAGTCGCTCCTTTCGTATGATGTCGCGGGATTTCCTATACAAATATGGTTCGCTGGTACGTCACTGTAAACCACCGCGCCAGAAGCAATAACGCTATTCGCCCCGATACTTACACCTTGTATTATCGTAGATCGTGCACCAATGAAGCACTCTCGGCTCACCTTAACTTGACCTAAAAGCGTTGCCCCAACCGAAACTATTGAGTGAGCTCCAAGAGTACAATCATGGCCAACATAAGAGTAATTGTGCAGAAATACATTCTTTTCCAGCCTTATGTTGGTAGATAGAAACGCGTGATCCAAAATAGCAGTCCCTACTCCAATACCTCTTTTGCTTGAGTCTGCGTGCGGAAACTCAGCGAATACGGCACCATATCCAAGTAGTTTTTCGAAAGCCATTTTGCGTCTCTTGGAGTCTATCGCCACTGAATTCACCACACGAATCTTTTTGTCTGCAATCCAGTTCCAGGGGCCGAGGACCGGTAAACCAAACATTACCTTTGGCAAAGTTTGAAAACCATCGTCTACGAGACCGAGAACATGCTTTCGCCCAAACGCTTTGAGCGAAGACTCAATCAACTCCGGAGTTCTAACCCCTGCTATTACAATTGGGAATCTAGACATATTCCAACTCCCCTCATCGAGGCCGTATCTTAGTAGACCTAGCCTCAAAGGAGCAATATGAGAATCGGTTTCGATCTCGTTGATTGTCAAAGATTTGCGATGTTTGGAGATTCAATTCTCTTTCTTTCTCTTGTGTTTAGCTCAAAAGAAATTAATGAATGTCAGGGTAATCTTCTCAGCCTCGCAGGGATATTCTCAGCAAAAGAAGCATTACTCAAAGCCCTTCATCTGCCACCACCAATAGTCACGCCCAATCAAATAGAAATCTTGAGAGATTCGCATGGCCGTCCATATTTAACTCAAACATCAAGAAAGATTTTACAAATTAATGCCTACCAAAATGTTCTTCTATCTATAAGCCATGAAAGGAACATTGCTGGCGCTGTTTGTCTTATAATCTAGAATAGAGGTTGTGTTAGTGTGAGTCAGACATTGTTTCTCAAAAACAATTTAGTAATTACTTATTCCTAAATATCTTTTCGTGAGAAGAAAGTTTGTGGATTTAGACTCTTGAACTTCAATGCCAAACTTAAAAGACTCGTCCGCTAGAACTTTTTCCAATTGATTTGATGAATACCAAGGCTTTTTCATCGTGTAGATTTTGTCGTGAATAAGTCTATACTCCTTTCTAAACTTCAAACAGATAGATGAGATGAAGTCAATAGAGAATCTTTGGTCTTGCCCACCTTGGCTATCATGTGTTTTCACTTATGTAATCTTGTAACAGCTGATGCGTCCATTTCACTCGGAAAATAGTTTAGTATAGTTTGTCAAGCTCAGTTTCGAGTATTGACGAGTCTCTATTCCAAATTGGAGTAGTTCGTACTCTGTAAAGTCAATTAATAGGGTGCTTTGGAACCACCCGAGCCTCCTTCTTTGGAGATAATTTATGATAAGTTTAAATTGCTTTATCAGCGTAAGCATCAATCCCGCTATTGACGACAGCCAAGGCTTTTCATTTTCCACTTTGATTAACTCGATTAAAACTTTTTCACGCACCCGCTGTTGAAGACTAATTTTATCGTGTAACTTAAATCCTAGATTTGGTTCATTTCTTTCGAATGACTTGAGAAGGTAATCCAGATTTTCTAACGATATCATTTCTCTTGACCCTAATAATTGATTAATGCCTTCCAGAAGTTTAATTCTCCACAAGTCAAACATTTTTCGATTTTCGGGATCACTTAAATCAATCCCGAATGGGCTCTCCACCGATCTAAGAATTCTAAGTGATTCATCTATCGGAGCCCGCCAGTGCCGAGAAAGATGTAGTGGTCTACTAAGCAATTGACCAGACGCAAGTGCGGCGCCCGCAAGGTAAAGGCTAGTCGTGGCTAAATTAGTTTCAAAAGGGAAGATTTTTGTTGATTCCCCCAAGATCTTCAATGCTTTTCTCAAATGATCACTGCGCCACAACGCTCCCCACATCAAATCGTTTGGCTTCTCAGCCCAATAAATCATTCGGTCATAAGAACTTTCTCCGCTCATTTGATTTGAATATTCCCAGGATGTATTTTCAAACCACCAAGATGTGAAATTTCCTGGTCCATATAGATAGCCAATTTCCCTTTTCTTTTCAAGGACTTTTATACCCTCTGCTACTGTACTTGGAAATACTAAACTGTCATCCGAGTGAATAATCGAGTATGAGGTTTCTATATTATTCGAAGCGAATACAGCTCTTTCCCAGAGACTCTTTCCCTTGAAGTAGATCAAGTTTTCAGCCGAAGCGAATTCGTCCTGTAAATCAGAATTCGTTGACGCATCCAATAAAAGAATTTTAGCTCCCCACCGTAACCAAAAACGGGCAACGACTGAAGCTTTCGCATATCGATCTTTGGTAAATATTATGATGGTTACATTTTCAAGCATTTTACACCTCGCTAAGATTAAGATTACTGAAAGTTCTTGATATGTCCAAATTATTCTATATTAACAAGCAGCAAACCCCTTGGAATAAATGGTTTAGTCGTGCGTGTTTCTTCATCACTTGTAGTGAATCAAGACTTCAAAATTGATACCGACCATACAATTTCCATGCCAGGAATAGTTATAGAGTAGCAAAATCGTTATGCCGCACATTCTCTGGATTTCTGGAGCTAAGGGGTTCGTTGCGTCTAGCTTGGTTAAGAATTTTCATATGCAAGATTTGATGGTTTATGAAATGAGAATCCTTCGTGAGGGGATTCAAATTACTGAACCTTTGAGTGAAAAAAGTTATATGTTTACTTGGTCAACAAAGGAAATTTCGCAAATTCCGTTGCCAACACACATTCTTCATTTTGGAGCAAAGGGTGTCGGGGAACCAAATAACGCGAAATTTTAAATGGGTAATGATAGACAGTCACTAAAGCTTGCAAATTTTGTTTTGAATCTAAATATCAACTGTGTCTTTATTTTTGCAGGAAGCATAGATGAGTATGGTGGACTCGAATATCCCGATGAGATGACGGATTTGTCTAACTTGGCTCATTCTCCCTATGCATTCTGGAAAATCAAAACCGGGAAGGAATTACATAGGCTTTTTTTGAATCATCCCAGAATATCGTTTTCTCATTTACGCATCTGCTACCTATTTGGTAGAGGACAACGAAGAGAAACTTTATTACCCGTGCTGTTGAATCGCGATGTATATGAATACAAAATCATTCATTCTGAATTCTTGCGTGATCTCATGTGGGTTGAAGACTTCTCATACAACTTAGTAAATCTATTGAAATTAAATGATATTCCTTCGATAATTAATTTTGGCCGAGGGGAATCAATTTATTGGAGAAATTTCATTAGTAAAGCGTGGGTTATTGCTGGAAAAAAACCCAAAAAATTGATGTTTAGAGAATCTTCAAATAGTACTGAGAGCCTTTTCAGACCTCACATGAACATTGAGCTTATTAAAGGATTGCTAGGTGAACAATATTATGTTTCGTCTCTTGACGACGCGTTAATGTTAATAGTTTCAGCCATAGAATAGTGATTGTGGCACAAAACATTTAAGGATTTCGAGTTTCCTCTGCAACTCTTACGGTAATCTTCGCAAGAAACCACCCTTAGCTGCGCCCGGAAGGCTTCTATTGTCGATTTTACTATCTACGGTGAAACTTTCGCGGTTTTCACTTAAAAATCTACTTACTGCCGTCTTCGGACTGTTACCCCTTCCCCACGGTTTCTCTTTAGGAATCGAGATGGGATCAATATATTCAATTGCAGTATCCATAACAATCAAATAGGAGCCTTCCGATACCAGCTCACTGTATAAATTTAATTCATTATAAACATGGGACATGGTGTGATTTGAGTCCAGTATCACCATAACACGATCATTGAAATTGACTAATTTTGAGACTTTCTGAAAAGTTGATTCTGCTATTGAGTCACCTTCAATTAACGCGATTCGCTCCTTGAACTTGGACTTTTCTATGGCCAAAGATGTATGTTCTGAAATAGATATATCCACGCCAATTACATTGGGACAAGAAGAATATCCCATCAAGTCTAGTATTGAAGACAAAAAAATTGTTGTTCCTCCCCGAGCAATGCCAACTTCGATAACTTTACTCACGTTTGCGGAGACAATTGCTTCTTGAATGAGAAGCAGATCTCCAGGGAACTGAATAACGGGAACACCAAGCCATTCAAACATATACGAATAATCGAGACGGACTGCATTGTTCATCCAATTCAAACTTGAAGAATGGTAGTCGTCAGCATCTGCAATCTTTATTGCTTGTTTTTTGCGCCATTCAATAAATTCCTCTGCATTATGCATTTTCAACTCTACCTTTCTGATTTGCTTTATAGAACTTTGCTAAACGAAAAATGCCTTCTCGTAATTCAATATTCGGCTCCCAATTATGCTTGGAAACAAATCTAAATGGGACGGGATTTCTTACGCTTAGTACATGCCCAATTTCGCTCTTTTCAATTTGAAGATCAAATAGCATTTCATATTCATCTATAATTTCCCTCAAAGTTGCAAGTTTTTTTCCCGAAATATTGAAAATAGTATTTTGTGAATTCATAACTAAGCTTCGAATTATTCCCGAACAAAGATCCTCTACATGGATAAATCTACGAGCTGTAAGAAAGTTCCCAACCTGCACTTTTGAGTAATTTACAGCATCAAAAATTACTTTCTCGATCGCACTCTGCGGACTCTTGCGTTCGCCATAGACAATTGCGAACCGAAGAATTTGATAGTTTTGACAATATCTGCTTAGCATCCACTCGCCAACCACCTTTGACATAGCATATAGATTTGTCTGGTTTGTCAACTCAAGTGGAAAATTCTCTTCAAGTTCTCTGGATGTTGCTGAATCAGGATAAACCCACTCTGAGCTGGCAAAGATGATAGGAGTATTTGAATTATTCGCACTATGTATGAGTTTTAGCAATAAGTTTATGTTTACATCAATTGCTAAATCAGGATTTTCTTCACAGACTGGACTAGAGGATATTGCTGCTAAGTGAATGAGTGTGGCGCCCTTTAGGATACGTTCAAGTTCGTGGTTCGAGATACTGTGTAGATCTTTAATCAAATACTCAACACCGCTTAGAGGATTGGTATTCGGCTCACAATCTATTGAAATTACCTCAAAGGATTCATCTTTAAGCATTCGGGTAAGGTGGCTGCCAACAAAGCCATTCCCACCAGTTACAACAACTCTCGGCAACAACACTTCAATAGTGTATTCAAAATGTTGATATAATTCGGGCACCTTCGTGGTCAATATTGGGCATAAATGAACTAAAGACACCCCCAGCATTTGTATTTACAATGTTTGAGTTCTGCTCCCCGCCATTGAATGCGAGAACAAAGCCTCCCCCGCCTGCGCCAAGCAATTTTGCTCCAGTCAAATCTTGTCCCTTAATTTCACGAATCATTTCTTTAATCTCTACTGAGGAAATCAGCGGGCTAAAACTTTGCTTTATGTCCCAGGATTTATTGATTAAATCAGCTAGAGATTTCCATTCGATGGATTCCTCTTGCAAGTTTTGACGAAATTCATATGCCAGTAAAACCATTTTTTGCATGTTAAGCATATTTGATTTTGATCGTTCTACTTGATCAGAAAGTATTTTTACTGCCGGACGTTCGGTCTTTGTCCAAAACAACCGGCATCTGCTCAGAAAGTTACTAAGCTCATTCGACGAAATAGAAATAGGCTCAACTGAAACTTTGCCATTTGTTCTAAACTTGAGGAAATTTAGTCCCCCGAAAGAGGCGGCATACTGATCCTGTTTGCCAATAGGATGATTCAATAACTTGATTTCTACGTGACACGCTTCTTCGGCCAATTGATGCTTGGTGGGTCTTTGACCCTTTAATTCGTGCAAAGCTAACAATAATGCCACTGTAAAACTGCTTGAAGAACCCAGGCCCGTTCCTGCTGGTAAATCTGAAAGTGTAGAAATTTGAACTGGTGAATCAATCTGCATGAATTCTAAGCAGTGACGGACTATTTCATTTTCGATTTGAGAGATTTCTTGAACATGTTCCACTTTTGAGTAGGATATTCTGTATTTTTCTCCAAACGAGTCATCATGCAACTTAGCGTGGACAAATACATATTTGTTGATTGCGCATGAGACAACCGCCCCTTCACTTTCTCGAAAGTAACTCTGTAAGTCCGAACCCCCGCCGACAAAACTTATCCTCAATGGAGCAACCGCTAGAGCACTGGATATCACACTGAATGATAGACACGATTGACCCCGAATGTCACCTACATCGAAGCAATGTCTCCTTTCTTAAGAAAGTTAGTCACATTTCTATAGACTTCAGCCCTCTCTTCACTTGTCATTTTTTCAACAAATAGAAATGATTGAATTCCAGAGTTAATTCCGGCATCAACATCATTTTCTCGATCCCCAATCATTAAACTTCGGTTAGGATCGAGTTTAAAGTCATTGATGGCACGAAGCAGCATGCCTGGCTTTGGCTTTCTGCATCCGCATTTCGAATCCCAATGATGTGGACAAATATAGAATGCTAAAATTGGAACGCCTTCGTTCAGTAATTTTGAAGCAATGTAGCGGTTTATTTCGTTAACTTCTTCTATTGTGACAAGTTTTCGTTCTATACCCGCCTGATTCGTTACAACAATATAGTCAATATCATAGATTGATGATAGTTCTGCCAAGAAATCTAGATTCTCTTTCAAAAAACGAACTTCTTTTACACTTCTAACATACTCTCCTTTACCAATACTTTCGATAAGTATTCCATCTCGATCCAAAAAGACTGTTTTTCTTTTCTTTAGTCTTTCGTCCGCATATCTTGCTAGGTCAGATAGTGTTCGATAATTCAATACCCTTTCAGGATAAACTGACTCAAAATATGTGAGTCTTTCTAGCGCCTTGGGTAAGTTTCTTTCTTCATTCAGGAAAGTAAAGAATGGTGATGGTTTTAGCATCCAATAACCCAATTCTACATATTTGAACTTTTCTTCTCTCTTTACTGAGTAAGTCACTTCTCCTGAGTTTAGAATATCAATATTCCCTGGTTCTCGTTTTTGAACCAGAACTCTTTGATCTGAAAGTTCATTCAGGTGTTTTGAAATAACAACATCTTCGAAAAGATTGTCACAATAGGTGAGAACTATTTGAGAAGAATTAACCCAATGCTGTGATGCTTGAAGCAATCTTTCTGCTGGCGAATATTCGGGAGGAGTGGTTAAGATCATGATTTCAGACATCGAGCTTTCGAATCTGCTATTGATGAATAATTCAACCTGCCATGAGAGCTGTCCTGCCAGAACAATAATTCTCTCGATTCCTGAACGCTCGAGCTGAAGAATAATTCTCTCTAAAGCAGGTTGACCATCAACTGGAACTAATCCTTTATTTAGGGTTTTTGTAATGGGTTCCAA
>Ga0194120_10010175_pt1 | contig 11716 bp, 5 predicted proteins | sample TA2MahCa65mmetaG_FD_148642 | JGI IMG/M metagenome (GOLD analysis project Ga0194120, IMG submission 148642) | Freshwater microbial communities from Lake Tanganyika, Tanzania - TA2015019 Mahale Deep Cast 65m | ecosystem: Environmental > Aquatic > Freshwater > Lake | place: Tanzania: Lake... | reverse complement strand
TAATCTAGAACTAATCCGAGATAACTTAGGCAGTTAAAAAATGTCAGAAAAAAATATCGATGATCATATCGAAAATGATCGTAAAATTTTAGATGATCCACTTGTATCATCTCAATCCAGAAGACATGTAGAAGAAGAACTAGGACAACTGGAAAAATATAAACAAAATCATCCAAACGATAGTCACGATCCATCTCCATTGGAGTTGTATTGCGACTCAAATCCAAACGCCCTAGAATGTAAAGTATTTGATGTTTAAATATGCTACCTGAACTTAACTTACCTGTTAATTTTGCTGGAAAAGACGGTTTCTACTGGTGGATTGGACAAGTAGAGACGGAAGATGGTGTAAAAAATTCTAACAGGTATAAAGTTCGTATTGTCGGTCAGCATGTAAGAAGTTGCACTGCAGTTCCAGTATCTGATTTACCTTGGGCAGTAGTAATGCTGCCAGTTACCGCACCTTCCAGTGAAGGAAATAGTAACTACTCTTCTGCGAAGTTACAAAAAGGAGACTGGGTTATTGGTTTCTTTATGGATGGTGCTATAGGGCAACAACCTATTATTATGGGTAGTTTGCAGAAAGTAACAAACTCCACAAGCAGTAATGATTTCAGTGCTCAAACACAAACTGAAGAATGTTTAGCATTTACTCGATTTATACCACCAACTAATCCATATGTTGCTCAACCAGTAGGTGCAGTAAATAAATCAGATGCTAGACCAGGAAATACTGGTGACGTTAAAGGAAAGGGAACTAATAATCCAGGACCAACGCCGATTGTTGCTCAATCTGCTTCCGAGTACAGTACCACTGCAACTTCTACGAGATTTTCTTGTGCGAACGTTGCTGACGTAGCATGTAAAGATGCTAATAAAACTGATAGTTGGATGGAAAATACTCTAACTGAACTATTTGGTTCTATTTCAAGTAGTGGTGGGCAAATAGGAACTAAGTTATTGAGTAATGCTACTGGAACTTTAGTTGATTATTCTAATGCAGCAAAAGGATATATTAATAGAGCTTTTGGTGTTGCTAGAGCATATATCGAAAGAGCAAAAGCTCAAATGCTAGCATTGATAAAAAAAGGTGTTGGTGCTATCGTTAAGTTTGCAATGGGTATACCAGCTCCGACTATAGATCCAGTAACGGGAGAAGCAATAAAAACTAAAAAGACTGGAGTTCTTGGTAGTATTATTCAGTGGTTAAATGATCAGTTGGGAAAGATTAACTGTTCGATCGCTGATTTAGAAAAAAAGTTGCTTGATTTTTTAACTAAATTAATAACAGATTTATTAACCAGTGTTGTTAATGGCGCAACTTGTGTAGTGGAAGCAGTAATATCTGAAATTTTGACTGAAATAGAATCATATTTAACTGGATTAATAGATGCTATTTTAGGACCACTTCAATCTTTACTAGGTATTATTGCAAGTCCACTGAACATTTTGGGTGCTGCATTAGAATATATTTTTCAACTTTTGGGCATTTCTTGTAGTGGAAATGGCAACAAATGTAGAGATAAGGAACAACTTAAAAATTGTACTGGACCTGAGAAGAAACCAGGAGCTGACGATTTTGCTATGTTGGACAAACTTATAGCAGATATACGAGATGATATTGCGCCAGTTCCGTTACAAACAAGTTGCCAAGAATCTACTGCTATTCCATGCCCCCCATTAACAGAAGCAGATGTTGGTGGAGGTGAACCAAATCCAGATGAGTTTAGTGGAGAACCAGAAGGGGTATTGGAACCACCAGATGATCCATTTGGTCCAGATTATTTTGATGATTTTCCTAATCCATATGAACCAGACGAAGATGATTTGCCAGGTGAAGATGATGATACTGAAACTGTAACTACATTACCAATGATTGCTGGGGTAATCGGTAGTGGATTTTTCTCTACTGGAGGTCAATCAGAAACTATATCGGTAATAAACACAAATATTATTGCAAATTTTTCAACTACTGGTCATTTTTCAATATATCCTGTAGGAGATGCTAGTGATAACATAGAGTTTGTTGATTCCACTGTAAATATACAACCTAGTGTGTTTGTATCTTATTCTTTAGTATCGGATAAAAATATTGTTGAAGCAGGTGAAAGTATTACTTTTACGTTGACTGATCTTTCCAATACTATATCAAATGGAACAGAGTTTGATTATGTAATGTTTGGTGTGGTTCAGACGGGAGACTTCGTTAACAACAGTATTCTTGGAAAAATGACGATGAATAATAGTGTAGCAACAAAAACTATAACTATTTCCGAAAACCTAAGTTTTACTGGATCAAGACAAGTTACATTTAATGTAGCCGCTAGATCTAAACTATTTACTATTGTGAATCCTGTTCCTGTTCCACCTTCTACAACACCACAACAACCTACATTTAAATCACCGTTATTGGGTACACCTGAAGTAGATGAGGATGGTAAGATAATAGATATACCAATCGAAGATCCTGGGGATCCATATGTTTTTCCACCCTTTATAAAAATATATGGTGTTGGTGTTGGAGCATCAGCAAAAGCAGTTTTAGATGATACTGGAAGATTGCAGAAAGTATTGGTTCAAAGACCAGGAAGAGGATATACACCAAATAAAACTAGAACTAAACAATGTGTTATTGATGGATTTGTTTTGATTAGGCCAGGAATAGGTTATACAAAAGTTCCCACAATATATGTAAATGGTGATCCATCTATTGCTAGAGCTATAATAAATGATAACGGAAATATAGTTGACGTACAAGTTTTAGACAAAATAAAAAGTTTTGAAAAATATCCAGAAATAGTTATTCAAGGAAATGGGTATGGTGCTAAAGCAATACCATCCTTTTCTTGCCTAGATAATAGTAAGTTTAATCAGCTGGTTGGAGAAATCGCTCCATCTGGTGCTGATGAGGTTATCGATTGCCCGTAGAGTAAAGTATTATGGCAAAAACTTGGTTAGAGTTGCAAGCAGAACTAAGATCTGGAGCTTCTACACTGGCAGTTCCAGTGCAAGATGAAGGTTGTGATTCGTCTCTATCAACTACTTCTCCTAATGTTATAGACCTTGGCGACCCTGGAGATCTAACTGCTGGAATAAGTGATACTTTATCTGATATACAGTCTAGCATTAATGACTTTGGTTCTGAAGTAATGGGAGTACTCCAAAATATTGGAGCATGGATTCCAGATGAGCTAAAAGGCACTGGAAGTTCTTCTGGAACTGACAGTGAAGCGCAAGAAAACTTTCAAGCAGGAAACGCATTTGCTGCGGTCGATAAAGTCAAATCTGAAGTTAGTCAGGGAGGCAATATTATAAAAACTGAAGGACATGATACACAGACAGGTGATAGTTTTTATCAAGTACTAACTAGTTCTGGAGCTGGATTTACTATTGATACTGATGGAAGTTTTTATATACGAGGAACAAAAAATCCATCCGAAGATCCAAAAACAGGTGGATTTCATGTTTTGGCGGATGGTGGTAGTCAGATTAAAGTAGGTGAATATTTAGTAATAGAAGTTGGAAATAATAATAAAGTTTTATCTGGCAAGTCTGGTTCTTCTGGAACTGAAGGGCCTTCTTTTTCATTGTATATTAATGGAAACGCAGATATTAAATGTTCAAATGGAGATCTTAGATTAGGTGGGAATAATATTTTAATAGATGCAGCAGATTCTTTGGAACTAAAAGGTACTGACATTAAAATTCATGCTGGTGTTGGATCAGGAGAACAAACTACAGCAGGACAAGCACCATCAGATGAGCAAGGTGGAACTATTGAAATGAAATCAAGTGTTTTCAAACAAACTTATGTTAGTAAACAAGGAATAGAATCTGCTAACTACGCAAAGTGTGATGGTGAACAAATTATTGCTATGAATGATCCTCAAGGAAACTTTGCTATTGAATCTGCTGGTACTATGAGTATTAAAGTAGAAGGTGACATGTTGGAAGAAATTGGCGGAAGAAAAATGACGGAAGTTATGAGGCAGTTAGTTCCAGTTCCGCCTCCTTTGGGTCCATCTCCTATTATTAATGGTGTTAGTGCTGGTTATTATATCGTAAATAAAAATCTTGTCAAGCCAGCAATAGGAGCAAAAAGTGTAGAGAAAACTCCTCCAGTTGTATACATACACAGTCCAGCAACAGCAGTTGGTGGTGGATTAAAAGTGAGGGCGACAACAGGAAATATAGATTTAACTACAAATCTTGGAAATGTAATAATGGCATCTCAGGAATCTATGTTTGCTGCAGTATTTGATACTGCGTCATTGAAAGCAGATTTATCTACTCCAGCGTTAGTTAAAGGATTGACAAAACCTGGCGTTTATGCGGGATCAGTTATAGGAAAATCCGTGTTGTTTAGCGGCACAGAAGTAACTATGGCAGTTTCTCCAACCCCAATAGTACCACCTATAGACAAATATATTCAGATTAGTCTAGCAAAAACTACAATCAAAAACATGACAGGAATATTCCTGAACTGAGCTTGACAGCAACGATCAAACCCTGTATACTAGCAATGTGGCGCTTTGAGGTCTGAGTCTTATGAATCTTAAAAATCCTTCTGAGTCAGCTCTTGACACCATCACGGTTGACCTGTATAATAAGAAGGTAATCATCCGAGGTGACGATGGAACGACTATCACCTTTAAATGTTCTACAATCAACGAGTTAGTTGAACTAAAAGACCAGTGTAGTAAACTGTTAAAATCACAAAACTTTGTGATACGCTGATGCTGGTTTAGCTATCTGGTGAAAGCACCCGACTCATAATCGGATACAGGTGGGTTCGATCCCCACAATCAGCACTTGACAGTCACTTGAGCATCTGCTATAATACTGTCATCACCACGGGGCGGTGGTGGAATCGGTAGACACACCAGACTTAAAATCTGTCGGGCTTAGCCTGTGGGGGTTCAAGTCCCCCTCGCCCTATTTCCACTAAATACATTGTAGTGGAAATGTTATGAAATACACACTCTCTCAAGCATATTGCTTTTATATGGGTGAGGTAGTTCGTATGTATTTCATTCAAGGTGTTCCATATACATTTGATGAACTTCCTCAAATAATACAAGAACATCCTTCAGTTCAATCAGAAGCACTCCAATACCGTGATTACGATGATGAAGACATGTTTGTTTATTGTAACTATTTGATTATGGAAGAGATGCATCCTCTGATGTTTGAGTTAGAAGTAGAAAATCCAGATTTACTTCCTAAAGATGATTAATGCCTGAGTAGCTCAGCTGGATAGAGCAACGGTTTTGTAAACCGTAGGTCGTCGGTTCAAGTCCGACCTTGGGCTTCCGTGTGAAGGAAGACGCAGTAACCTCAGGTTCGCCTGAGGTTTTTTCTTATAAATAACTCAGAAGAAATCCACCATAGTTAGGGTAACTGAGTAATGCCATTAACGAGATTAGATAATCTTATTTCAAGTAAGACTGGTAAATATCTTTATGTTTCTCCCGATGATTATAATGCGTCCGACGCCTTAGATAACAGAGGTAATACACCTTTAAGACCTTTTATCAGCATTCAGCGTGCGTTTTTAGAGGTTGCTAGATTCTCGTATCTACCAAACGTAGATAACGACAGATTCGACCAGTTTACAATCATGCTGGCTCCTGGTAATCACTATATTGATAACAGACCAGGCGTACCTGATGTTGAAGATATTCCAGTATTTCAATACAATGAAGCTCTTCAGCAGTGGGAAGCAAATGAAGATGTAAGTTTTGATTTATCTGATCCAGACAATGTTCTCTATAGATTCAATGGTCGTGATGGTGGTGCGACTATTCCTAGAGGTACGTCACTTGTAGGTACTGACCTTCGTAGAACTCAGGTTCGTGCTCTATATGTTCCTGATCCTGCTGATAAGGATGTTCCTCGTTGTGCTCTATTCAATGTAACTGGTGGTTGTTATTTCTGGCAGTTCACCATTCTCGATGGAGACCTTTCATCAAACTCTCCTTTATACGACGGTACTGTAGGTCGCGTCTACACGCAACCAAACGATACAACTAATCGCCCAGTACCTGAGTTCTCACACCACAAGATCACAAACTTCGTGTTTGCTGATAGAGAAGATTTAGGATTACTTTACAGAAAGATTGCAAGAGCTTTTGGTGATTATCAACCAAATATTGATGATGTGTATGTTGAAGGTTCTAGCACTCCCGTAACACAACAGTGGTCAAGCACAACTACTTATAATAGTGGAGATAAAGTTCTTTATAATGGGAATGCATTTGTAGCAAATGCTGTTGTGGTTGGTATTAATCCAGAGTCTGATGATACTAAATGGACTCGTCTTGTTGTTCGTGGTAGAGAGTTTGATTACAGAGTACAAGAAAATAGAATCGTTGGTCCTCTTTCTGATGCTGTGTTTATTGACAGTATCAAGTTGATTGACGGCACTGGAAATGATACAGGTATTCTTACTCTTGAAGTAAGAACTAAGATTAATCATGGATTCTTCCCTGGACAGTACGTTGCAGTAACTAACAATAATCTCAATGAAGCACTGAATGGTGTATTTGCTGTATATAATATCAGCACAAATGATCCTAAAGTGTTCTACTATCGTGTGCCATTCACTGCACAGGGTTTGAATCTAACTTCTGGTGAAACATATACTGCTACTTCTACTATTCCTCTCAATCAAACTGCTACTGTTCAGGCAGAGGTTGACTCGGTAGAATCAGCATCCCCATACGTCTTCAACTGCTCGATTCGTTCGACTTGGGGTATCTGTGGTATCTGGGCTGACGGTCGCAGAGCGACTGGTTTCAAGTCGATGGTTATCGCTCAGTATACAGGTGTTTCGCTACAGAGAGACGACCGTGCTTTCATTCGCTACGATGAGTTTAGCAACACATGGAACCAAGCCCCTCTAACTGATGCGTTTGCAACCACTCCTTATCACATTAAGGGTGATGCATATTGGAAGGATGATTGGAGAAACTTCCACGTTCGTGCTTCAGATGACTCGTTCATTCAAAACGTTTCGATCTTCGCTGTAGGTTTTGCCGATCACTTCCTGCTTGAGTCTGGTGGTGATATGTCTATCACCAACTCTAACTCAAACTTTGGTAACACATCGATGCACTCGATTGGTTTCAAAGGATTTTCCTTTAACCAAGATAAGGGTGGATACATCACAGACATTATTCCTCCACAAGAACTCAAAACGTCCGATAAAACCAAACAACAGTATTATCCTATTCAAATCAATCTTACAAATGATACCACTAATACCAGCAGAATTTATCTTGCTGGTGACAGTGTAAAAGACCCAGAAAACAGACCAGCTGCGTCTGTAAATAAGTTTAGACTTGGTGCGAGGGTAAATGAACAGATCAAAGTTAAGTTAAATGCTGGCACTGGAGAGTCTGGTCCAACAGAAAAGAGCGCAGTATTAAGTCCTTCTGGATTTAAAAGATGGGCTTCTTCTCTTACCACATTAAATCCAGCTGGGGCATCATTTACCACAGAATATAATCTTCGTCAAGATGCTGCTAATCTGATTGAAGCGAACCAAACATTTATTCAATCAGAAGCATTTGGGTATATTCTAGAAAAGTACCCAGATTTACAAAACATTCCTTATGTAAACCCAAGTATCACTGCAGATACTGGTAGATATAGAGATGCATCTAACTTAATCCGTGCAAACAGACAGGAAATCATCGACACTGCATACAGTGAAATGGTTACTTCTTCCCCTGGATTTGTGAATCCTAATGAAACCAAGTGCCGCAGAGACCTAGGGATTATTATTGATTCTATTGCAGATGATCTTTATGATGGTGGCAACATTCATATGGTTGAAGCAACCGAATCTTACTTCGGTAATAATGGTCAACCATTAAGCAATGGTTTAACTGGAGAAGAAACACAGTCTGTATTTGCATTTAATCGTGTTAGAGACTTGTGTAAGTTAGCTATTGCTAATATGCTATCTTCCACAAGTTCACTGCAAGTTGCTTCAATGACTGCAAGTGGAACTACTGTAACGGTAACATGTTCATCACCTCATAACTTAACTGTTGGTACTTCAATCAGTGTTATTGGATTAAATCAATCAGCATATAATGGTGAGTTCACTGTTCTTTCTAGTGGACTTACTGCTACTCAGTTTAAATATACTGCTTTAAGTGCTCCTTCTAGTACTCCTGCTATTGGTGTGCCATATATCTCAACAGTAACGATTGATTATGCAAACAGAACTGCTGCTGCTAGTATATTAAAGAATGCAAGTGATCTTATTTTTGCCAATAAACAGGAAATTATTAATAGTGCATTTGCTACGCTAACAACTTCTCAAGTTGCTGCCATTCCTGGAAATACTGGAGAGTCTACTGCTGGAAGTACAAAATGCAAAAGAGACATCGGTATTATTGTTTCTGCGGTTGCAAATGATTTAAACTTTGGTGGAAATGAGTATACTATTGCTAATCTTAAAGAATATTTTAGTGGCAATGCACTTCTTACGAATGGTTTAGCAGGAGAAATCACTGCATCTATTGCTGCATTTAATGCTGCTAGAGATCTTTGTAAGCAAGCTATTACAAATCAACTAACAGTTAAAGATCTAACTATCCTACCAGATCCTGCAACTGGATCTAATACAAGTGTAAACTCATGTGCAAGCACAAAAAGCATTATTGATAACTTATTTGGTATAGTTACTACCACTCTTACTGCTGGAAATCTTAATAATCTTGCCGCCGTAAATAATGGTTTATATGATTGTGCTAACGTAAGAACTACGATTGATACTTTAACCGCAATTTTAACCACATCTATTTCTTCTGGTAATCTAAACTCTTTACCAACACCAAATCCTGGTGCATGGTCTAGAGTATCTGAAAACAGCAAGTGTAAGCGCGACATTGGATATATTGTAGAAGCAATCGTTGCGGACCTTAGACTCGGTGGAAATGTTAATACTATTAATGCTGCTAAAGCATATTATGTTGGGGTAACACAAGACACTGATGGAGTAAATGATGGATTTACACTTGACTATATTCAAGATGAACTCAGTGAAACTCTTGATGCTTACAACTATGTGAGAGATTTGTGTATTTCTGCGATGAGAAATCACAATACTTATGCAACTGTAAATACTGCAAACTCTGCTATTGTAACAGTTCCTTCAACCAGAGGATTGACTGTTGGTATGAAAGTAGTGGGAGTAAACAATATACCTTCAAATACTGGAAATAATACTGGAAATGAACTAACAAATTATAATGATCAGTATGAAGAAGTCGTTGATGGTAAGGTAGTTCCTAAATCTACTAATATCAGTACTGCTTATATTCCAGCAGATTCTTATATTAAGAGAATCGTAAACTCCACGCAGATTGAGTTAGGAACTAAAGGTAGTAAGTTTAATCTAGGCACAACTAAAACTGCTGTTGCTGGAACTAGTGTTAAAGTATTCTTCCAGTTAGAAGAAGGTGTTTGGACATCTACTATAGAACCATCTGTAGATAACACAGTTACACAAGATTATACTTATAGTGGAGATGGGGAATGCTCCAGCATTTATAGTGCTCTCAATACTTATTTTGCGATTATCTCCACTATTCTGCAAAATGGTGTAAACTCAGTAACTCCAACTGCTCCTGAGATTGATACTGCACTACTATCTCAAAGAGCTACTGCTTTTACTCTTCAAGAGATTCAAGGTGAAAATCTATTAGCTAATCCACATAATCTAGAAACAGGTACTCCTGTTCGTCTTGTTCCTAGAGCAAAACCTGGATCTAATGTCGATAAGCGATTAGTTCGTCTACCAAAAGGATTTAGTACAAATACTAAGTATTTTGTAATCGCTCCTGGCAGAAGAACTCAACCATTCGACTATGCCACTGGAGACTTTTCTAAAACTGATCAACAAAAAATTCTTCTTGCTACTAGCGAAGAGAATGCAGCTGCTGGTATTTACATTTATTCTTCAGAAACGGAAAATATTAATCAAAATGTTATTATTGATGTTTATCAATATGTGCAAGATATTTCGTATGATTTGCATCAATATAAGACCACTTTATTTGATTCCACTACTTTTTTAACAGAATCTCCCCATATCTTTGATGTGCCTGTCAATGATGCAGGTGTCACATTACAACGAGTATTTTTTAGGACTGGTAGTGATTTGGGTGCGAACTCTACGTTGCCAAATCCAGCTAACACTTACATTGGTCTTTTTAATGATACTACAGAGTATTATGTCAGATATTTTGATGATGGAAATGGTAACTACATTGCCAAGAAGTTTAAAATTTTCTTAACTGCTCAAAATGCTATTGCAAATGAAAACCCAGTAGAGTTCTTTGAGAATAGTGGAACTACCTTCTACACGTTTGCCAACAAGAAGAGATCACCATTGAAGTTTGATCCTACAGTAGATGTTGCATCTACTCCTAAGGGTAGGTGGTATTTAAATACTGTTTCAGATGGTTCTACAAACAATATTATTACTAGACTAAAACAGTCTGATTATAGTGATGATTCTGTTGGTGATAACGCAAAAACATCAGATTCTTTCTATGAAAGAGTTAATGATGCTAGAACTAAACAAGACAGAGTTTACAGATTTAGATTTGTTATTCCTGCTTACAGAGGAACTACTGTAAGAGATCCTCTAAATGGTTTTGTATTCAAACTTAGAACGGACTCCAAGAGAAAACTACTTGCTCAAAAAATTCTATTAAAACCAACTGGCAATGCAAGTCCATTTGCAACATTCTATGCATTAAACTCTGCTAATCAACAGGTAAGCGAAAAACTGGGTTGGACATATGCTCAGTTAAATGCAGCTGGTTTTGATGATACGGTTTATGATCCATATCTAAATCCCGTAAAGATACAAACCAACTCAAAGATTACTGCTAGCATTCAGTCTGCTAGACAAAGAACAATCAATGGCGTAAATTACCTTGAGTTAACTGTATTTGATCATGATGTCGATGCAGCTTACAAGACTACAATCTTCACTACAGTAAAGATTACTTCTCCACAGGGAGGAGATGGAACTTTTGAAGCAAGTCTAACCGATTTAGATTCAGATAACTTTATTGAATGGGAAGGAGCATGTTCTGGTTCTGGATATGTACATGCTTTCTTGAAGTATGAAAATGAGTATTACTTGATTCTTAAGGGAATCACTGGAAACTCGGTGTTAGATTTCAATGTTTTTGAAACAACCACCTTTAAGCAAGGTTCTGTTTCAGCAGTGATGATGGATGAACCTGATGGTGGTAGAACAGATAAATCAAGAAATCTATATGCTGTAGAGGGTGCTAATGTTTACACATTAACTCCTGGAGATGTTGTGAAAGATTCCACCAACGTTAGTTACACGATTGCGGAAGTTACTGATGTTGAAGACTTGGAGGGATCATATTATATTTTCTCAGTCGATACTATTAGAAGAAGGATTCCAAATCAGCAAGATGGTGTATACTATCTAACCTGCGTTCGTGGTGACATTAGACCATTCCCAGTAGGTTCTGGTGTTGGAGAAAACTTCAGAAACTTCAGATTCTCGCAACCAATCTCCAAACTATATCCAGAGTTTTATAAGAACGATCCAGAATGGTACAGAGCTCTTGATGATTCTCTCAAGGATCCCCCTGCAACTATTTCAGCAGCAGACAACTACGTTCATGGATTGGTTACAGTTAATGATTCT
>Ga0194120_10010166_pt1 | contig 11721 bp, 8 predicted proteins | sample TA2MahCa65mmetaG_FD_148642 | JGI IMG/M metagenome (GOLD analysis project Ga0194120, IMG submission 148642) | Freshwater microbial communities from Lake Tanganyika, Tanzania - TA2015019 Mahale Deep Cast 65m | ecosystem: Environmental > Aquatic > Freshwater > Lake | place: Tanzania: Lake... | reverse complement strand
CCCGGAAGGTGCGTGGTCCGTTTCCGCTCTTCGAGACCAATGGCCCACAAGGACGGGCGATGTTCGCCGGTCTTCGTTGATTCCGGAGTGGAGTAATGGACCACGTGTCCAGCTCCGCGCGCTCTTGCGCGATGGCGGCATGCTGTCACCCGCGGTCCCAAACCCCAATCGACCGCCGCCACCACGTATGGCACCGGTTGGCTCGCGGCCAACACGAACGGATCTCGTCGAGATCCTGACACCCTTCCTGGAGAAGGACTCCGAGGACGACAAACTGTCCATCCTCGACTTGCGCGTGCGGGACACGCGCGGACGGCAGTACAACCCGGAAATGCAGGCGACGATCGCCGAGGCCCTCCCCAGCCGGCTCGTGTACTACCTGGCGGGGATGTACTGCGAGCAGTTGGCGGAGGGTGAGCCCTACACCCAGCTCGCGCCGGCGATCAGCATCTGTTTCCTGGACCACGTCTACTTCCAAGATGCGCCGAGCTTCCATACTCGGTTTCGGCTATGCTCGCCGGAGCATCAGCCGGTCTTCACGGACCAGCTCGAGGTACACTTATTGGAGTTGCCGAAATACGGCGGCTCGATCGCCGATTTGCCGCAGGCGCGTCCCGTGGAGAAGTGGGTCTACTTCCTTCGGAATGCGGACGAAATGGAGGCCTCGGAAATCGGCCGTTGGTTCCAGGATCCGGTATTCGTCGAGGCGGAAGGGATTTTGGAGATGATTCAAAAGGCTCCGGACGAGCGGCTGCGGTACGACATGCGGATGAAGGCCCTGCGCGATCAGCGCACGAACCTCGAGGCCGCTCGACGCGAAGGTATCGCGGTTGGTAAAGAGGAAGGACGCGAACATGGACTGGAACAAGGACTGGAACAAGGACGTGAGGAGGGACGTGAGGAAGGACGTGAGGAGGGACGCTGGATCGGAATCGTCCAGACGCTTCAGGAACTGCTCGGCGAGCCGGTATCCAAACCTGAGGATTTTGCGGCTTGGGAGCACGATCAACTGAGGTGGGACGGGCATCCCATTGTCCTCGCCGAATGGGTACCATTGCGTGGATTGGGAGGTATCTCGTCATGCGCCGTGGGATGCGAGCGGGCGTCTTGATCTTGTGGACCGTCCTCGTCGCGGTGTCCGTGATCTCGGTCGCGGACGAGCCCAAGGAACTCAAGGATGCGTTTGCGAGCCGCTTCCGCGTCGGGGCCGCGATCGGCACGCACCATACCATGGGGCAGGAGCCCGAATCCCTCGCACTTGCCGCGAGCCAGTTCAACGCCGCGACTCCCGAAAACCTGCTGAAGTGGCAGGCGGTGCACCCGGCTCCCGACCGCTATCAGTTCGAACCGGCCGACCGATTTGTTGCATGGGGCGAGCAGCACGGCATGTTCCTCGTCGGACACACATTGGTCTGGCACAGCCAAACGCCGCGATGGGTCTCGCAAGGGACCGATCAAAAGCCGCTCGACCGCGACGCCCTCCTCGATCGCATGAAGGGCCACATCGAAACGGTCGTTGGCCGATACCGCGGACGCATCCAGGCGTGGGACGTCGTCAATGAAGCGATCGACGATCAAGGGCGTTTGCGCAGCGCCGTTCCGGAGGGAGGATCGCCACGCCGTTTCGCGCCCTGGTATTCGCCGATCGGCGATGACTTCATCGAAATGGCTTTTGAATTCGCGCATGCCGCGGACCCGAACGCCGAACTCTACTACAACGACTACAACGAGTGGTTTCCCGCGAAGATCGAAGCCATATCAGGACTCGTCCGGCGGCTCCAATCCAAGAACGTCCGCATCGACGGCATCGGCCTTCAGGGCCACTGGGGTCTCGATTACCCGAAGCTCGACGAGATCGACCACATGCTCACCGAATACGGGAAACTCGGCGTCAAGCTGATGGTCACGGAGCTCGACATCACCGTCTTGCCTTCCGCGTCGAACGGGACATCGGCCGACGTGAATGCGCGCGCGACGGGCGGCGATCGGCTCGACCCGTATCGGGACGGTCTACCGGACGCGGTCCAGCGGAAACTCGCCGACCGCTACGCGGCGATTTTCGGCCTGTTCGTCAAGCACGCGAACACGATCGATCGGGTGACTTTTTGGGGCGTACACGACGGGCATTCGTGGCGCAACCACTTCCCCGTCCGCGGCCGAACCGATTATCCGCTGCTCTTCGATCGCCGTTTGGAACCGAAATCCGCCTTTTCCGCCGTCGTCGGCACGGTGCGGCCGTAGCGTCTAGCCCTGTGTAGGTGACTAAGTCGGGATCGCCCTTTCGGATGTTTTTGCTCGTTTCTTGTTTCGCTTCGCCTCTTCGAGGACAGGATGGGTAGCCGTGTGGAGAAGGTTGTGTTTGTCTTGGGAGAGGGGGAAGCTTAGCCTGTCGTGAACAACGAAAACGTCATCTCACGACCAGAATTTCAATACTGGCATGACGGCTCCCACGAATTTGGCTGTTGGGACGCTAGTCTACTCGGGCGCGCCCTGGTCCGTTGGCCTACAGGTGTAAGGCTCTCTTTTTCGAAGCAGTAGCCGCATCAACGGGTACTGAATCAGCATCAGCAATCCTAGCAATAGAAGTCCGCCGACAAGAGGATCGATTACGACATAAGCAACGCCAAATAACGTTAGCGAGCCAAAGAAAGCTATCACAAAAACCCAGCATAGCAGCAAAACGAATTTACCTACGGTGGCATGGCGCGCGGTTTCGCGAATGTATCGCCCTTTCATCACGCGTCTCGATACAATACGACGCTCTTGCGGCGCTCGGCCAAGGAAATCGCGGTCGGCACGCATCACCTCCGACCCGCGCACCCGGTTATTGAGAAGTTACCATGACTTCGACAGGATCGCCGGTGGAGTAACGATCAAAAACGTCTCCAAGTTGTTCACGAGTCAGCAAGGACCACGGGGTTTTTGATGGCTCGGCGTTGCGAGCATCACTGGGACGGGCAATGTGCGGCATGGACAGTCCCCACCGGGGGCTTCGTTGTCGAACATTTCTAGATGATTCCGTGTAAACGCCCGCAATTAGGTAGCGATCGAGCAACTTTGGCCACAGCAAGAGTCGGACGGAACCACCCTTCCCCAACCCCTTGCGAAGACGCGTCTTGACATTTTCCACGAACCTAGCAAGTCTCTCCTTGTAATCGGTGCCATCCGGTTCGCCCGGGCCTTGACTATGCACTTCGATCTCCACATTTCGAAACCCCTGTGGACGATTCAATGATGAGAGTATTAGTTTCACAGCGAATTCTGTTTCGTCGTCGCCCTCGCCGCGAACGTGGGGCGTAATCAGGCAAAGGAACTCGGCGTGTAGAGTCAGTTTGCGGATCGCCTGAATCTGGGTGGGGATCGTGAGTTGTTGGCCCCACTGGGAAGATATGTCGTGCCAGAACCCCTTTCCCTCTACTTCGCTGATGCAACGAATCGGATGCCCTTCGGCGGCCAACATGTCCTGAACTGCCCCGCATGACACGATGCGATCAATCGGTTCGATGGAATGAGACGCGATGGCTTCGCGGCACCACGAAACGTCATCGTCCTGCCACTCGTCGACGGCCTGCGGTCGCCGAACCCGCGTGTCGCGGATTTTCGTAAGAAGTTCTTCGCAAAGGGCTTTCGATGTGCCATCCGCGACATTTCGTGCCCTTACACTTGCGGCGTAGATCCAGCTTCCGTCGCGGAGGTCGGCGACCATCACCGGGCAGGCGGCGGTCATCGGAAACATTGTCATTCCGAGCTTGTGAAGCTGTTTCCGCCACGATTCGCCATCGGGGTTTGCCTGCTCATCGAAAACTGACGGCGTAAACGCAAACTCCGCAATCATGAACCGAACCTCTCATAGAAGTCGATTTCGAAGAAATCGTCGGGCCAAGGCTGAACGAAGTCGCCATTCCGATCCACGTCGATGCGTCGGGCTCGCGTGCAATATTTGTCGTTGCTGATGTGGTACACGACAACGTCGTCGCTCATGAGCGGAAACCCCTGGGTATGTCCGCCATTCGACGTCTCACGAATGCGCCGAAGAAGGCGCAGTATACAGTGCTCGCTGTGCGTCTCAATTAGGAAGCAATGCCGTCTTTCCTGGCTCGCGGCCACGAAGAGATCGCCGATCTCGGCCTGCAGCCGAGGGTGGATGTGGAGTTCGGGCTGCTCGATCGCGATAATGCGATCATGACCTTCGAGTGAGGTTACGACAACGGGTAGAAGCTGCGAGATGCCGACTCCCACATCGTTGAACGCCAGCTCGGTGTCCGAATCGGCACGAGTCAGTATCGTACGACGCAATGGCGATTGACTGCGCATTTGCTCCAGATCGCCGTCGACCAGCGATGTCTCGTCAACCTCTCGGTATTTCTTTCTGCGAACGCAATATCCCGACTTCAGCCGTTTGGCCAGCCAGTCGCTCACCTCCTCGACAAACGTGTCAGGACACGTCTGCAGTTCGTCCCAGGCCGCCAACCCCGACGCCCAGCGGCTCGAGTCGGGCGACCGTGGAGGACTGTACGTCCGGGGAACCGGCGTACGCAGCGGTCCCAAGTGTCGAAAACCGGACAAGCAATCTCGCGCCGCCCTCGCGATTCCGATGGTAAAGGCGGATACGACGCATTCGGCGAGTGTAAAAGCGGTATGACAATCGCTTATTGGTGTGACCCAAAACGGCAGGGGAAGTAGGAGCTGTAGGTGTGGTAATGCGCAAGTGGGGCGCGGCGATTCATGGCGAATGCTGTAGTGAAAGAATGGCTCGTCCCAGTGTGACGATGCACGTTCAACAGAATGTGAATCGTCGAGCAATTGTCGTAGGAGAGCGTTGAAGGTTTCGCCTATGTCTCCCCATCCGATGTGAACTCGAGGATGACGCGAGTCGATCGCGAACTGACATATTGATCCATCCGATATAATCGTCGCGAATAGCTTGTTGTCAACGTCGAAGGAACACTTGGATACGAATGGAGACGCGAATGCGTCGGTCCGCCTAATCGTGACGTCGATGCATGCGCTACCCGTGAATTGCAAGTCGGACGCGTTGGAGGGATTGAGGGACGGGTTGGGCAGCGACAAATCGTGTTCGTCGAACGTCAGGCCGAGGCTGATGCGAATATGGTCCGCGCCGTGATGCAGAAAGTTGCGGTAGCCGCCGAGATCAACCAACGGACCGCCGACGAGGGTGGTGTCGGCATCGAGATTGCGCCGCGCGAAGATCTCGTTTGCGTAGTGAATCGCGTGGATCAGTGTGCTCTTGCCGCCGCTGTTCGGGCCGAAAAGGAGCGTGATCGGCTTCAGGTCGAACGCCACTTCGTCCTTGATGCCCTTGAAATTCGCGACCGCGATGCGGGTGAGTGTTGCGCTCATCGTGGGCCCGTTGAGGAAGGTGCGACAGTCGCGAAGGTCTCAGCGCCGGGATTCGTTTGGGCCCTGGGGCGCAATGCGCAACCGGGTGAGCTGAGCGTCGAGCGTTTGGTAGCTTCGTAGGCCCAGGAGCCGGGCGGCTTGGGCCTTGACGCCGTTGGCCTCCGCCATCGCCCGTTGTAGCAGTGTGCGATGGATGTCGGCAAGGTAGGCTTCCATTTTGAAGCCATCGCCAAGTGGTTGGTCGAGCGGTGACGGTGCCGTCGGTCCGATGACGGGAGTGCCACCCACCGCGGCCGCGAGGTCGCCCCGAGTCAGGACCGGCGAGTCCGCCAACACGGCGGCTTGGACGAGTGTGTTGTGCAGTTGCCGGATGTTGCCCGGCCAGGAGTACCGCCTCGCGAACGTCAATGCCGACTTGTCGAGTCGTTTCGCTGAGTAGTCGGGTTCGTCGCGCGCGAACTGATCGTTGATCTGGGCAAGCAATCGCTCGGCGATCAGAGGAATGTCGGTCACCCGATCGCGAAGCGAAGGCAGCGCGATCGTAATCACGGCGAGTCGGTAGTAGAGGTCTTCGCGGAACGAGCCGTTTCGAATAGCGGACGGGAGATCGCGATTCGTTGCCGCGATGACCCGCACGTCGACGCGGCGGTCCCGGTCGTCGCCCAACCGACGAATCGTCCGTACGCTCGGCCCTTCACCCGAAATCGGCTGCAACACGCGAAGGAGTTTGGCCTGCGTTTCCGAATCGCATTCGCCAACCTCGTCCAAGAAGAGCGTTCCTCCCGAAGCCGCTTCAAACGCCCCGCCTCGATCCCGGTCCGCGCCTGTGAACGTGCCGCGGGTGTGTCCGAAGAGCTCGGATTCCAGCAGCGTCTTCGAGATCGCCGCGCAATTGATGGCGAGAAACGGCTTGGAACGCCGGGGGCCTGCCTTATGGATCGCTTGCGCGAACAGCTCCTTCCCCGTTCCGCTCTCACCCAGGATCAACACCGAAACACTTCGCATCGCAGCTCGCTTCGCTCGCCCCACCGCTTCCCGGATCGTCCGGCTCCCTCCGACGATATTCTCGAACCCCTCAACCTCGCCCGGACTTTCCGAGGCGAGATGTTGGAAGTGGCGATCGGGTTCCCGAAGCATTTCGGGGATCACATCGATCGTCAGATCGAATGGCACGTCCGTAATCCAGGACCGCTCGGCGAACGTCTCGTAGAACGCCGCTGGGTAGCGTGTCTTCCCGAGCAATAACCAAACCGCGGCCATCGCCGGAGTGCCCGGGCTCAAATGCAAACAGAGCTCCGTCTTGGCCGAATCCGGTCTCTTCGCGAGCGCGCCGAGTTCCGAATCGGCGAAGGCGAAGATGGCTCGGTAGTCCGTCGGATTTTCGAGCGGAACAGGGATGAAGGTCGCGGCGCGGCCCAGCCACGAGGCATACCGCTTATTCCACGATTCCGGGTAGTTGCTGAGGATCCGCACTTCGTCGAACGGCTGGGTATCGAGGAGCGTCTTGATCGGTCCGCTTCCCGCCGAAGCGGCCGAATCGCCTCGCCGAATCCGACGTAGGATCTCCTCGCGGACGCGCGCCGGCATGGCGCCGGCCATTGCGCGAAAGTCGCTGTGTCCGATCCACTGCACCAATAGCCGCCGACGGCCCGACATGGCACTACCTCGCTTGTGGTTTCACAGCGCCATTTGTAGCATGACGACCGCTCGCGACGCAAGGCATTGAATGCCCCCGCACGGCAATGGTCCGGCGATTCGGGCCGTGCGCCCGCACATACCGGGCGTCAGGCTTTTGGCACGATTGTTGCTGTCGCATTCGTCACGATATCGCGGGCCGCCTGACCGGCGGGCCGACGTCGCAGCCAAGACCGAGAACGATCCGCCGAGGAATCGCAAATGACCGATCGAGACACGCGGCGCGCAGTGCTCATGGCCCTGGAACCGATGCCTCGCGGTCCGTGGCTCGGTCCCGTCGAATCGTGCCTAAGGAAGGCCGAGTGCGAAACGCGGACGGAATCGGGCCGGTTAACCGCGTGGCGGGACGTCCGTTCGCATTGCCGCGTCTTGTACGCCGATGGCTGGCAATTCGCCCCGATTCGGCTGAGTTGCCGGCGCACGGCGCTCGCAATCACTCGGAAACGTCTCTATTTTTCCGGGAGCAGTATCGATCACCGACGAGAGCACGAAATCGTCGCGGGATGCCGACCACCCGACCGACCCGCGCACGAGCAGATTCGCGAGCAGTGGTCGATTCTGACGGTGTTGAGCGACAACCTGCCACTGGGACCGCGGTTCGTGCCTGTCGATCTCGACGCGACGTTGGGTGAATCGCGGTACATCCACATCGGTGGCCGACGCTTACCGTTTTCGGGTGCGACATTGAACAATTCGTACAGGCAATACGGATTTCACGACGTCCCCAAGGACTGGAAACTACTCGTTTGTGGGCTGGACGGCGTGGAAGCGTCGGTCGTCGAGCGATTCCGTGACGGCCTGCAAGGAGTGGTCGGGGGACGGGGTGCGCATGCCAAGATCGTGTTAACTGATCGTGGGACGATACAACACCGACTTGACGAATTGGAATCGCGAGGAGAGGTTTCCTCGACCCAGGGGCGGTGCCTTCTCTTCGTATTGCCGTCCTCAACCGAGCTGCCAAGTGCGGATTCCCTGGAACTCCTTGCGAGGCTGGACCGCGCGCGCGTGCCCTTTCGCAGAGCGTACGCGACCGACCCCATCAACTTCTCGATTCCTGACCAATTGCCGTCGTTACTGCTCGCCTGCGGTGGGCGCCCGCACATTGTGTGTACCGAGGCGAAATGCGGCCCGATTTGGACCGTCGCGATCGACCTTGGGCATGCGCCGGGCCGCGAGACGTCGACGGTCGTCGCGACCGTCGTGGGGCCGGAAGGCATCTTGACGCACGCCTGCCGCGCGGTCCAACGCCGTGATGAAACGGTCTCGCAACCCGTGCTAATCAAACTGCTTCGTTCGTGCGCCGAGGTCTTGGGCGTTTCGCCGTCAAAGGACAACGTGAACGTACTTGTAATGCGGGACGGACGCCTCTTTGAAAACGAACATGCGGCCTGGTACCGCACCGAGTTCGGGCCGCGCGTGACCTTGATGGAATACCGAAAGCGGTGGAATCCGCAGGTTATTCTGGAACACGGCGAATCACCGGGATTGCCCGGCGCACCGTTCTCCGCGCGACTTCCGGGTGCCGCGACGATGTTCCTTTGCACGACGAGTCCCCGGACGAATCGCGAATTGCCCAACATGGTGAAGGTGACTTGGAAGGAGGAATGGAACGGCCTGGAACTTGACGGAACCGAGATAGCGCGGCTCCTGACCGCGTCCTCGGCGGCGCCGGGATTGGGGCAACGACCGCACCACCTTCCCGCCGCGCTCTACTGGGCGGACGGCATCGCAGGGGCCACGAACGACGACTTGCGATTTCGCGGGAATCGAGTCGTCGACGTCTGATGAGCCGTTTTTCCAACCACGCGGGGGAAACCATGTTTCCGTACTTCGTTGACAAGCCGGACTCTAGCAAGCTCGTGCGGCACCGGGGAGCCGACTGGCGACCGTTTCTCGTCAATCGCCTCCTCTTCAACCTCTCCGGAGCCCACTACGTGTATGACCACATTTGGATGAAGGACCAGGGTGTCCGACAGGTCGGTACGACGAACGTTCATGCGCCGACTCGCACGGCCTACTTCGATCAGGCGGTGCTTGTTCCGGTACTTTTCCAGTACCGATATCCGGTGTGGACGAATCCCAGGGTCCTGTCGATCGGTGATCCGGACCTGTCAAACTGCGTGCTCGCCGCATCGCATTGGCTCGATACGGTTCCTGGTGAGCGATGCGCGATCGTCTACTCGCTCGGTGTCGGATGGATGTTGTACGTCGCGGCGTCCCAGGTCGACACGGTCCTATTGTACGAGCCAGACGACGCCGTGCGCATTCATCTAGCGCCGCGCTTCGCATCGGCCATTCATGACGAGTACCCGAACTGCAAGATCCTTGTTCCCGATCATGGTGAATTGCCGGGTCTTGTGGAGAAATACCGGCCGAAAGGCATCGTCTTCGCCGACGCGTGGTCACTTGAGAATCAGGTCACTCCCCCGGATGTCACGATACCCCATTTCGATATCCCCGTCTGGCCTGCCTACCACGCGGAAACGTGATCGCCATGGCTTCGCTCTTGTCCCATTCGGATCCAAGGCCGTTCGTTTGAGCCTCCGCCCTTTCGGCGCACCGCTAGTCCCAAGAACGCGAAGGGCGACACACATCGTTTGATTGTCGGGACCGGAAATGGCGTCTCGGAACTGCGGGCCCATCAAGGAACGGAAACGGGCGTATTTCTCGAATAAAGTCGCCGATGGCCTTGCGAATCTCGCCGACCGTGGACTACGCGTTCAAGCGGTTGTTCGGCGACCCGCGTCACTCGGCCGTCCTGGTCCACCCGCTCAATTCGGTTTTCGAGGGTCAGTTCGTCGTGCGTGACGTCGAGATCCTGACACCTTTCTTGGAAAATGCCACCGGCTCGCACACGTCCAAGATCTTTCTTAGGTTTAGACGGCGTCAGGTAGGCGGTCGGGGCGCGCGGGGGGATCTGGGGCGGTGATCGGACGTGGCCGCTATGCGGGTTAGGCGAATCGAGGCGTCGGGAGGAATCGCGGCGAGCGCGCGAATCGGCGGTGATCGAGGGGGATCGCGGCGGCGGACCGTGACTTGACGCCTCCGCCGGCGCGTCGTATGTCAACGCATGACACGGAACGGTCACTCGACGCGAGCGATTTTCGGCCCATCGCGCGGACGGCGACCGGACGTTGCCCGGCAACGCCGGAAAGAACCCGGCGGTCTTCGGGCCCCGAAGGGGCCGCAACATGTCAGCCCAGGGCCGAGCGGAGCGGCGCAGCCGCGCAGCGCCGCCCTGGGCTACGATGGGAATGCCCCTTCGGGGCGGGAAGACCATCGGACCGCCGTGTGCACCCGCGCGGCCCCGAGGACCATCACGCGTCTCGATGCAATACGACGCTCTTGCGGCGCTCGGCCAAGGAAATCGCGGTCGGCACGCATCATCCGCCGATCACGGCAGAGGTTCACGGCACGGCGTGTCGTGCGACCTTACTCGATTCGAGGATCGGGTCCATGTCGCGAAAGATTTCGCCCGCCCCAGGGTGGAATACGCGTCCGATCAGCAGGTCGGTGAGATTCGCCTGGTAGCGCGGGTGTTTCTTCAAAAAAATGCCGAAGCTGAAATCGGGCGTGTAGAACGCCTCGACCAGTTTCCGGATCCAGCGCACGCCCGACTCGAAGTCGGCGGTCCACTTTCCGAGCCGTTCCCCGGAAAGGTCGCCCGCCCGAAGGCCGTCGCACACGGCGTCCGCCGCCAACTCGCCCGACTTGAGCGCGAGGAAGACGCCCGACGAGTAGATCGGGTCGATGAACCCGTAGGCGTCCCCGATCAGCACCCAACCCTCTCCCGCGTGCCGGCGCGTCGTATACGAAAACTCCTTCGCGGTCCGCAGGCCTCCCGTCCGCTCGGCGTCCCGCAGCCGATCGACGAGCGCCGGACATTTTGTAAGTTCCTCGTCGAATGTCGCCTGGATCGAATCCCGGTCCTTCAGCAGGTAATCCCGATCGCCCACGACGCCGATACTCGTGACGTCGCGCGACAAGGGAATGAACCAGAACCAAGCTCGGCGATCCGTCGTGTGCAGGATGATCGTCGCTCCGCCGTTCTCGCCCGCGTCGCGCCGAGCCCGCTTGTAATAGGTCCAGATGGCGGCCTTGCGGAGCGACGGGTTCTCGACGCGAAGGCCCAATCGGTTCGCGATCAGGGCTTGCTGCCCGGTCGCGTCGATCAGTACGCGCGCGGTGATCTCGACCGGCTCGGCATCGTCGTAGCGCACCCGAACACCGACGGCGCGATCTCCATCGAAGCGAACATCCAGGACCCGCGTCACGTCGTGGCATTCGGCGCCGGCGGCCGCCGCGTTTTCGAAAAGCAGTTGGTCAAAATCCGCCCGCTCGACCTGCCACGTCGCCGAGCAATCGCGGGGATCGTGTTCGCGGAAGAAAAAGGGCTGCGATTCCCTGCCCGAGTGATTCACGAACTGAACGCTGAGCTTTTGAACAAAAGGCGCGTTTCGCATCCGATCGAGCAGATCGAGCCGTTCGAGCGTCCAATAGACCTCGGGCATCAGCGACTCGCCGACATGGAACCGGGGCATCGGTTCGCGTTCGACGAGCAGCGTGGACCATCCTTCCTTCGCGACGAGCGCGGCGGCTGTCGAGCCGGCGGGCCCTCCTCCCATCACCACGACGTCGTAGGCGTTCTTCATCACGCGATCGGTT
>Ga0194120_10010162_pt1 | contig 11724 bp, 8 predicted proteins | sample TA2MahCa65mmetaG_FD_148642 | JGI IMG/M metagenome (GOLD analysis project Ga0194120, IMG submission 148642) | Freshwater microbial communities from Lake Tanganyika, Tanzania - TA2015019 Mahale Deep Cast 65m | ecosystem: Environmental > Aquatic > Freshwater > Lake | place: Tanzania: Lake... | reverse complement strand
AGCGAGACTACAACTATACCCCGACCACTTTCCTGGCTGGAACCTATAACATGGGGCCCGTAACTCTCGAAGAAGGAGAGCAGTTTGGCTACCTTGCCATCTCCGGTTCGACCTTCAAGTACCTAGTAGTCATGCGAGAAGGCGGTTCCTATCGCCATCCATTTGGATCCGGCATACCAGTGCACGATTCTGGGCTTTGCCCACCTGGCGGTTGTCAATGAGGGTCCACGGCAAGAATTTGAGAGTTGCATGCGAGCGAAGCTGGTGAATAGCCAGAGTGAGCACCCATTTGACCATCTCGAGCGTGGCTCGGAGGCAAGCGCCAAGTCTGGCCGCGCCTCGCGCATGGCTGGCTCCGGTCTCGGAGCCTGCGGCGACGGCCGGCAACGGCGTAGCTGCAAGCGAATGCGCTAAGGTCGTGCTAATCGTTTCTATCCTCCAGTACCTCGTCGTTCTGGCAGGCTTGGCCTGGCTACTCATCGTGGTCGCCATGCCGGGTCACCTGGTTGGGGGATCAGGGTGGGCACTAGTCCAAGGAGTGCAACGCTGGCGGAACGGTTGGATCTGGGCGCTACTGCTTTCGACAGGTCTCGGACTCGCGGGTGAGTTCTGTTCTGCATTACTCTCCTGCTGGCTGCTTCCATCTCTCGGCTACGGCATTTGGCTACTGATCGTAGGAAGGGACCTGGCGAGCCTGGTATGCAGGCTCACTTCTCCGCAAGGCGGTCTCGCGATCTTGAAGAAAGCACTCAATGAGCTCCCGCTGGCAGAGAGATTAACCTATACCGTGGGATTCTACCTCGTGTTTCTGGCATTCCCCTTGTTTATAACCGCCATTTCACTCATTCACTGGCGTTTTCCAGTGGCTGACTGGCAAGGTTTGAGTGCCTTCACCATTTCCTTTCAACTTATGATCATCTTGCGAGTTCATTTTGAAAGCGCGATCATAAAGCGAAACGAATCTCTCTCGAATCGAAGATTCGCACCAGGGACGATCGTTACCTGGGCCCTGGCGCCAGGAGTCGTTGTCGCAGCGGTTCTTTCGATTGCATACGAGCGGGAGCCGACCTTGTTGGCTAGTCTCCCATTCCTATGGGCTCTCAGCCTCGCATTGGACGGGTGGGGGAGCAAGAGTGGGATGGTGAAGGGCTGAGAGCCCGCCACAGGGTCCATGGGGGGAGTACGCGTTTCCATGACGCGGTGGCCGAAACCAGCGTCTTCTTCCTCAACAACGTGCATCGGCTCTCAGATTAGCGGGGGCGGCGCTTGCTCTGGAGGAACTTGCTTTATGTCGGCTCCAACTACTCTGACATGATCGACTTTCGAGACGCAAACGGGACGGCGCTGAGCGGCTTGGTCACCAAGACTCGGTGGGTACCTCCGATTGGCGGCTGGACCGGCACGCCTCCTCCAACCCTTGCCCGTGACCGACCTCCTGGCCATGATTCGAAGGGAGCCCGGGTAGAGCGAGAATATGAGCGTAGTTGAGAGCAGCCAGCTCACCGTTGTCTTCTTCGGGGCGGTGTGGCTGCTCTTGATCATTGCGAGGCCAGGACTCGCACTGGGGGGACCAGTTTGGGCGAAGTACTCAGGTAGAGTTAGAAGGCCAAGCCCTTGGGTCTGGATTGTGTTCCTCGGGGCATGTTTTCTGGTTGCGGGCCAGTTGCTACCCGGCGGTCTGGGCGTTCATCTAACTGAAGCCGGCTACGCAGTATGGGTCGTTCTCTTCGGGAAAGACATCTTTGACCTTATTGCGCGTTCGAAACTCAAACGAGATGGCTCCGAGGACCAATCGTCGACGCGCCTTAGCCTTTCATTCGGCGATAGGCTAGTTTCGCTACTTATCCTCTCCATGGTGGCCGCCGTACTCGTTTCGCCCCTTTGGATTCCCGGACTGGGGCCCGATGCGACAATCGAATGTCTGGCCATTGGTCTCCAGCTGTTGTTTGTTCTACGAATCGGCCTCAATATGGAGTTCGAGGCGAAGCGAATCGGTTTCAGGGCCCGATGGGTCTCACTTGGCACTGTTGCCTTCTTGCTGGTGCTTGTAGCCTCCGCTGTGTGGGCTGCGGCGTCAATGGCTTCTCTCTCAGATGCGAATGTCATCTTTGCCGGTCTCTTCGTATCGGCGACCGCATTGATTTCGGTTGGTCGGGTTGGGAAGGAGGACTCGGGTGCGTTGGCTCACCCAGGGTTCGAGGAACTCAACCCAGGAGCTTGACGCCCGACGCGGGACACCCGGGGGTGCTGCAAAGAGAGTGTCTCCGTGTTGAGACTCGATCCCAGGGCTTTGGCCTTCCGTCGGAAGCCGGGCCAGGTAAGGGGTCACTCGGGCCGGACCCTCGTCACGAGCTGGCGATACGCCTTCCTGACCGACTTGTGCAGGAGGCGGGCAAAGGAACTATCCAGGTCGTGGATGGCGATGAGTTCCACGACGTCGGCGAAATCCTTGTGCATGCGCCGCATGTCGCCTAGCCCGCAAGCAAGCTTTGCTTCTATCAAGCGTGGAAGCGCGAGGACGGGAAGCCCCTCGATACGGACGATGCGCCCTGAATCACCCGGTTCGGGGAACTTCGCTGCCTGGCCGACGCCCTCGGCGTCTCCGGCCAGGACGAACTGGACTGCCACTCCCGAGCCGGCTGCAAACTCCCTTCTGGATTCCTGCCACTCGAACCCCGCGTTGCGCAGCAAGGAGAAGACCTTCTCCTGGTCCTCCCGGCGGATCAACAGGTCCAGATCGATGGTGTTTCGCCGGTAGCCGTGCAGGGAGACCGCCACCCCCCCGAGCACGCCGTAAGCGATTCCTTCCCGGGCCAGCAAGCTGTCGATATGCCTCGCGATCGCCCACAGCGACTCGTTCTCAAGCATCTCGAAGGTCTGTCTGGCAGTCTGGCCCATCATGGGTCTCTCGATCCCGGTGCCGCACGGATCCAGCCTATCACGCTTGCCGCCACGCGGGGAAGCGACGCTCAGTTTGCGACGGCCTCACGCGCCGCCCCCGAACGCAAGCGCTCGTTTGCGCCGCGCTATGATGGGTAAGAACCGGTAGCAAGGCTGCCTCGTCTAGAAGATCGATGAAACGCCCGGGCCAGCGGCCCTACCACAGAGCCACGCCAGTGATCGCCTCGCTGGCGCTGGCCTCCATGTCGCTGGCCGGCTGCCAGGGCATGATCGTCAACGGCATCTTCATCGCCAAGCAGCAGCTCACCGTCCGCGACAGCACCGAGATCACGGTGGAGGCGACGTCCTTCCGGGTCGGCTCGCAGATGACCTACAAGGCCGTCGCCAAGCGCGGCCGCATCGTGCAGGCCAGCGAGTTCAACAAGACCTTTGTCTACTACGCGCCCTACACGAGCCGCTTCCCGGATGCCAACGGCAACCCCACCACCGGCGACGATGTGCGCATCATCGTCTCGGACGGCTTCCAGACCATCGAGACCAACCAGGCCATCATCCTGTCGGGCGGGTCGATGGTGTTCAAGGGCCAGAGCACCGGTTGCACCAGCGACAGCTCCAGCGACTGCAACGCGCCGCTGTATGCCGCCACGGTGGACGATTCGGGCCTGTCCGTGCGAGACGTGCGCGAGCTCAAGGACTCGCTGGGCCGCAAGCTGACCGGCTCGCAGCCGGCGGTGTCGCCCGACGGGCGCAAGATCGTGTGGGTGGTCTGGCCGGGCACCGACAACTCGGGCCTGCCCAAGCCCACCGGCTCCACCGCCATCTACACGATGGACGCGGGCGGCATCGTCCAGCAGATCACCGGCGGCAGTCCCGACAGCGGCTTCAACGTCGATCCGTCCTGGTCGCCGCAGGGCAACCAGATAGTCTTCGCGTCGGATCGCGGCGACAAGTCCAACTATGATATCTGGGCCGTGAGCACCGAGCAGCAGAACCTCGCGCCGGTGCGCCTCACCAGCAACGCCGTCGACGAGCGCTACCCGGCCTGGAACCCCAACCCCCAGCAGCGCAAGTACGTCGCCGTCGCGGTCCACACCAGCGCCATCAAGGATGTGGGCAAGCGCGACACGGCGGCCGCCTGGAACGTCATGCTCCTCAACACCCAGACAGGCGGCTACGAGCGGCAGCTCACCACGCTCTCGCAGATGGGATCCTGGGGGCCCGACTTCGCGCTCGAGCCGCGCTGGCGGCCCGACGGGCAATGGCTGGCGTACACCTACCGCGGCCCGGTCGGCGGCAACCTGTCGAATGCGCAGCGCTACCAGCGCATCTTCTACCAGGACATCAACACCAGCCAGGGCCAGATCCTCAACCCCAGCGAGCAGGGCGGCGCCTTCGTGGCCGAGAGCAACCCGGCCTGGAGCCCCACCGGCAACGAGGTGGCGTACCTGCGCTATCTGGCCGACGAGAAGGGCAACCCCAACACCGAGCCGCAGCTCTACAAGGGCACTCCCAACCTGAGCAAGCCCGGCACGACCGGCCCCGGCACCGTCGGCCCGCAGCAATGGTCGCTGTCGCAGCCGGTCCAGGCCTTCCACATGCTCTCGACCAGCGCCATGCCGATCGGCGGCTGGGGCTTCGACTGGCGCTGAGCCCGCGATCAAGGTAGCCTCCTAGAACCTCAGGAGGCCCAGCCATGCAACAGCAGACCAAGCCCGCCAAGGCGCGCGAGTACGCGATCTCGCCCACGCGCCAGGACGACTACCCCGAGTGGTACCAGCAGGTCATCAAGGCCGCGGACATGGCGGAGACCTCGCCGGTGCGCGGCTGCATGGTCATCAAGCCCTGGGGCTACGCGCTCTGGGAGAACATGCAGCGGGTGCTCGACCGCATGTTCAAGGAGACCGGGCACGTCAACGCGTACTTCCCGCTCTTCATCCCGCTCTCGTTCTTCGAGAAGGAAGCCGAGCACGTCGAGGGCTTCGCCAAGGAATGCGCGGTCGTCACCCACCACCGGCTGGAACCCAAGCCGGGCGGCGGCCTGCGGCCGGCGGGCGAACTCGAGGAGCCCCTGGTCGTCCGCCCCACCAGCGAGACCATCATCGGCGCGATGTTCGCCAAGTGGACGCAGAGCTACCGCGACCTGCCGTTGCTCATCAACCAGTGGGCCAACGTCGTCCGGTGGGAACTGCGCACGCGCCTGTTTTTGCGCACGGCCGAGTTCCTGTGGCAGGAAGGCCACACGGCCCACGCCTCCGAGGCCGAAGCCCGCGAGGAGACGATGCGCATGCTCGACGTCTACGCGGCCTTCGCCCAGGACTACATGGCCATGCCGGTCGTCAAGGGCGAGAAGTGCTCGTGGGAACGCTTCCCCGGCGCGGTGGACACCTACGCGATCGAGGCGATGATGCAGGATCGCAAGGCCCTGCAGGCCGGCACGTCGCACTTCCTGGGCCAGAACTTCGCGAAGGCCTCCGAGATCAAGTTCCTCAACAAGGAGGGCATCGAGGAGTACGCCTGGACCACGTCGTGGGGCGTGTCAACCCGCCTGGTGGGGGCGCTGATCATGGCGCACGGCGACGACGACGGCCTGGTGCTGCCGCCGAGGCTCGCCGCGCGGCAAATCGTCATCCTGCCGATCTATCGCAACGACGAGGAACGCACCACCGTGCTGGAGTACTGCCGCACGCTGCAAGCGGAGTTGCAGGCCAAGCCCTATGCCGATGGCCGGTTGCAGGTCGAACTCGACGATCGCGACATGCGGGGCGGCGAAAAGGCGTGGTTCCACATCAAGCGCGGCGTGCCCGTCCGCATCGAGATAGGGCCCCGCGACGTCGCGGCCGATTCGGTCTTCATGGGCCGCCGCGACCGCGAGCCCAGGGACAAGCAGTCGCTACCGCGCGCCGAGTTCTTGGCCGGCGCGACCGCGTTGCTCGACGAGATCCAGCAAGGGCTCTTCGACCGGGCGCTGCGGTTTCGCACCGAGAACACCCGGGAAATCACTGACCGCGCCGAGTTCGAGGCCTTCTTCACCCCGCAGAATGCCGAGAAGCCCGAGATCCACGGCGGCTTCGCCATCGCCCCCTTCGTGGACGATCCGGCCATCGCCGACGAACTGGCCAGGCTCAAGGTCACCGTGCGCTGCATCCCCCTTGACCAGGAGCCAAAGCCCGGGAAGTGCCTCTTCACCGGCAAGGCGACCGATCGCCGGGCAATCTTCGCCAAGGCGTACTAGTGTCCCTCCTGTCGGGGCTGCTGGTCCGCACCCAGCGGGAGACGCCGTCGGACGCCGACACGCCCGGGCACCAGTTGCTGGTCCGCGCCGGTTTCCTGCGCGCCGGTACGCTGCTGCCGCTTGGCCTGCGCGTCTTGCGCAGGCTCGAAGCCCTCGTGCGGGCGGAACTGGCGTTGCTGGGCGCCCAGGAAGTGGCCTTCGGCACGGCCGAGGCCTTGCGCGAGAGCATCCGCAGCGACAAGCAACTGCCGTTGACGCTGTTCCAGATCGCCCAGCGCCGCTGCGAGGATCCCAGGCCGCGCGGCGGCCTGGTCCGCGCTGCCGATTACCTCGCCGCCGACGTCTGGCGCTTTGCCGATTCGGCCGCGGCGCCGGCTTTGGCCGGCGTCGCCGACGCCGTGTTCGCCCGCTGTGGCCTGGAGGTGCGGCGCTGCGAGACGTTCGATGGCTTCTCCTGGGTCTTCGAGCGCTCCTCTCCGACCGAAGACCGCATCACCGTCTGCTGCGGCACCTGCCGCTACGCCGCGACGTCGCCCGCGGCCCGCTCCCGCCATTTGCCCGCGGCGCCGGAGCCGCGCCACCCGCGCCGCAAGGTACCCACGCCGGGAATCCGCACCGTCGCCGAGCAGGCCGAGTTGCTGAACCTCCCGGCAAGTCAGATCGTCAAGACCCTCGTGGTCAATGCCGGAGAACCCGTGGTCGCGCTCGTGCGGGGCGATCGCCAGGTCAACCTGGCGAAACTCGCCCGCCACCTGGGACGCGAGGCGGTCGAACCGGCCACCGAGGCCGAGGTCCTCGAATGGACGGGCGTGCCGCCCGGCTTCGTGGGGCCGTTCTCGCTGCCGGCGGGCTTGCGCGTCGTCGCGGACCACCGCATCTCGGATCTGGGCAACTTCTCGACGGGGGCGGGCGAACCCGACATGCACTGGGTGAACGCCAACTGGGGCGACGACGGGTTCACGCCGGCCGAATGGGCCGACCTGGACCTGGCGGGGAGCGGCGATCCCTGCCCGCAGTGCGACGGGGGCTCCCTGACGATCTCCCCGGGGACCGAACTGGCCTTCGCCCAGGGCGATCTCCATCTATCCATCGGTCTCACGCGGACACTTCAGACGGTCGTGGAGCGGCATCACGACTCGGACGGCATCCTCTGGCCGCCGGCCCTGGCCCCCTACCAGGCCGTCGTCGTCCCGGTCAACGCCCAGGATCCCGACCTGCTGCGCGGCGCGACGGATCTCTACCAAGGCCTGCTCGCGGCCGGGATCGAGGCGGTCGTCGACGATCGGGACGAGCGCGCCGGCTTCAAGTTTAAAGACGCCGACCTGATCGGCTTCCCGCTTCGCTTGACGGTCGGGAGGAGCTTCGCGGACGGGAAGGTCGAGATCCGGCTCCGCGGCACGGGAGAATCGAGCGAAATCGCGGTCTCCGAAGCGATTGAAGACGTAAAGCGCCTGTTGGCGGGCTCCCCGACCAGGGAGCCCGTGTTAAAACGGTGACGGTTATTTAACACAAGGCCTCCCCGAAGGAGGGGTATATTAAAGGTATGGCGAGTGTTAAGAAAGGTCTCCTCGCGACCTTCATCCTCGCTGCGGCGGTGGCGCTCAGCGGGTGCCAGTTCTTGCCCGTCCTGCCCCGGGTCAACGGCAACGGGTCGGGCGGCCTGGGCACCGGCGACACCGGCGATCCGACCACCGCCACCCGCCGCGCGCTGGGCACCGAGTCCCTGGCGCTCATCACCGGGTTCGCGATCGGTCCGGCCAGCCTCGTCGGCAACAACTCGGCGGGCCTGGTCGGCAACAATTCCGCGGGCCTGGTGGGCAACAACTCGGCAGGCCTGGTCGGCAACAACTCCGCCGGCTTCCGCATCCTGGGCCTGCCTGGCGAGGCGCGCATCGAAGATGCCGTGGTCTACCTGACCGACCCGTCCGGCCGCTTCTTCAAGAACTCCGACGGCGACATCGTCACGACCAAGACCGACAAGCTGGGCGTGTACACCATCGCCGACGCGGTGCCGACCGACACGCCGGTCATCGTCAATGTCGTGCTCGCCGAGGATCGCCGCGAGGTCGGCTTCACCGTCCCGCAAAAGGGCAAGAACGAAGTCAACGTCTCGCTCGCGACGACGATCGTCACCGAGTTCCTGCGCGAACGCGCCAATGTCGACAAGAAGTCGATGGCGAAGTACGACCTCGCCGCCCTGCCCGATCTCGCCACGCGCACCGAGAAGGCCCTCCTGGCCGGCGAGATCGCCACGCCCAGCCTGCGCATCGGCGACATCGGCTTGATGAACCGCGGCTACACCGTCGCTATCGGCTCCAACACGCAGGGCCTGGGCGACGCCTGGGCGCAGATGCTCGGCTACCGCATCGTGGCCGGCGTGACGTACGCGGGCACCGGCAACCAGGGCGGCGCCGGCGACAACGGCCGCGCCCTGCAAGCCACGTTCGACACCCCCAAGGGCCTCGCGATGGACGCCGACGGCAACGTGTACGTGTCCGAAGAGGGCGGCCACCGCGTCCGCAAGATCGACAAGAACGGCATCATCACCACGGTGGCCGGCACCGGCACCGCCGGATACTCGGGCAACGGCCTCGAGGGCGCCAAGAGCAAGCTCAACTGGCCGCGCACCGTGGCCGTGGGCCCCGACGGCAACCTGTACATCGCCGACGTATTCAACATGCGCATCCGGGCGCTGGCGCTAAAGACCGGCACGTCCTTCGGCGTCGCGATGACCAGGGGCAACCTCTACGACATCGTGGGAGATCCGGTCTGCATCGACGGCCAGGGCCAGTGCCTAAACGGCTACAACGGCAGCGACAAGGCCGACCAGTCCAACGCGCCGCCGGCGCGCCGCACCGGAACCATCACCGGCGCTCAGCTGGCGGGCGTCCGCGGGATCACCTTCGATTCGAAGGGCAACCTGATCTTCACCGACGCCTGGGGCTGGAACGGCAAGAACGGCGACCCGGCCGATCCCAAGAACGACATCCGGCACCACATCCGCCTGGTGGCGGCAAACGACGGCACGTACTACGGCGTGCAGGCCGCCGCGGGCCGCGTCTACACGATCTTCGGCAAGGACGGCACGTACGGCTTCGAGGGCGACGCGCCGCGGCCGGCACTCGGCACGCCCGGCGACTACATGCAGTCGATCGTCGCCGACGCCGACGACACCCTGTACTTCACCGACCCGACCAACTACCGGGTCCGCAAGCTCGACACCAAGGGCTACGTCTCGACCCTGGCGGGGAGCGGCGAGTTCGGGAAGTCGGCCAAGGTCACGGCCGCCGGCGACGGCGGGCCGGCCACGCAGGCCAAGCTCGTCGGCCCCTACGGCCTCGGCATCGACAAGACCCGGCGCCTGCTCTACGTCTCCACCCGCTTCGACGGGTTGATCCGGGCCGTGAATCTGACCTCCGGCACGATCAAGACGGTGGCCGGCGCGGGCGCGGGCGGCTATACTTCCGACGGAGACGCCAGGCAGATCACGCTCAACAATCCCCACGATCTCCTGGTCCTTCCGGACGGCAGCCTGCTTGAGACCAACGCCCGTGGGCACAAGCTGTTCAGGTTCTTGACGCAGTGGGGATTCTGAAGCAGGGCTGGTCGTGGCTGACATTCCCGAGAACGATATCCTCAAGACCCTCCGGAGCCGCATAGAGACCGACGAAGCCGTCGAGGCGATCTTCGCGGCGGCCCTGGGTTACGCCCAGATCGCGCGCAAGCCCCTCTACTCGCCCGAAGAGGCCTACAAGATCGGCGCCGCCATCACCGAGGCCAGCTACGAGTTGCTCAAGGCCGAACTCGGCGTCCCGGAGTAAGGCCGGCCTCGGTGCCGGCCTCCGTATCGGCTTCATAGCGGCGCCCGGATGACCTTGCGCTCACTTCGTCACCCCGGCGAAAGCTGGGGTCTAGCCGAGGTTTGGCTAGATTCCGGCTTCCGCCGGAATGACGCGGGGCGGAGTCATGTGTGCGGCGCTATCAGGCCTCGGTGCCGGCCGGCGTACCGGCCTCGATTCCACCCCCTGGTTTTTCACCGGTTAAGATTCGGTTAACTTAGTACTGGTTTTCGCGCTAACTCCCGATTAAGAAGAGGTAAAGACCTTCTACTCGGAGGGCGGGCATGGCGCGAAGCGGCCGGCTGCTGGCTGCACTGGTGGGACTGGCGGCGACCCTGCAAGGCTGCGGGGCGCCGCGGCTCGGGCCCGGGCCCGCGATGCCGGCGGGGATCGGCGCCAAGGCGGGTGCGCCGGCCGCATGGACGCTGCTGGTGTACCAGGCGGCCGCCGGCGATCTCGAGGAGTTCGCGCCGCTCAACCTCAACGAGATGGAGGCGGGCCTCGGCAGCGACCGCATCAACGTCGTGGTCTTCTTCGACGGCATGAAGCCCGGCTCCGCCAAGCTCTTCGAGGTGGTGCGGGATCCGGGCGGGATGAACAAGGTCGTCGTCTCCAGACGCATCGCCGACGGCGGCGCGGTGATCCCGCCGTCCGGCGACCTGGACTCCGGCGATCCGGCCACGTTGACCCGGTTCGCCACCTGGGGCATCCAGAAGTACCCGGCGCGGCGCTACGGCCTGGTGATCTGGAACCACGGCAGCGGCCTGTTCGACGACGCCCAGGCGCGCAACCGGCGCCGCGACGCCAACCCCGGGCAAAACGAGTTCGGCCTCATGCCGGACGGCTTCGCCTGGTCGGACAAGACCGGCAAGCACATGAACACCCGGGACGTGCCGGGCATCCTGCAGGCGGCCGGCCGGGCGGCGGGCGGGCCGATCGACCTCCTGGGCTTCGACGCCTGCCTCATGAGCCACCTCGAGATGGCCTACCAGGCGAAAGGCCTGGCGCGCACGATGGTGGCTTCCGAGGAAATCGAACCTGGCTACGGCTGGGACTACCGCCTCTGGTTGAAGCAACTGTCCGCCCGCCCGGACGCCGATGGCAACGCGGTGGGCGCGATGGCGGTGAAGGCCTACCAGGAGACATTCAGCCCCGGCGGCAGCCACTACCGCCCTGACGAGGACAACAACACCCTGACGGCCACCGACATCGTGGTGGCCAACACCGCCCTGGTGCCCGCCGTCAACGGCCTGGCCGACGCCCTGCTGGCGGCCCTGCCGGGCAACAAGCGGGCGCTCCAGCGCGTGCGGGCGGCTTCCCGGAGCTTCGACAACAAGGATTGCGTGGATCTAGGGTCGTTCTGCCAGCGCCTGCGGGCCTCGGATCTGCCCGAAACGGTAAAGGTGGCCGCCACCCGGGTCGAGACGGCGCTGGGCGGCACGGTCGTGGCCCTCGCGAAGGCCGGTCCGAAGATCCAGGACGCCACCGGCCTGGTCGTGTACTTCCCCCGCTCGAAGAAGAGCTACCGGGACGAGTACGACGACCCGGGCCGCATCGCCTTCGCCTCCGAGCGGTGGCGCGCGTTCCTGCGGGCCTACGTCAAGCTGGACTGATAGCGGGCGCCGCCACCGGGACGCAGGCACGGAGGCCTGCGCCACCACGACGGGGGCCTGCGCCACCACGACGGGGGCCTGCGCCACCACGACGGGGGCCTGCGCCACCACGACGGGGGCCTGCGCCACCACGACGGGG
>Ga0194120_10010160_pt1 | contig 11726 bp, 10 predicted proteins | sample TA2MahCa65mmetaG_FD_148642 | JGI IMG/M metagenome (GOLD analysis project Ga0194120, IMG submission 148642) | Freshwater microbial communities from Lake Tanganyika, Tanzania - TA2015019 Mahale Deep Cast 65m | ecosystem: Environmental > Aquatic > Freshwater > Lake | place: Tanzania: Lake... | reverse complement strand
CCGAGCCAGCCGAAGACATGATTGGAGGAACCGCCGATACTTCCGAGATACGTGGTCGGCCCTACAATGGCGGAGTCAAACGCGGTCGTGCCGTCTGCGTTTTCGCCCGATCTCGCGCGCAACTGATTCAGCGCGATGGACCACGAGCCGATGCCGGTCACGCGCCTGTTCGCTGCCGTGCTGGAGAAGGATGAGCTTGGGCTGTTCGTGCCGTCGTACGCGGACACGTCGTTCGTATTCATCTGGAACGGACTGATGGCGCCCGTGAACGCAATAGGACGCAGCGCGGAGCCGAGCCAGACGTGATCGACAAACACGCTCGCACCAGCGCATCCGGCCGAGTCCGTGACCGTTGCCGGCGTGCTTAGGCTCATGTTCTCGGCGGCTCGCGTGACAGCGGTGCCCTCCGTTCGGATGTAGCTGGTGGCGAAGGGGGAGGCTTCGACCTGGGCGCCGAACAGAAAGGCGTACTCCGTCCCGGCAGCGAGCCATGATCCACTCTGACAGCGCGCCGCCGTGTCGCAGAACTGGACGGCGACGGATGCGGCGGACCCAGTGACGCTGGACACGAAACTCGCGGACCCACGGTAGAAGCCATTTGCTGCCGATTCGATGCGCAGGGCTGTCGGCGTCAGCAGGCCCGAGCAGGTGTCAAGCACGCCGTTCTGGATGTCGAACGCGCACGCACCCGTCGATTCCCCGTCGCTAAACACAATCCCCATGTACGGGAAACCGGATCCGAACTTGCCGAAGGCACTTGCGGCATAGGTGGTCCCCGACGTGACGGAGAGGCTGCCCTGATGGACGCCGTGCCCATCCGTGGTTGCCGTCGCAGTCAGCCGCTCCGCGTCAACGACTCCGCGCGGACTGGCTGTGTTGTTGGCCGAAATCGTGGTTCCCATTTTCGTCCAACTACCGTTGTCGAACTCCTCCGAGCGGAAGACCAGATTCGTCCCGCTCCCCTCCACCAGCAGCGAAGGGAATCCAGGCCACGACGACACCCGCATCCGACCTGATGGAACTGTGACGAGCGTGCCGTCCGGTGCCGGGACCGTGGCCGTCGAGTTTCGCGTGAAGGTGATGGCCTCGCCTCGCGTCCCGCGCAGGGTTGGGAGGAGTGCGTTCGCCATGTTCTGGATGGTGGTGGGGTCGAGGAGCTTGTCCGTATAGAGCACCGCATACAGGTGCCCCTCCAACCTGTTCGTCGTCCCCGAGTAATCGATTGCCACCTTGATCGGCTGCGCGGACGTGGGCCAAAGCGCCGCCGTGCTCTTGGTGTCCTCCAGCACTCCGTCGCGGTACTGCTTGTAGATGTTGTCCGCCGCGCCTCCGACGCGCTGGTAGGTGACGCATCCGAGGTGGATGCCGGTCCGAGGTCCGCCACCTACTGTCCCGATGGTTGTGACCGGCGCGCCCCCCGCCACAAAGTCGCCGATCTGCTCCGTGTTTGTGCTGTAGAGCTGCCAGTAGTTGGTGCTCACGCTGCCGCCGGTAATGAGCGTGTTGACCGAAGGCCCCTTGTCCGCCCGATACAGGATGCACGCCGAGAAGTTGCCCGCGTGCGTGGCGTTGGCAGCCGTGAAGTGCTGCGACGTGCCGTTCATCGAATAGGCGCTCATCGCCCCGCAGTCAGGTCCGTTCGGACACACGCGCGGAGTGACGGTCGAAGGCGAGCCCGTGGGCGTGAGCGTGAGCCCGCCCGGCGCCTGCGTCCCGTCGCCGTTCATGCAGAAGTAGTTGCCCGTCAGTTCGCTCGCAAAGTCCGAGCAGAACGTGCTCGTCGCGTAGGGGATGCCCGCGCCGGACGGAGGCAGGAGGCGGAAGGCGGACTGGTCCGCCTGCACCTGGGAGTAGATGGGGCCAGACGGCGCCGGCATCGCAACCGGATGCGGAGGCGCGTGGAGCTGCCCGAGCACCAGCAGGAGCGCGGTCAGCATCTACTGCCCCAGCGTCAGGATGACGTCGCCGGAGGACGCGCTGGAGCGACAGGACACCGACTGCGAGCCGCCGAAGGCCAGCAGCATGACCGTCCCCATCGGGAACTTTTCGCCGCCAGCCGCGCAGGTCGCCGCGTAGCAGATGAACGTGTTTTCATCCGTCACCCGGAGCAGGTACGTCCCCGCCGTCACGGTCTGCGCGCTGCTGCCGCCGCTCGCGCAGTCCGTGAATTCAAACCGCGTGGAGGGCGTGAGCGAAACGCCAGCCGCCGCGAGCGCGACGGAGGCCAGGAGAAGGGTGGCGAGAGCGGCGATTTTCATTGGAGCCCCATGGCGACGACGTTGACCTTGCCGGAGCTACCCGCTCCGCAGAGATTGACGGTTGCGCCAGCCATGTCGACGGAGTGGATGTTCGTGACGGTGCTGCTGCTGTTGCTGGTGCTGTAAAGTTCGGCCGACGGGCTGCCGGTGACGACGACGGCGAAGTTGGAGTTTGTGAACGCCGACGCCCAGGTGATGTGTAGGTCGTTCGACGAGCACGAAACCGACGTGATGTTGAAGCCGCTGGTGACAGCCGGAGAGCCAGCCGTGAAGGTGACGAGCGCCCAGCCCTTGGCGAAGTTGGTTGGCGTTAGGGCGTTGGAGACGGCGGTGGTGCTCGTCGGCGCGGCGACGCCAGCAAAGGAGATGTCGCCGTTCGTGGCGTAGATGGCGTTTCGCCGCGTGCCGCCCGTCGCTGCCGTGCCGTTGGCGACCGAGAGGCCGACGCCCGTGCCCGCGCCCGTCAGGATGGCGCCGACGCCGTTGGTGCTCCCTCCCGTGGCCGTGAGCCCGGCGGAGTTCGTAGCGCCGCCCGTGAAGTTGCCGCCGACGCCGCTCGTTGCGCCGCCGTTTCCGATGACGCCCGTGCCGGTCGCGCCGCCCGTCGCAGTGATGCCGGAGCCCGTGCCGACGCCGGCCGAGATGATGCCGCCGCCGTTGGTGGCTCCACCCGTGAAGTTGCCGCCGCGCCCGGTGCCGGAGCCGATGGCGACCACGGCTGTCTGGTTGCTGGCGCCAACGAACGAGACGCCGCTCTCCGTTTCAATGGCGAGGCCCGTGCCCGCCCCGACCGCATAGAGCCCAGAGCCGTTGGGTGTGCCGCCGACCGCATAGACTCCGGTGCCGCTTGTGCTGCCGCCGATGAAGTAGCCGCCCTGTCCGGTGCCGTTTCCGGTCCCCGCGACAGCGTGGCCGTTCGCCGTGCTCTGCGTGACGGTCGCACCCTTGGCCGCCGTGAAGGCACCAGTGACGGCGCAGGTGAGCGGGAAGGTGCTGCCGGTCGTGCTCCACGTCTGCGCCTGGACGCCACCGGCAGACATGGCCGGGGCGTCGGCTGCGGACAGGTAGACGCCAGAGTTGGTGTCTGTGCCGAATGTGAGGGAGGGGAGGGCGCTTGAGCCGCTGGAAAGCTGAAGCGGCGACACCATCGCCCCGCGTCCGTTGCGGTCGAGGCTGTTGGTGATCTCCGTCTTGATGTCGTTGAGGGTGTTGTTCGCCCAGGTCGACGTGATGCTGGTCCCCGTGACAACCGGGTTGCCCGCCGGCAGCGAGTAGACACCCGAGGCGTTGCGCGCGGCGTCCGACGACGGAAGCCACGTCAGCGCGACGCCAACAGCGAAGCCAAGGCAAAGCCCTACCCACGACAGAGCACGGAGGCGGTCACGCATGGCGAGAGAGTCCGCGCCGTGGTGGACATTGTGGGTTGGGTGAACGGGCGTTCTGTTGCGGAGGTGGGGCGGGCGGGCGGAGGCTTAGGGGATGAAGAAAACAGCCATCGTCGCCGTGTTCGTCGTGACGCTCGTTGTCGGGGCGGCAACGGAGTCGGATCCCACTCGCTCGCTGATTGCCGCCTCCGTGTTGGCGCTCGCCATGGGCCTAAGCGACCTCGCCGCCGGCCTGCGTTCGCAGCGCGCAGGCTCGACGACGCGCGACCCTACCGCTTCGCCCTAAGCGCCTCGACGAGCGCCTGCTGCTCTGGCGTCAGGTTTTGGCGGGAGTCGGCCAAGCCTCCGGCGGCGGCGCGAGCCCGCAGGAAATCGGCAAACTGTGAGCCGAGCGTGGCGCCCTCGCGTCCCGCCGCAGCCCGAAACGACTCCGAGCCCGCCGCGCGCACCGCAGGACTGACAGCCCCGCCCAGGAGGCGGGAGCCAGCATATGCGCCAGAGGCGAGCGCCGAGGGGACGCGCCCCTTGATGAACGAGCCCGGCAGTTTCGCGGCGAGAGCGGCGGGATTTCCCGAGACGATGGCGTTTCCAATCTCCATCGCCCCAGGCATCGGCGTCCCAGTGCGCTTGGCTGCGGCTGCAACGCCGCGCTCCGCCGCATCCCTCGCTTGAAGGAGGCGGCCGAGCTGCTGTTTCACCGGAACGAAGTTGCGGGAAATCTCAGCCAGTTCGGACGTCGGGCCGGCCGCCCGCCCGGCCTGTTCTAGCGCCTCCTCGTTGGCCTGCCGGAACATTGAGGCGATCTCTTTTCGCGCCTCGTTAACAGGCGTGTCCTTGAACTCCCCGAAGCGAGCTTTGCCCTGGAGGCTTCGCTTGAGGTTCTCCGCCTGCCGGAGCCCCAGCGTGCCGGTGGTCGTCTTCGTGGCAAGTCGGTCGGCCTCGTCAATGAAGGCCGCCGGCACCCTGTCCTCCATGGTGTCAAGCGTCTCGCGCGCCGCGCGCTGCCGGAGCGCGCTCGCAAGATTCGCCGCGTTCGGCCCCTGCGCACCAAGCTGCTCTGCCCTGTCCAACATGGCCCCGTAGGTGTTGCCGACGTCGTCCGCCGCACCCTCAAGACGAGCGAGCGCGCCGCGCGTCGTTCCGAAGGGGACGATCCCGCCCGACCGAAGCGCCTCCAGGGCGACGTCATCAACGAGCGCGGCCTTTCCTGAAAGCTGATCCGCCCCGCTGGTCAGCACCTTTTTCCCTTGCGAGGCCGCAATCTCGCGCAGTTTGTCGGAAAGAAATCGCGTCGCCATCGGGAGGGCGCGCGCAACCTGCGTGCCCGCCACGCCGAACGCCGCTCCGGTCCCGGCACCCACCGCCGCATCCTTCGCAACGCCGCCGACTGTGTCCGCCTCGCTCGCACCGATGGCGTTGACGCCGCCGAGCGCCGCACCCGTCCGCGCGACCTGCCCAAGCGTCTTTGCTGCGCCACCGGGAGCCACCACGGCAGAGGCGACACCGCCCGCAAGCTGCCCGCCCAGGTAGCTTTTTGGATGCGCCGCCTTCGCCTCCGCCGCCTCGCGCCGAACCGCGTCCCGCACGAGGTCGTAGTTGCTCACTTCCGGGGGCAGTTCGATGCCCTTCTCCGCCGCAAGGCGCTTTGCCTCTGGCGTCAGTTTCACGCCTTCAGGGATGAGCGCCCTGCCAATCAGGCCGCCGAGTTCGTCAACGAAGCCCATGGTTCCGCCGCTGGCGAACCCCAAGACGGACGCGCGCCCGGCCGACGGCCCCGCCTCCTGCGGAGGTTCCGGCGCGGGCTGAATGCTGGGCGGCTCCTGGGGCGCGGCCTTTGCCGCCATGGCCTTCGCCTTGCGGAGCCGCAGCAATTCAAGTTCCTGTGCAGGCGTCACTTGAGCCCTCCAGTGGCGGCGAGCTTTTCAAGCTCCGCCAGCCTCGCTTCGTCCTCGGCCGAGAACTCCGCCGCCGCCTTCTGGTCCGTCGTGCCGGGAATCACCTTGTATCCGCTCCCTGAATACTGGCGCTCGGTGGATGCGCGCCAGTTGTCGAGCATGTCCTTGAGGCCATCGATCTTCCGCGTCACCAGCTCCGGCGGATCTCCCGGCCTCGGGAGCATTTTCGCGTACTTCACCTCATCGCCAGCAGCGAGTTTCCCGCCCTCAAGAATCTTGCCGACGGACTGCATGGTCCGAACGGCGTCCGTGTTGTAGGCGGCAGCGTCGGTTCCCTGGAGGCCGAGCAGGTTGGTGGCGAGGGCTCCGAACTTCGCCCATGCGCCAGACTCCCCGAGGTTGCGGAAGGATTGGCCCAGCTTGTCGAGTTCCTTCTTGGCGGTGTCGACGCCGGCAAGCCCCTCAAGCGCCGCGACAGGGAGCGCCTTGCCGTCGTCGTGCGCCGCCGCCTTAAGCCCGGCGGCCTCGCGCTCCGCCGCAAGCCTTTCGCGGGCGAGTCCGAGCTGCGCGCGCTCAAGCCCCATTTTCGCGTCGAACTGGCTCTGCTGCTGCTTCATCTGGGCCGCCGCGTGCGCCGCTTCCTGCGCGGCCCGCTGCTTCGCCATCGCCTGCGACAGCCGGAACTGACCAATCTGCCCAAGCTGACCCTCCTGCCGCGCGATGCTGTCGTCGGCCTGCTGGGCGTCCTGAAGCTGCGCGCGCCCGAAGCCGGAAAGGACGCGGTCCCCCGTCAGCATCCCAAGGTTGCCGAGCGCCCGCGAGGCGTTGGCGACGCCGCGCTCGCGGCGCAACGCCGCCGCCATCGCCGCCGCCTGCTGCTGGGCGGTCGGCTCGTCGGCCATGAGCAGCGAGTAGATGTCGTCAGCCATGTCTCAGCCTCGCGTGAAGGGGAACTTGAAGCCGTCGAGAGCGTCATCCTGCGCCTGCGCTGCTGCGTCGATTGCCGCAACCCCGCTTGGCACGCGCTTCACCTTGACCGGCGACTGGGCGGGCGCCTGCTGGCCGAACATGGCCGCGACGTTGGCGGGCGTCGCAAATCCCTCCGGCGCAGCCACCAGCGGCAGGGCCGAAACGGGCGCGTGCGCTCGCAGCGCGGCGACCATGGCGTCCGCGTAGCCCTTGCGCCCCGCATCCTTCTTGTCGAGGAGCGCCGCCTGCTGCGCGCCGATGTCCTTCTCTTGGATGGTGCCGGCGATTCCCCGGAAGAGGTCCCCGAGTCCTTCGCCAATCGCCCCGCCCGCCGTCTGGCGCTGTACGGCGGTGGGGCGCCGGAGCGCCTGGGCCTGCTGCATCTGGGCGTCGAGCAGCGCGCCGCGCTCGTCGAGCGTCCCGAGCCCGAGCATCTGCTGGAGTTCTTCGGGGGAAAACCGCGTCAGCAATTCCATGTCGGCCTGAGTCATGCGCCACCTCGGAGGAAGGAGTAGTCGACGACGAGCAGGCCCGTGGTCGGGTGGGTGTGGACGAAGGCCGGGGCGACCTTCTGCAAGTCCTGCGCGACGACACCGAAGCCGGGCTGTCCGCCGAACTCCGGCAGGTAATCCCACTTCGCCCACGGGACGCCCGGAAGTGCGTCGACGTCGAGGCGCCGCAGGTTCGTCTTGCTCCGCTCGTCGGAGAGGAAGAACAGCGGCGCCAGTCCGGCCGCGCCTTTGATGAGGCCGGCATACAGGTCCGCGTTGGCTTGGTTCTCCGCCTGCCATGCGTTCATGTCGTGCTGGCCCTGCGCGTTCGCCGCGCCGAGGTAGTTGGTCGCGTCCGCAGCGCCCGCGCCCTGGAATCCGGCCTGTCCCATGAGCCCCATGAGCGCCCGCATTTCGTCGAGCGGCTGCCCGCGAGCCCGCAGCGCCTCAGAGATTGCCTGCTGGCGTGCCTGGAGGTTCTGGTTGAACGTGAGCGCCTGCGCTTGGTTGCCGCTGCTGATCGCGTTGTTCAGCGCGCCCTGGTAGGCGTCGTTTCGCTGCTGGCTGAAACGGCTCTGCGCCGTCCGCGCCGCCTGTGAGTTCGGGTCGAGCCCCGCGTTGGCAAGGCTCGCGTTCATCGACTGCTCGCGCTGCGACCACTGTGGGTTGAGGCGGGAGACGGACTGCCGGTAGGTCGCGTTGATGGCCTGCTCGCGCGCCGCGTCGCCGTTGCCGAGCGCGCCGAACTGGCCCCAATTCATCCCCTCACCCAGCGCGGCACCCTGCCCCATGAGTCCGCGCTGCGCCTCGCCCAGCCCGCCCTGGAGCTGGCTGCTCTGCGTCCACTGGCCGTCAGGCCCCTGTGTCCACTGCGACGAGGCAAAGCCGCTGGACTGGTTTGGTCGATTCGCGGCCGTCTGCGCGGCGATGTTGCCGGCGCTGCTCTTGCCGGTCGCCTCGGCGGCGCCCTTGTAGTCGGGGGATGCGGGTGCGCTCTTGCCCATGGTCAGTGGATCCTTTCGTTTCGGAGGTGTCTGCACTCCGCGCGAGTCATCTCGAACAGCAGCAAATCGTCGCCCCGCGCCCAGCCGTCGGGAATCCGCCGCGTTTCTCGGAACCCGAAGCGGCGAGTAAGCGCCACGCTGCGGACATTGTGGGCGGGGATGACGGCCAGCAGGACGCCCTTGCCACACTCCTGAAACGGGTAGGCGAAGGCGGGGCCGAGCAGGGAGCGCCAGACGATAGGCGAGTCAACCGCCATGTGCGCTTGGACGGCGTTCTCCGTCCACCGCTCATAGGCGACCATCCCGCGCGTCCGCCCCTCGGCGTCCACAGCCTCAATCAGCCGCGCGTCGGGCATGAGGGAGCAGCCCGCCCGCGCTTCAATCCATTCACCGCGCTTGCGCTCGGCCGCTCGGACGTGGAGCCTCACAGCATCCCTCCGGCGCGCAGGAAGATGTCGACACCCACCAGCGTCGTCCGCGAGATGGCGTTACCGCGCAGGGCGACAGCGACCGCGCGCCCCATGCCCGTCGCGCCGACAACGGCCTGCTTCGCTTGGTAGTCCGGCGCCCAGGTGGACGAATCCCACGCGGAGCCGTCCCATGTCCCATCGCCGCCGCCGCCCACCTCGGCGGAGTCCGCGAGTTCCGTCTGGGCGTAGTCGTAGCGGGCCTCCGCGCGCACGTTCGCGTCCGGCGTCTCGGAGAGCAGGACGGGGCGGACCATCACAATCTGCTTGTTGGCGCCGTTGCCGAGATTCTGGAAGGCGGTCAGCAGCGACCAGTCGATGGGGTCAAAGTCGGTCGAATCGTCGAGTTTCACGTCATCCACGCCGCCGACGTTCCGGCAGACGCGGCCGTCCGAGGTGCCGAAGTAGAGTTCCCGGCTCCAGACGGCGGCCGAGACGATGGGGAGGTCTGCGTATGGGAACCACCCCTTCGTCGTCAGCGACATCGCAAGCTGCTCGGACGCCTCGCCCTCGGCCACCGGCACCGTCACCAACAGCACGTTGTCGGTCGGGTGGACGTAGATGCCCCACCCCTTGTTGCCCGCGTAGAGCGACGTCAGGCGCGAAAAGACGGGGGCGATCTTGCTGGTCGCGTACTCACCCTGATTCAGCTCCTCGCCGCCGACGACGAGCCGGGAGAGCGGGAGCAGGCCGAGCACGGAGGCGACGAAGAGGTCCCCGCCCGTGTCCGTTGCGATGCGCCGGCCCTTGGGGACGCCGCCCGCGAACCAGCTTCCTTTGAGCCCGAACGTGAGCGCGTCCGTCGGATCCGAGCCCCGGTAGATGACGACGTCGCCGGCCGTGCTGATGGCGACCAGCAGCGCGTCGAGCCCGCTGCCACCGTCGTAGCTCCAGCTCCAGAGGCCGACGAGCGGGCCGCCCTTCTGCATCTTGCTTCCGAAGTCGAAGGAGGTCGCGGTGCCGTAGATGCTGTTGACGTCGAGGTAATAGGCCCGCGAGGTGTCGCGCTCCACCAGCCACACGCGCGAGCCCCAGACGGCGACGAAGACAATCCTGGATGGGTCCGCCGTGAAGCCCGCGTTCTGGTCCGCGAGGCTCGGCCCGATGACGTTGTTGGCGGCGGCGGCGACGTAGTCCCACACCACAGTCCCGTCTTCGATTCCGCTGCCGGTGCCGGTGGGTCCGCTGCCGGTGGAGTCGGAGAGCCCGGCCGTGACGCAGACGTATTCGTTCCCGCCGTTGACGACGAGGTTTCCGACCTCATAGCCCTCCTCGCCCCCCCACAGCTGCGTCGTCGCGCCAATGACAGGGCTCCAGGTTCCCGCCGCCTCGCCGTAGACGTAGAGCCCGTTGACCTCGTCGGCGTAGAGCATGAAGCGGCCGGCGAGCGTGGTGCAGACGGCGCCGACGCCATAGCCCGCGTCGCCCGTGCTGCTGGGAAACTCAATCAGAGAAGTAGGGGAGGAGCCGGAGGAGGTGACGTCCCAGATGCCGGTGGACGTGACCGCGAACAGCTTGTCCCCGGCCCCGCTCGCGGCGCTGCCGGTGAAGGGGAGGATGGTGCGGACGGTGTTGTCGAGCGCGCCCGTTACGTTGGTACACCACTCCTGGTAGCCCGTGCGGACGCGCAGGCCGCGCTCGCTCGGGATGAGGTTGACCGCTGCCGCGCAGTCCGTCGGCGGCGTCGCGCTCGCACCCGAGATGGCGTTGAGCCCGCCGGTCGGGGCGGCGAGGTGAAGCGACTGCGTCGTCTGGCGCGAGGGGCGGAGCATCGTCAGGAGCCGAACCCGGTTTCAGGGACGCTGGCGCCGAGCACAGGCGGGCAGTCGCCGCCCACCGACAGGACGGGTGCTGCCGTCTGGTCCGTCGACTCCGCGAGCCGCAGCGCCTCCCTGTAGTCGTCGAGCGCGGCGGTGGTGTCGAAACCCTTGGCCTTCAGGAACTCCAGCTTGAGCCCCGCCACCAGCAGCGACGCCTCCAGCATCAACACTTCGCTGTTGGTCGCCGGCTCGTCGGCCGTCAGGACAAGAATGTTTCCGTCGTCATCCAGCGGGGGCGTGCCGGCGGCGGTGAGGTCCGGGTTGATGTACGCCCAGCGCGTGGTGCCGTCGAGGATGTTGGAGCCGGTGCCGGTGAGGGCGACGAGGGCGTCTGTCGTGCCGTCCTGGAGGCAGATCCAGTGCTCCCTGATGGCGAGGTCCCTGTAGGCGATGTCTCCGAGCACCACGCCAGCTTCGAAGTCCCACTCGCTGGCCGACGAGACGTCCGACAGCCAGCGCCCGTTCGTCTCGCCGGATACCCAGAAGCGGCTCCGGTACTCAAAGACGATGGCTTGGGAGGCGCTGGGCGCCGGGTAGAACGCCACCAGCGACTCCGCAGGCCGGAAGGTGGCGGTCAGCACGCCAACCGTCCCGTCCGCATGCATCGCCTGCCACCGCTGCGCGCCGACGACCGCGAGCGGCTGCGTTGTCGACCGATTCCAACCGGCTTGGTCCACCATCGTCAGGAAGTCCGACGGGAGGCGGAACACCATTTCGCCCTGGTCGTTCGTGACGCCGTCCGTGGTGTTGAGCTGGCACTGCCCCCGGAGTTGCGTCCAGTTGCGGTGCTTCACCAGTTTCCGCCCGAGCCGCTTCAGCAGCGCGAGCAGTTGGACGACGTTCGGATCCGTCGACGTGACGGGTGACGAAACGGCCCCAAGGCCAAGCTCCACGGCCGCGTCGCTGACAATGCTCGCCACCGTCTCAAACTTCGCCATGAGGCCACCTCGCCGCTGCTACTTCTTGGACTTGCCGCTCGCCTCGCGCGTCTCGAACTTCTCGACGAGGTCCTTCATCTGCGCCTCAAGCGCCGCAATGCGCGCGTCGCGCTCCGCGAGGTCCGCCGTCAGCCTTGCGACCGGCGCCGCGCTCTTGGCCGCCTCCAGCCACGCCGCCGCCTTCTTGCGAAGCTCCAGAATCGGCCCCACGTTGCGGAGGTTGGCGTCGCTCATGCCGGCAAGCTGCTCCACCGTCCGGCACTTGAAGTACGCCAGCTCTTGCACCTGGGCCGACGAGATGACCGGCCACTGCTCAAGCGGCGTCCCCACCATTCCCTCGGACGACTTGTTGGCGAGCCACGCCTGATACGAGACGGAGAACCGTCGCCGGTCGTCGTCCCGCACCTGCCGATGGATGGCGTTCTGCTTGTCGCCGGGGACGGCGATTTCGATGTACTCGCGCTCCTCGTACACGGGGCGCCCCTCCGCCGCGCTGCGC
>Ga0194120_10010158_pt1 | contig 11728 bp, 10 predicted proteins | sample TA2MahCa65mmetaG_FD_148642 | JGI IMG/M metagenome (GOLD analysis project Ga0194120, IMG submission 148642) | Freshwater microbial communities from Lake Tanganyika, Tanzania - TA2015019 Mahale Deep Cast 65m | ecosystem: Environmental > Aquatic > Freshwater > Lake | place: Tanzania: Lake... | reverse complement strand
TTCACAGCTCGCCTGCCGCCGCCAGCGCCGCGAGGATACGACGCGGCGTGATCGGGGTTTCGGCGATTTCGACGCCGCGCACGCGGAGCGCGTCGTTAACGGCATTGGCGATCGCCGCCGGCGGCGCGATCGCGCCGCCTTCGCCCACCCCTTTGATACCAAACTCGGTCCACGGCGAGGGCGTCGTCATATGGGCGAGCTTGATGTCGGGTACCTCGGTTGCGCCCGGGATCATGTAGTCGGCCAATGTTCCCGTCAGCGCTTCACCGTTGGGACCGTAGAGCGCTTCCTCGTAAAGCGCGGTCCCGATACCTTGGACGGTACCGCCGAGAACCTGACCTTCGACGACCATCGGGTTGACCCGCTGGCCGCAGTCCTCGACCACGAAATACTCGATCAACTTGACCGTACCGAGATCGGGATCGACCGACACCACAGCGGCGTGGGTGGCGTAGGAGAACGTGCCGCTGTCGGGATTAGGGCGGTACCCCTCCGTTACCGTGAGGCCGCCGCGATCGACGACCGGTGGCAGGTCTTCGGGATGCAGGTACCAAGCGCGGCCGAGCGCGCTGAAATCGACTTGCCCTTTCGGTCCGATCACCTGGGCATTCTCGATGCGGACATCGTCGGCCTTGGCTTGCAACAGGTGGGCCCCGATAACGGCAATGCGCTTGGCGAGCGTGCGGCACGCGGTTGCGACGGCGCCGCCGGCCATGACGATGCTGCGCGAGGCGTAGGTACCGGTGCTGTAGGGCGACATGGCGGTGTCACCGAACTTAACCTTCACCCGCTTCGGATCGATGCCGAGCACTTCGTTCGCGATCTGGGCGAGGGTCGTCTCCATGCCTTGGCCGTGCGAATGGATGCCGACTTCGATCACCAGATCGCCGTCCGACGTCATCCGCACCGTCGCCATTTCGTAGCCGGGTACGAGTTCAACGCCCCATTTCGAGAGCACCGAGGTGCCGTGCGCGGTTTGCTCGGTATAGCTCGCGAATCCGACCCCAATCAGCGTACCGTCGGTCTCGCCGCGCCGCTGCCGGGCCCGAATCGCGGCGACATCGGCGAGTTTCGCGGCCTGGCGCACGCTTTCGGGGTAGTCGCCGCTGTCGTAGAGTTTATTGGTGATCGTGCTGTACGGCATTTGCTCCGGCCGGACCATGTTGTCGATCCGAACCTGGTACGGTTCGCGTCCGATCGCCCGGGCAACCGCATCGACGATCAATTCGCCCGAAAAACAGACACCTGGCCGCGCAACGCCGCGATAGACGCAAATCGGCGGCTTGTTGGTGGCGACGGTCGCCAGCTTGGCGTGAATGCTCGGTAGATCGTAAGCCGCGGTCAAAATACCGGCGCACTGCGCCGCCTCGACGCACGAGGTCCACGGATAGATCGAATAGGCACCGCCGTCGACGACGACATCCAGGTCGAATGCCAAGAATTTGCCTTGATTGTCGGCATACGCCGTCAAGGTATGGCGGTGCTCGCGGCAATTGGCATCGGCGGTCAGGTGTTCGAGGTTGTCCTCGATCCAGCGGATCGGACGGCGCAAACGCATAGCGAGCGCTGCCGCCACTAACGCCTCGGCCTCGACGAAGATCTTCAGTCCGAAACCGCCGCCGACGTCGGGCGAGATAACGCGTACCTGGCGCTGGCTCATGCCCAGGAACTTGGCGAGGCCGGTCGCCAGGAGATGCGGCGTCTGATGCGAGGCATAGACGACGAGCTCGTCCTGACGCGTATCGTAATGGGCAAGCGCGGCTCGGCTCTCCATCGGCATCACCGCCTGGCGGCTGATGCGGAACTGGCGCGTGACCTTGAGCGCCGCCTTTTTCACCATCTCGTCGAACGGCCCGAGCTTGAACTCGGCTTGGTGGACGACATTGTCGGGCCATTGTTCGTGAACGAGCGGCGCGCCGCTCTTGCGCGCGTCGAGGCACTCGACCGCCGCCGGGAGTGGATCGAACTCGACCGCGATCCGCTCGATCATGTCTTCGGCTTCGGCCCGTTCGGGCGCGAGGGCAACCGCGATCGGCTCCCCGACGAAGCGGACTTTCCGGGTAGCCAGCACCGGATATTCGGAGACCCGGAAGCCCGGGAGCGATGAGATGCCGACGATCGGACCGACCCCGGTCATATCGGCGGCGGTAAAGATCCGGCCTTTGAGGTCGTCGGGGATCGTTATCGACTTAATGCGGGCATGGGCGATCGGACTGCGCAGGAACGCTGCGTTCAAGGTGCCGGGCAGCGCGATGTCGGCCACGTATTGGCCGCGGCCGCGGAGAAAGCGGTCGTCTTCATTCCGAAGAACGCTGGCGCCGATGCCTTGGGATGCCATCGTTCGCTCCAATCGAGGGATAACGCTTCAGGCGATGGAATAGGGACGCCGAGGCAAGCGAGCGACGGGCGCCGCTCCCGCGACACCCGTCGCCCTCACGTCTTTACGAGGTCGGCTTGTAACCGAGTTGCTTGAGCTTGGCGCCGTTCTCGGCATCCACCTTGAGGATGTCGGACCACCCGGTGTCGTAGACGCGCCGATAGAACTCGCTCTCCTCGGCTTTCGGCAGCTTGGTGAAGGTCAAGCCGTGCCCGCGAAGGACCTTGTCCTCGTCGTCGTAGATTTTCTGGATGCGTCGGGTCGATTCGCCTTCGAGCTGTTCGGCAATGCGTTCGACCGCCGCTCGAATATCCGCGGGTAGTTTGTTGTAGGCCGCCGCGTTCATGAGGATGGCGGTGTCGACGGTTTGGAACGGATGGTCGAGGACGAATTTCGCGACTTCCTGAAATCCGAACTGAGTCAAGCCGGAAACGCCCCACCCCAAGCCGTCGGCAACGCCGCGCTCGAGTGCGGCATAGGTTTCGCCGGGCGCGATGATGAGCGGTACGGCGCCGAGCGCGATCGTCATCGACTTGTAGGCCGGCGAGCCGCGCAGCTTCAGGTTTTTGAAGTCGTCGATGCGTTCGATCTTCTTCTTGGTATAGAAGCGGAACCCTCCGACCGGCCCGCCCACCTGCGACAGGTAGATCGTATTGGTTTTCTCGAGGTGGAGCTTGCGAATGAGGGCGTAATACCCGTTGGCGCGCCGCGTTTCGACCGGTTCCGATACGAACAACCCGGCCTGCGCGACCGGCAACTGGCCGGTGTAGTAAGACGCCGAGGTGAGCAGAACGTCGAAGGTTCCGTTACGCAGGCCTTCGAACTGCTCGAATGGCGGCGCGACTTCGGCCGCGCCCAGGATGTTGAGGCTAACTTTGCCGGCGAGTTCCTTCTCGAGTGCTTCCTTGAACCAGATCAGGGGCAGGCTCGCGAAGAACGGCGGCGACCACGCGTAGACGCCCTTGAGCTTGATCTCCGGCTGTCGGCCGGACTCGCTCCGGCACCGGCCAAAGCTACCGCGCTGATCGCTATGGCTGCCACCTTGGCGAGCACGCGTCGACGTAATACGCCAATCATTGCTGTCCCCCCCCGTTGTTGGTTGATGGCGTTCGATCTTCGACCCATGCGGACGCCCGGTCAAGGGCGGCCAGCGCATCGGGCCTATTCACGATTGACGTACTTCGGGCGTTCGTTGTTCGCTTGGGCGCGGGATCGCGAGGCCGTAGCGGCCTACCCGCATCGAAAGGGTCACTGCCATGAGACTCGTCTACGAAAAAGTCATGCCGCCCAAGACCGGACTCGCGATCGAGGTCAAGAAAGGCCAGTCCTGGCGTGTGATCGACCTCGAGGGGCGCCAGGTCGTCGACATGGCGCTGTTCAATCTCGCCAACTTGCGCGAGAAGCTTTCGACCTCGTACTCGCGCACGCGCTACATCCCCAAGGCGGGAGCCCCCTACATCCCGCGCGACAAACTGACCGAGGGCGACACGCTGATGTCGACCATCTGCCGGCCGATGGCGACCATCATCAAGGAGACGCCCGAGCCTAAGGGCATCCACGATACCCACAACCGGATGTGCAACCGCTTCCTCTACGAGTCGCACGGGTTCGGTCCGCGCGACGGCTGCCACGAGATCATCACCAAGGCGGTGGCGCCGTGGGGGCTCCTGGCCGAGGATATCCCCGACACCATGGATCTCTTCATGAACTACCACCACGACTGCGCGCAGGGGCGCTGGATCATCGGCCGGCCGGTGTCGAAGCCGGGCGACTACATCGAGTTCAAGGCCGAGATGGACATTCTGATCGGCTTCTCGAACTGCCCGCTCGACGTGCTGGCGCCGTGCAACGATTTCAACTGCACCCAGGTCAAGGTCGAGGTCTACGCCTAGGCGCAGCGGCGCTGCTTGCTGCTTCTCATACCCGCGTGAGGTAGAGCGCGATCCCGGGGAAGACGTAGAGCGCGCCGACCCCGACCAGCATCAGGCCGACGAACGCCCACACGCCGGCGGCGACGTCTTGGAGATTGGCCTTGGCGATCGCCTGGATGACGTAGAGGTTGAGGCCCACCGGCGGCGTGATCAGCGCGCACTCGATCATGATCGTGAAAAAGACGCCGAACCAGATCGGGTCGATCCCGAGCGCGCGCAACGCCGGCGCCAGCACCGGCACCATCAGGAGCATCATCGACATTGCTTCGAGGAAGCAGCCCATCACCAGCAGGATGACCGTGGTGGCGGCGATAAACAGCGCGGCCGAGCCGATGTTCTGGACGATGAAGGTCGAGATCTCCTGCGGGATACGATAGAACGCGATCGCCTTGCCGAACGCGGTCGCGGCGGCGACGATCAGGAGTACCGCGACCGTCGTCACCATCGCTTCGACCGCCGCCTCCTTGAACTTGGCCCACGTCATGGTGCGCAAGACCAGCGTTGTCAGCGCGAGCGCGAAGGCCAGCCCGACCGCGGCCGCTTCGGTCGGGGTCGCGGCGCCTGAATAAATCGCGACGAACACGAAAACGGCCACCGCGATCGCCGGCAGCGCGCGCAACCCGGCGCGGCGGCGCACTGCGCTTGACGCGCGCGTCTCGCGCGGAATCTCCTTATGCCGGATCGCGAAGAAAACGGAGTAGGCCGAGAACAGGACCGCGAGCAAGAGGCCAGGCCCGACGCCGGCCACGAACAACTGCGTTACGCTTTCTTCGGTGATGAAGCCGTAGACGATCATCGGGATCGAGGGCGGGATCAGAATCCCGAGCGTGCCGCCGGCTGCGAGCAGGCCGTAGACGAACCGCGGCGGGTAACCGCGCCGAATCATCTCCGGGATCGCGACCGTTCCAATGGTCGCAGCGCAGGCGACCGACGAGCCCGATATCGCCGCGAAGATCGCGCAGCTGATCACGGTCGCGATCGCGAGCCCGCCTGGCCAATGACCGACCCAGGCCTGGACCGCTTCGAACAAATCGCTGCCGACCCCACCCTTCAAGAGGATGCTCGACATCATCACGAACAGCGGCACCGAAATCAGGACGAAGCTCTGGGTTGCGGCGTGGAGCGACTGCGGCACGATCAGCGGCGAGAACCCGCCGATCAGCAGCAAGAAGACGGCGAGCCCCGCCATTGCGAACGCGACCGGGACCCGGAGCGCTAGGAGGCCCAAGAGGCCGCCCAGGACGGCGATCGTCGTCATGCGTGCCGCGCCATGTCGGCATCGATCCCGCGCGGCGTTTCCCCCCGTCCGGTCACGACCCGGTAGAGCTCGAGCACGGCTTGCACCGCCGCCCAGGTGCAGCCGACCGGAACCGCGAGCTCTTCCCACCAGCTCGGGTAGTTGAGCATGGTGCCGGTGGTGGTGCCGCGCTCGATCGACTCCCACGCCAGCGCGTAACCGTAGCGGGCGATGAAGACGAGGATCCCCAGGGTCAACGCCAGCGCGAAGCCGTCGATCAGCCGCCGCCGCGCCGTGCCGAACCGCTCGTAGACGACATCGATCGCGATGTTCTCGCGCCGGTGTACGATCCGGCCGAGCGCGATGAAGACGCCCCACAGCAGCGAGAGCTCGGAGAGCTCCTGTGCCCACTTGGTCGGAGCCGTGAACACGTAACGGGCGACGACCTCGTAGGTGAGGAACGCACCCGTCGCAAGCAGGAGAGCGGCGCCGACCACGCCCAAGAAATCGCTGGCGCGGTCGATCGCCTTCATCGCCCGCGCGCGACTTGGGTCCGGTCCGGCGCCGTCTTATGCCGGTCGGGGTCGGCGCGGCTCACTTGAGCGCGAGCGCCGCGTCGTACACCTGCTTGCCGAGCGCGCCGGCTTCTTTCAGGAACGCGTCGCGCACCGGCGCGGTCGATTTCCGCCACGCGTCCATTTCGGCCGCGGTCGGCGTGTAGATCACCATCTTGTTCTGGCGCCCGGCCTCGATCGCGTCCTTCTCGATCTGAGCGAAATCGGCGCGGAGCTTGGTTTCGGCGCGCTTGCCGGCCTCGACCATGATCTTGCGCTCGGCTGGGCTCAGGCTCTGCCAGGTCCGTTCATTGATGACGACCAGGAACTCGATCGCCGCCGAGTTGGCGATGGTGACGGTGTCCATCACCTCCCAGATCTTGCGCGACTTGACGGTGTCGGGGCCGGTCATACCGATGTCGACGGTGCCGCGCTGGTAGGCGAAATACTGCTCGTTACCGGCGACGTTGACCGGGCTGCCGCCGTTTGCTTCGACCCAGGTCCCAAGCAGCTTGCCGAACACTCGTACCTTCTTACCCTTGAGATCGGACGGTGACTTGACCGTGGTGCCCTTGCCGAGGAAGACGGTGCCGCCATAGGCCTGCCACCACAGCACCCGGCCGCCGGTTTTCAAGATCGCGTCGTCGAGCGGGCCGCGCACCGGGCTTCCCGGGGCGACCGCGGCGCGGAGCTTGGCGTCCGAATCGAACAGGAACGGCACGTAGAAGACGTCGGCCGCGGGCACATCGCCGACGTAGCGGGCGAGCGAAGCGACGCCCATTTCGATCTGGCCAGTGCCGACCGCTTTGGGCACGTCCTTGTCGGCGTAGAGCTGGCCCGAGTCGTAGATCTGAATCTCGATCTCGCCCTTGGTCGCCTGCTCGACCTCGTTCTTGAACATCACGACGTTGTCGCCGAGCACGCTTTTCAACGGCAGTTGGAGCGTGAGCCGCAACGTCTTCTTGGCGTCCGCCGGCGCGCTCGCTGTCACCGCGATCGCTAGGACCGCCGCCGCACCGATCACCCAACGCATCATGCTTGCCACGACCTGCCTCCCTGAATTAGCTACCGCCGCGGTAATCTAATACGTACCGCGCCGATTAGCACTAAGGTGGTGGGACCATGCGCATCGTCGATATCCGCCAGCGAACGTTCCCGTTGAACGTCGCGATCGCGAACGCCGCGATCTCGTTCGACGACATGACCGCGTCGGTGGTCGCGGTCGTGACCGACGTCGTCCGGAACGGCAAGCCGGTCGTCGGCTACGGCTTCGATTCGGTCGGGCGTTACGGTCATGGCGGGCTCTTGGCCGAGCGCTTCGCGCCGCGGGTGCTGGCGGCCGAACCGGGGTCGCTTCTCGATGGCAGCGGCCGCAACCTCGACCCCGACAAGGTGTGGGCGGCGGCGATGCGAAACGAGAAGCCGGCCGGCCACGGCGAGCGCAGCGGCGCGGTCGGGTTGCTGGATACCGCGGTGTGGGACGCCGTCGCGAAGATCGAGGACCGGCCGCTCTGGCGCGTCCTCCACCAGCGCTACGGCCGCGGGCCGGCGCCGACCGCGGTTCCGGTCTACGGTTCGGGCGGGCACTATCGTCCCGACGGCAACGTCGCGAGCTTGGCCGATGAAGTAAGAGCGATGCTGGGGCTGGGCTACGTGCGCGTCAAAATCAAGGCCGGCGGCGCGCCGTTGGCCGAAGACCGCCGCCGCATCGAGGCCGTGCTCAAGGTTTTACCGAGGCCCGACCGGCTGGCGCTCGACCTGAACGGTGCGCTCGCGCCGGCGGTCGCGGAGGCGTTTCTCGACGCCGTCGCCCCCTATGGCTTGGGCTGGGTCGAAGAGCCGGCGCCGCCGCTCGATTTCGTAACCAGCGCAAGGCTGGCCGAGCGCTATCCGCATCCGCTCGCGACCGGCGAGAACCTGTTCGCGGCCGACGAAGCCAGGAACCTGCTCCGCTACGGCGGACTCCGGCCCGATCGCGATCTCTTGCAATTCGACATCGCGCTCGCCTACGGCATCGCCGAGTACCGACGGATCGTAGCCGTGGTCGAGGCCGCCGGCTGGTCGCGCACGCGGCTTTATCCGCACGCCGGACATGCGTTTGCGCTTCATGTCGTCGGCGGCCTCGGTTTGGGCTGCGCCGAAGCCGGCGCCGATCAGTCGAAACTCTTCGGCGGCTTCCCTGCGGGCGTCACGATCGCCGACGGCCGGGCTTCGCTTCCCGATACGCCCGGCATCGGCTTCGAGCGTAAGGCCAATCTATTCGCGGTGGCGGCTGGGCTCGTCGATGGATAGCGTCGCGCAGGCCTAAATCGCGCGTTCGCAGCTAAAACGTCACCACGCTCCGGATCGATTTGCCTTCGTGCATGAGATCGAAAGCGTGGTTGATATCGGCGAGTGGCATCGTGTGGGTGATGAGTTCGTCGATCGCGATCTTGCCGTCCATGTACCAATCGACGATCTTGGGCACGTCGGTGCGCCCCTTGGCGCCGCCGAAAGCTGAACCGCGCCATACGCGCCCGGTTACCAGTTGAAACGGCCGCGTCGCGATTTCCTGGCCCGCGCCGGCGACGCCGATGATGATGCTCTCGCCCCAGCCCTTGTGGCAGCACTCGAGCGCCTGGCGCATGGTCTTGACGTTGCCGATGCATTCGAACGAGTAGTCGGCCCCGCCCTTGGTGAGACCGACGAGGTAGGGGACGAGATCGCCCGCGACCTCGGCTGGATTGACGAAGTGGGTCATGCCGAACTTTTCGGCGAGCGCGCGCTTCTTGGGATTGGTGTCGACGCCGACGATCATATCGGCGCCGACCAGCCGGCAGCCTTGGATCACGTTCAAGCCGATGCCGCCGAGCCCGAAGACGACGACGTTCGCGCCGGGCTTGACCTTGGCCGTATTGATGACGGCGCCGATCCCGGTGGTGACACCGCAGCCGATGTAGCAGACCTTGTCGAACGGCGCGTCGGGCCGGATCTTGGCGAGCGCGATCTCGGGCACCACCGTGAACTGGCTGAAGGTCGAGGTGCCCATGTAGTGGTGGATGACGTCGTTGCCCAGCCGAAAGCGGCTCGATCCGTCGGGCATGACGCCGCGTCCCTGCGTCGTCCTAATTGCCTGGCACAAGTTGGTTTTGCCGGAGAGGCAGTAATCGCACTGGCGGCATTCGGGGGTGTAGAGCGGGATCACGTGGTCGCCCGGCTTCAAGCCGGCGACGCCGGCCCCGACCTCGACCACGACGCCGGCACCCTCGTGGCCGAGGATCGCCGGGAACAGCCCTTCCGGATCGTCGCCCGAGAGCGTGAATGCGTCGGTGTGGCAGACTCCCGTCGCCTTGATCTCGACCAGCGCTTCGCCGGCCTTGGGTCCGTCGAGGGTCACGGTTTCGATGGCGAGCGGTTGGCCGGCCTTGTGGGCGACGGCGGCGCGGACGTGCATGGGGTCCTCGTGCGGCGTGGAGACGGCGAGGTCCGCCAGTATGCGAGCGAATGCCGAGGCGTCAACGATTGGTGCGACTGACCGGATACCGTCGCTCCGACGAAGGTCGGGTTTGGGGGAATCCCTCATGGTGTCGCAGCGGAGACCGGCTTAGCGTCAGCTACGGATCTGCTGCTGCTGTTCGTCGATGACGATCGAGAAATCGAATTCCCCGGTTGAGTTCGCGGCCTTCGAGCGCACCGGGTGGGACGCCAACATCGCCGGTTACGACCGCGCCTTCGGAACGGTCGCGCGGCAAACCGTCGCGCCGCTACTGGATGCGGCCGCCGTCGGCCGTGGGTCGCGGGTCCTCGACGTGTGTGCGGGCCCCGGTATGCTGACGGCGGCTGCACTCGCCCGGGGCGCCCAAGCGATCGGGCTCGATTTCTCGCCGGCTGCGGTCGAACTCGCGCGCCAAAACGTTCCCGGCGGTCGGTTCGAGCAGGGCGATGCCCAGAGCCTGCCGTTCCCCGACCGTAGCTTCGACGCCGTGGTATGCGGCTATGGGCTCATGCACGTGCCCGAGCCCGCACTCGCTTTGGCTGAAATGCGGCGGATTCTGAAAACGGCTGGACGTGTGGCGGTGAGTGTTTGGGACGCCGCCGGGGTCGGCTTCAGTCTGGTCTACGAGGCGGTCAGGGCACACGGACGCCTCGAGGTCGCGTTGCCGCATGGCCCCGATTTTTTCCAGTTCGGGACCCCGGACAAGTTGGAGGCGGCGCTCGCGAACGTCGGGTTCGTCGATGTCGCCGCGCTCTCGGTCGCACAAACCTGGCGCGTCGAATCCGCGGATCGCTACGTCGAGGCTATCCTGTCGGGAACCGTCCGCGTCCGCGCCGTGCTCGCGGCTCAGACCGGCACCGCGGCGGTCGCCGTGAGCGCTTACCTCGCCGACAACCTTGAACGCTTTCGCGGATCGGACGGCGCGTACGCCGTGCCGATGCCGGCGGTGATCGGGAGCGGCGTCAAGGCGCCTTAGGAAATGGTGGGCGATGCTGGGCTCGAACCAGCGACCTCTCGCATGTGAAACGAGCGCTCTACCAGCTGAGCTAATCGCCCTGATCGCGAAGCCCGCATGAAATCCCCGGGCCTCGGGCCTGTCAAGGCAAGCGCAGGAGCGCCTGACCGAGGTCGCCGAACCGGGCAATGCGGGCGTCCGCGCCGAGCACGTCGGCCTCGGCGGCGCCGTAGCCGTAGCCGGCGATCACGATCGCGATCCCGGCGCCGCGCGCGGCGTTCACGTCCGCGGGCGAGTCGCCGATCATGACCGCTTGGCGCGGCTTGGCGCCCATGGCGTCGATCGTATCGATGAGGTGGCGGGGATCGGGCTTGCGGTAGGCCCGGCTGTCGCCGCCCAGGATCGCGTCGAAAAACGGGGTGAGGGCGAGCCGATCGAGAAGTTCGCTCGCAAGCCCATGCGGCTTGTTGGTGCAAACGCCGAGCTTGAAACCGAGCCGCCGGAACCGCTCGAGCCCCTCGACCACCCCGGGATAGGGGCGGCTGCCGTCGGCCAAGTGCCGCCCGTAATAAGCGAGGAATTCGGGGACGCGCGCTTCGACCTCGGCCGGCGTCAGGCCGTTACCGGTCGCGGCAAAGCCGCGGGCGAGGAGCGCCCGGGCGCCGCCCCCCACCATCATGCGGACCGAGGTCGGGTCGACCGCCGGGCGGTCCCATGCGACGAGGACCGCGTTCAAGGCATCGGTCAGGTCGGGCGCGGTATCGACCAGGGTCCCGTCGAGGTCGAAAACGATTGCAGTGCGGGCGGCGGGCATAGTATTTCCGGGTAAATCGCCTACAAGATATAGTCGCACGCAGCGAAAAATCTGGTAAGAATTCGTGACTAGCGAGGCGGGGGGCGCTATGGCACGTTCCGCGCGTCGCGGCAGCGGCCTTTTACCCGAGCCCCCGCGCCTTGACCACGCTCAATAGCTAGATGCCCACCACATTCGCCGCCGTTGTCCTTGCCGCCGGCCGCGGAACGCGCATGAAATCGGCGCGGCCCAAGGTCATGCACGCTATCGCCGGCCAGCCGATGATCCACTACGTGCTGGACTCGGTACGCAAGGCCGGGTCGACCCGCACGGTGGTCGTGGTCGGCCGCGACATGGCCGATCTCGCCCAAGCGGTGGCGCCGCATGCGATTGCGGTCCAAGACCC
>Ga0194120_10010156_pt1 | contig 11730 bp, 10 predicted proteins | sample TA2MahCa65mmetaG_FD_148642 | JGI IMG/M metagenome (GOLD analysis project Ga0194120, IMG submission 148642) | Freshwater microbial communities from Lake Tanganyika, Tanzania - TA2015019 Mahale Deep Cast 65m | ecosystem: Environmental > Aquatic > Freshwater > Lake | place: Tanzania: Lake... | reverse complement strand
GCCGTCGATCCTCCTCGTCGTCGCCGGCACCTTCGCGGTGGCGACCGTCTCCTTCTCGCTCCAGGAGATCGTCCGCGCCCAGAAGGTGATGTTCAAGACGCTCTTCTATCACCTTGCCGATCCCTCAGACGCCGCGATCGAGATGCTGCAACTCTCGGAGCGGGCCCGCAAGGAAGGCGTGCTCGCGTTGCAGCAGTCGCTCGATCAGCTCGAGGACAAGCCCTTCCTCCACCATGCCCTGGTGATGGTGGTCGACGGCACCTCGGTCGACGACGTCGACCGCATCATGCGTTCCGAGATCGCCGCCATGGCGGGGCGGCACATCCGCAGCGGCCTGGTCTTCCGCCGCTCGGCCGAGATCGCCCCGGCCATGGGCCTGATCGGCACCCTGGTCGGCCTGGTGCAGATGCTCGCCAATCTGAGCGATCCCGCCAACATCGGCCCGGCCATGGCGGTGGCGTTGATGACCACCTTCTACGGCGCGGTGCTCGCCAACATGGTGTTCACCCCGATCTCCACCAAGCTCGAGCGCAATTCGCAGGAAGAGATGCTGGTCAACCAGATCCACCTGCTCGGCGCGGTCTCGATCGGCCGGCAGGAGAATCCACGACGGCTCGAATTGCTGCTCAACACCCTGCTGCCGCCCTCCAAGCGCGTCAGCTACTTCGACTGAGGCCGGGGACATGCGCCTCCTGATCGTCGGCACCCTGGGCGGGCAGTTCGGCGCCGCGACCAAGATCGCGGTCGCCCGCGGCGCCGATGTGCGCCAGGTCGACGGCGCCGAGGCGGCGCTCGAGGCCCTGCGCGGCGGCGATGGCGCCGACCTGGTGATGATCGACGTCCACCTGGCGATCAAGGAATTCATCGACCGCCTGCGTTCCGAGCGCATCACCGTGCCGGTGGTCGCCTGCGGCACCGGCACCGATGCCGGCGCGGCGGTGCGGGCGATCAAGGCGGGCGCCCAGGAATACGTGCCCCTGCCGCCGGAACCCGAATTGATCGCGGCGGTGCTCGAGGCGGCGAGCGACGAGGGCAAGTCGCTGCTCTTCCGCGATCCCGCCATGTCCGAGGTCGTGCGCCTCGCCGATCAGGTGGCGCCCTCCGACGCCTCGGTGCTGCTCACCGGCGAATCGGGCACCGGCAAGGAGGTCCTCGCCCGTTACATCCATTCCAAGAGCCGCCGGGCCGGCAAGCGCTTCGTCTCGGTCAATTGCGCGGCGATCCCGGAAACCCTGCTCGAATCGGAACTCTTCGGCTACGAAAAGGGCGCCTTCACCGGCGCCGTCGCCCGGCGCCTCGGCAAGTTCGAGGAAGCCAATGGCGGCACCCTGCTCCTCGACGAAATCAGCGAGATGGACGTGCGCCTGCAGGCCAAGCTCCTGCGCGTCCTGCAGGAGCGCGAGGTCGACCGCCTGGGCGGAACCAAGCCGGTCAAGGTCGACATCCGCCTGCTCGCCACCTCCAACCGCGACCTCGCCGCCGAGGTGCAGAAGGGCGCCTTCCGCGAGGATCTGCTCTATCGCCTCAACGTCATGCACATCAAGATTCCGCCGCTCAGGAGCCGGCCCCTCGACATCTCGATCCTCGCCGACCATTTCGTCGCCAAATACGCCGAGCAGAACGGCGTCGGCGGCAGGACCCTCGCCAAGGAGGCCCGCGAGGCGCTTCTGCGCCATCGCTGGCGTGGCAATGTCCGCGAGCTCGAAAATACCCTCCACCGCGCCGTGCTGCTGGCGGCGGGAACGGAGATTTCGGCCAACGCCATCGTCTTCACCGATGGCGGTCCGGCGCCGGCGCCCGCGCTCGCCGCCGCGCCGCAGCCGGCTTCGGTCGTTCCGGCGACCCCGGCTTCCGCCGCCGCGGGCGGCGCCAACCTGGTCGGGCGGACGGTGGCCGAGGTCGAGCAGCAACTCATCCTCGACACCCTGCAACATTGCTTCGGCAACCGGACCCATGCCGCGACCATCCTCGGCATCTCGATCCGCACGCTGCGCAACAAGCTCAAGCAGTATTCCGACATGGGCCTCCCGGTGCCCGCGCCCGGCGAAGCCGGCCGGGTCGGCGCCTGACGCGATGAGGGGTCGGACCCCGTGAGCGACGCCAACGCCGGAGCCCCGCCCGCCGTCGCCGCCGACGCCGTGGCCCCCGAGGCCGCGCCGGCCGCGGGCGGCGCCGCGCCGGGCTTCAATCTCGACCTCGACATGATCCGCGGCCGGGTGTTGGGCGCCCTGCGCCGGGGCGACATCGCCATGGCCCTCGGCCTGGTGCTGATCATCTCGGTGCTGATGTTCCCGATGCCGCCCTGGCTTCTGGACTTCTCGCTGGCGCTGTCGATCACCTTCTCGGTGCTTATCCTGATGACCTCGCTGTTCATCGATAGGCCGCTCGAGTTCAACGCCTTCCCGACCATCCTCTTGATCGCGACCCTGCTGCGCCTCGCCCTCAATATCGCGACCACCCGCCTGATCCTCGCCCACGGTCACGAGGGCACCGGCGCCGCCGGCCACGTCATCGAGGCTTTCGGCAATTTCGTGATGGCCGGCAATTTCGTCATCGGCGTCATCGTCTTCGCCATCCTGGTGATCATCAATTTCGTGGTCATCACCAAGGGCTCGGGCCGCATCGCCGAGGTCGCGGCGCGCTTCACCCTCGACGCCATGCCCGGCAAGCAGATGGCGATCGACGCCGATCTCTCGGCCGGGTTGATCGACGAGGCGACTGCCCGCAAGCGGCGCAAGGAACTCGAGGAGGAGAGCACCTTCTTCGGCGCCATGGACGGCGCCGCCAAGTTCGTCCGGGGCGACGCCGTCGCCGGCCTGCTGATCGTCTTCATCAACGTCATCGGCGGCATGATCATCGGCATCGCCCAGAAGGGCCTGACCTTCGCCCAGGCGACCAACAACTACACGCTCCTGACCGTCGGCGACGGCCTGGTCTCCCAGATCCCGGCCCTGGTGGTCTCGATCGCCGCCGGCCTGATCGTGACCAAGGCGGGAGTCGCCGGCTCCGCCGACAAGGCGGTCTTCCGGCAGCTCTCCAATTATCCCCAGGCCCTCGCCCTCTCCTCGGGATTGATGGTGGCGATGTCGCTGCTGCCCGGCATCCCGATGATCCCCTTCCTGCTGCTCGCCGGCGCGTCGGGCGGGGCCGCCTACTACCTCAAGCAGCGCGAGCAGGTCTCCAAGGAGGCGGCGGTGACCGCCGCCGCGGCGGCGCCGCCGGCGCCCCCCGCCGAGGAGCCGATCGCCACCGCCCTCGCCATCGACGATCTGCGCCTCGAGCTTGGCTACGGCCTGATCCCCCTGATCAACGAAAGCTCCGGCTACAAGCTCACCGACCAGATCAAGGCGCTCAGGCGCCAGATCGCCTCGGAAATGGGCTTCGTCATGCCGAGCGTGCGCATCCTCGACAACATGCAGTTGCCCGCCAACACCTACGTGGTGCGGGTCAAGGAAGTCGAGGTCGGGCGCGGCGACGTGCGGCCGGGGCGCTTCCTGGTGCTCGATCCGCGCGGCGACGCGATCAGCCTGCCCGGCGAGGAGACGGTCGAGCCGACCTTCGGCCTGCCGGCGATGTGGGTCGAGGAGGCCTATCGCGAGGAGGCCAATTTCCGGGGCTACACCGTGGTCGACGCGGCGACGGTCATCACCACCCATCTCACCGAGGTGGTGAAGGAGAACATGTCGGAGCTGCTCTCCTACGCCGAGACCCAGAAGCTGCTCGACGAGCTGCCCAAGGAGAACCAGAAGCTGGTCGCCGACCTGATCCCCAACCTGATCACGCTTTCCGGCATCCAGCGCATCCTGCAGAACCTCCTTTCCGAGCGCATCTCGGTGCGCGACCTGCCCATGATCCTCGAGGGCATCTCCGAGGCGACCGGCTACACCAAGAACGTGCTGATGATCACCGAGCATGTCCGGGCGCGCCTCTCCCGCCAGATCTCCAACGCCTATACCGGCGGCAAGGGCTACATCCCCATCGTCACCCTCTCGCCCGATTGGGAGCAGGCCTTCGCCGAGAGCCTGGTCGGCACCGGCGAGGAGAAGCAGCTCGCCATGGCGCCGACGCGGCTGCAGGAATTCATCGCCCGGGTGCGGGGCGTGTTCGAGCGCTTCGCCATGGAGGGCGAGATGCCGGTGCTGCTCACCAGCCCGGCGATCCGGCCCTATGTCCGCTCGATCATCGAGCGCTTCCGTCCGGCGACCGTGGTCCTCTCGCAGAACGAGATCCACGCCCGGGCCAAGATCCGCACCCTCGGCCAGGTCTGAGCGTAGGGGCGGGGCGGCATGCGGCTCAAGACCTTCTCCGGCGCCACCATGGCCGAGGCCATGGACCAGGTCCGCAAGACCCTGGGACCCGACGCCATCATCGTCTCGACCCAGCAACGCAAGGACAAGGGCGTCCTCATCACCGCCGCCATCGAGGAGGCGCTGATCGAGCAGGCGATCAGCGAGGCCCTGGCCGAGGTCGAGGCGATCCCCGCGCCCAAGAGCGGCGACCTGATCGGGGCGGCCCTCGCCTTCCACGCCGTGCCGCCGCGCCTGCAGCAGCGCCTGATCAAGATCGCCGCCTCGGTGACGGCGCGGGATCCGGCCCTCGCCCTCGCCGGCGCCCTCGACCTCACCTTCAAGTTCCAGCCCCTGCCGACCGCGCCCGACGGGATCATCCTGCTGGTCGGCCCGCCCGGCGCCGGCAAGACCGCCCTCGCCGCCAAGATCGCGGCGGCCGCCCTTCTCGGCGGGCGGCGGCTCAACGTCATTTCCACCGACACCGTGCGCAAGGGCGGCCTCGCCCAGATCGAGGGCTTCGTTCGCCTGATGAAGAACGAGGTGACCCCGGCGGCCACGCCCTCGGCGCTCGCCGAGATCCTCGGCCATTGCCGGCCGGAGGAAGCGACCATCATCGATACCCGGGCCGCCAATCCCTACAACGACGAGGAGATGATCGAGCTCAAGCGCTTCGTCGCGACGGCGCGGGCCGAGCCGATCCTGGTCCTCCCCGCCGGCCTCGATCTCGCCGAGGCGGCCGATCAGACCGCCGCCTTCGGCACGTTGCGGCCGCGCCGCCTGATCGTGACGCGGCTCGACGCGACGCGGCGGATGGGCGCCATTCTCGCCGCCGACGCCGGGGCGCTCGCCATCACCGGGACGAGCGCGACGCCCTTCGTCGCCGACGCGCCGGCGCCGCTCAACCCCCTCGCTCTCGCCCGCCTCCTCCTCAAGGATCCCGCGGCGGCCGACGCCGTCGAGGACATCAGGAAAGCCGCGCCATGACCGCAGCCACCATCCTCCACCCCGCCGCCAGGCCCGTCGCCCGCAACCTGATCGCCGTCGCCTCGGGCAAGGGCGGCGTCGGCAAGACCTGGCTCTCGGTGACCCTCGCCCATGCCTTCGCCCAGGCCGGCGACCGTGTGCTCCTCTTCGACGGCGATCTCGGCCTCGCCAATGTCGACATCCAGATCGGCCTCACCCCGCGATTCGATCTCGGCTCGGTGATCGCCGGACAGAAGAGCCTGGCCGAGGCGGTGGCGCGCTTCGAGGACGGCGGCTTCGACGTCCTGCCCGGCAAGTCCGGTTCCGGGGCGCTCGCCACCCTCGCCCAGCAGCGCCTCAACGAAATCCGCGACGGCCTGATCCAGGTCTGCAAATCCTACGACCTGGTGATCGCCGATCTCGGCGCCGGCCTCGAGCAGGTGGTGCGGACCATGACCGCCGCCGCCGGGCGGGTGCTGGTGGTGGTCAACGACGAGCCGACCTCCCTGACCGACGCCTACGCCCTGATCAAGGTCACCCATTCCCAGACCCCGGGCGTGCCCATGCAGGTGGTGGTCAACAGCGCCGCCTCGGCCGGCGAGGGCGAGAAGACCTACCGGACGCTCCTCCGCGCCTGCGAGAACTTCCTCAAGATCGCGCCGCCCCTCGCCGGCGTGGTGCGCCGCGACGAGCGGGTCAAGGATTCGATCCGCGCCCAATCGGCGCTGCTCACCCGCTATCCCCAGAGCGTCGCCGCCGCCGACGTCGTCGCCCTGGCGGATCGGCTGCGCCGCGAGCGATGAGCGCGGCATGAGCGACGTCGGCGGCGTCGCCAAGCCGCCACCACCACCGCCGCCGCCGTCGCAATCCTCGTCGGCCCAGAGCCAATCCGCCGCCCAGTCCCAGGGCACCAATCAGGCGGGACCCGCCGCCCAGGCCCAGACCGCCCAAGCCGTCGCCCAGGCCCAGAACACCCAGCGCCAGGAGGCGGTGTCGCTCTCGCCCTCCCTCGCCGGCCTGACGCCGGGACAGCAGGTGACGGCGACCGTCACCGGCCTGAACGGAGGCCGGGCCACCCTCGACACCGGCCAGGCGACGCTCACCCTCTCGACCTCTCCGCCCCTGCCGCTCGATTCCGAGGTGCGCCTCCAGATCATCGACACCAAGGGCGCGTTGCGCGCGCAGGTGTTGTCCATCAACGGCTCGCTGCCGCAGACCTCCCAGGCCAATGTCAGCCTCACCCTCACCGGCCTCGGCGGCGAGCAAGCCGCGCGGGCCGCCGGCGAGGGCGCGCGGGCGGTGGTCGCCTCGACCCCGGGCACCGCGCTGCCCGCGATCCGCGCCGGGGTTCAGCTCAACGCCCTGGTGGTCAACGACGGCGCCATCGCCGCCGGCGCCGAGACGCCCTCGACCACCGCCCAACTCACCCTCAACGGCCAGGTGGTCGGTTCCGGCGAAGGACAGGTCACGGTGCGCACCGGCGCCGGACTCCTGCGTCTCGACGCGAGCGGCACCCCGCCGATCGGCACCAGTTTGCGCATGGAGGTCCTCTCCTCCTCGCTGCCGGTGCGGGCGGCGAGCCAGGGGCTCGCCTCCGCCGGGATCGATTCCCGCCTGGGCATGGTCCAGACCCTGGAAGGGGGCCTCGGCGGTCTTCGCCAATTGATCGACGCGCTCCGCGCCGCCGACCCCCAGCTCGCCCAGGCCCTCACCGCCCGCCTGCCCGGACCCAACGCCATGATGACCGCCAACATGATGAGCTTCATCGGCGCGGTGAACGCGGGCGACGCCAAGGCCTGGCTCGGCGCCGACGTCACCAAGGCCCTCAAGAAGGCGGGCAAGGGCGATCTGATCGAGAAACTCGAGGGCGATTTCCAGAAGCTGCACAAGCTCGCCGGCGAGACCCCGGGCGGCTGGCAGACCCATATCGTCCCGATGTTCGACGGCCAGGAAGTCCAGCAGATCCGCATGTTCATGAAGCGAAACCGGCGCAAGAAGGACGACGAGGATGGCGCCAACCGCCCCTCGACCCGGGTCCTGGTCGATCTCAGCCTTTCCGCCCTCGGCGACATGCAGATCGACGGCATGATCCAGGACAAGCGCTTCGACATGATCCTGCGCACCCGCTTTCCCATGGACGACGCCATGCAGCGCGACATCCTCGGCCTCTATGTCCAGGCCATGGAACTCTCCGGCATGAGCGGGGGCTTGCAGTTCCATGTTCAGCCGGACTATTCGAAGACCCCGCCGGAAGTCCTCATCCCCCTGGTCAGCCAAGCGGCTGCCCGCAACACCAGAGGCCTCGCATGAACGCTTCCGAACCCAGCCGCGCCGAGCGCTTCGCCGCCGAGTTCGAGCGCACCAAGGCCCGCCGCAGCCATCTCGCGACCCGGCCCAACAAGATGGTCCACCGCGACGTGGTGGTGACCTTGACCGGCCGCCTCACCCTGCCGCAATTGCCGACCCCCGTCGCCCTGCGCCTGAGCTATGTGCCCGATCGCGTGGTGCTGGAGGCGCCCAGTCTCGCGGCCTATCTCGCGGCGGTCGCGGCCGAGACCTGGCCGGGGCTCGAGGAGGCGGTGTCGGCCATCGTCAGCGACTTCGGCAACGAGCTGGTCACCCGCTGGACCCATGTCGCTGCCACCGCCAAGCGTCCCGACGCCGACGGCCAGGGCGACTACGTGGTCATCGCCGAGGAGCGCCAGCCGGGCTGGGACAACCCGGCGCTGCTCTCCCGCGCGCCGCGCCTCTGACATGGCGTTCGACCTGGTCTCCGCCCTGATCGGCCTCGCGGTCGGCGGCATCGTCGTCTTCGCTTTTCTGCGGTCCCGGATCACCGAGGCGCGGTCGGCGGGAGAGGGCGAGCGCGCCACCCTGATCGCGGAACGCGAGGCGGAACGCCGCCATGTCGCCGCGCTGGGCGAGGAGGTTCGTCGCCGCGATGGATTGATCGCCGAGGCCCATCGCGAGACCCAGGCCCTCAAGGCCGAGGCGGCGCGCCTCGAGGCGGAGGGTCGCAAGGAACGCGAGGCGGCGGCGGAAAAGCTGGCGGCGCTTCTCGCCGCCGAGCAGCGCCTGGGCGATGCCTTCGGCAAGCTCGCCGCCGCCGCCCTCGAACGCTCCAAGACCGATTTCCTTCAGCTTGCCGGCGAGCGCTTGAAGGCCTCGGAACAGGCCTCGCGGGCCGAGATCGAGAAGCTGGTCGGTCCGATGAAGGAACAGGTCGAGCGCCTCGGCCGCCAGAACGAGGAAATGGAGAAGGCCCGCCTCGGCGCCTATGGCGGCCTGAGCGAACAGGTCAGGTCCCTGGTCGAGACCCAAGTCGCCCTCAAATCCGAGACCGGGCAATTGGTCCAGGCCCTGCGCACCCCGAGGGTGCGGGGGCGTTGGGGCGAATTCACCCTCCGCCGCTGCGTCGAAATGGCGGGCATGCAGGCCCATTGCGATTTCGTCGAGCAGGAGACGGTGGGCGCCGGCGATGGCCGGCTCCGTCCCGATCTGGTGGTCAAGCTCCCGGGCGGCAAGGTGATCGTGGTCGACGCCAAGGCGCCCCTCGAGGCCTTCCTCGACGCCGAGGCCGCCCAGGACGACGCCACCCGCCGCGCCAAGCTCGCCGATCACGCCCGCCTGGTGCGGACCCATGTCCAGGCCCTCGGCCGCAAGGCCTATTGGGACCAGTTCAAGGAGACCGTCGATTTCGTCGTACTCTTCCTGCCCGGCGAGAATTTCTATCACGCGGCCCTGGCCGAGGACGCCAAGCTGTTCGACGCCGGCGTCGAGGAGAAGGTCTATCTCGCCTCGCCGGCGACCCTGGTGCCGCTCCTCCGCGCCGTCGCCTATGGCTGGCGGCAGGAGAGCCTCGCCGAGAACGCCCAGGCGATTTCCGATCTCGGGCGCGACCTCTATGGCCGCATCGCCGTCTTCGCCCGGCACATGGCGGGGGTCGGCAACGGTCTCGAACAGGCGACCAAGAGCTACAACGAGGCGGTCGGCAGCCTGGAGACGCGCGTCTTGGTCGGCGCGCGGCGTTTCGTCGAGCTCAAGGCGGCGCCCGAGGAGAAACCGATACCCCTGGCCGCGCCCCTCGATCTCGCTCCGCGCAAGCCCAAGGCGTCGGACCAGCGCCCGCCCGATCCCGCCGGCCACGCTTGACGCTCCGCCCGCTCGCGCCTATCTCAAGCCCATGGCCAAACGCGACATCATCACCGCGCCCGACCCGCGCCTGAAGGTCAAATCCGAGCTCGTCACGCGGGTCGACGACGACGTCCGTCGCCTGCTCGACGACATGCTCGAGACCATGTACGCCGCGCCGGGCATCGGCCTCGCCGCCATCCAACTGGGCATCGCCCAGCGGGTGATCGTCCTCGACATCGCCAAGGAGAACGAGCCCAAGGCGCCGCTTCGCCTGATCAATCCCGAGATCGTCTCGGCCTCGGAGGAATTGCAGGTCTATGACGAGGGTTGCCTGTCGCTGCCCGAGCAATTCGCCGAAGTCGAGCGTCCCGCCAAGGTCGTGGTCCGCCATCTCGACGAGGCCGGCGCGGAACGCGTGATCGAGGCCGAGGGCCTGCTCGCGGTCTGCATCCAGCACGAGATGGATCACCTCGAGGGCGTTCTCTTCGTCGATCACATCTCGCGCATCAAGCGCGACATGATCCTGCGCAAGCTCTTGAAGGCGCGTCGTCTCAAGGCGACGGGCTGAGGCGTGGCGCGCTGCTTGCGCCTTGCCTTCCTGGGGACGCCGGCTTTCGCGGTGCCGACCCTCGCGGCCCTGATCGCCGCCGGCCATGACCTCGCCGCCGTCTACACCCAGCCCCCGCGCCCCGCCGGACGGGGCAAGCTGCCGACGCCCTCGCCGGTCCAGCTCGCGGCGGAAAAAAACAAGCTGCCCGTGCTTGTCCCCGCGAGCCTCAAGGACGCGGCGGTCCAGGCGGATTTCGCGGCGTTGGGTCTCGATGCCGCGGTGGTGGTCGCCTATGGCCTGATCCTGCCGCCGGCCATTCTCGCCGCGCCGCGCCTCGGGTGCTTCAATGTTCATGCCTCGCTTCTGCCGAGGTGGCGGGGGGCGGCGCCCATCCAGCGCGCCCTCATGGCGGGGGATGCCGAAACCGGCATCGCCATCATGCGCATGGAGGCGGGGCTCGACACCGGCCCCGTGCTCACGGTCGAGCGCCTTCGTCTCGGCGCTCTGGACACCACCGGCACCGTGCAGGCGCGCCTCGCCGAGGTCGGTGCCCGCCTGATGGTCGAGACCCTCGAGGGCGTCGCCGCCGGAAGCCTTGTCGCCACGCCGCAACCGAGCGAGGGCGTCACCTACGCCAAGAAGATCGAGAGGGAAGAAGAGCGCATCGATTGGCGGCGCAAGGCGATCGAGATCGACCGCCAGATCCGCGCCCTCTCCCCCGCGCCCGGGGCGTGGTTCGCCATCGGCGAGGAACGGATCAAGGTCTTTGCCGTGACGCCCGTCGATCTCCAGGGCACGCCCGGCAAGGTGCTGGATGATGCCCCGACCATCGCCTGCGGCGTCGGCGCATTGCGGCTCGAACGCTTGCAACGCCCCGGCAAGGCGGCGATGGCGGCGGCGGAATTTCAACGCGGCCGCTCGATCGCGCCGGGCAGCCGCCTCGCCTGACATGCCGCGCTATCGCCTGGTCGTCGAATACGACGGCGGTCCCTTCGTCGGCTGGCAACGCCAGGACAATGGGCCGTCGGTCCAGGGCGCCTTGGAGGCGGCGGTTCAGGCCTTTTGCGGCGAGGTGGTGGAGACCGTCGCCGCCGGGCGGACCGATGCCGGCGTCCATGCCCTGGGTCAGGTGGTCCATCTCGATCTTGCCAAGGACTGGGAAGCGCGGGTGGTAAGGAACGCCCTCAACGCCCATCTGCGCCCCGCGCCCATCGCCGTCCTGTCGGCGGAACTCGTCGATGCCGATTTCCACGCCCGATTTTCGGCGACCGAGCGGCGCTATCTCTATCGCCTCATCGATCGTCCGGCGCCGCTCGCCCTCGAGGCCGGGCGCGCCTGGCACGTGCCCGTGCCCCTCGACGTCGGCGCCATGGCGGCGGCGGCCTCGCGCCTGGTGGGGCGGCATGATTTCACGACCTTTCGCGCCGCCGAGTGCCAGGCCAAATCGCCCCTCAAGACCCTCGATGAGTTGTCGGTCGCGCGCGAGGGCCAGGTGATCGCCATCCGGGCGCGGGCACGCTCCTTCCTCCATCGCCAGGTGCGCAACATGGTCGGCACCCTCAAGCTGGTGGGGGAGGGGCGTTGGACCGCCGACGAAGTCGCCGCGGCGCTTGCCGCGCGGGATCGCGCCGCCGGGGGGCCGACCGCGCCGGCCGCCGGGCTCTATCTGCTGGGCGTTTCCTACGAAGCGAGGCCCTCGGGCGCCTCGGGCAGCGAAAGCCGGTAGAGCAGCCAATTGGTGACGCGATCGATGAAGAGGCCGAGCACCCAATCGAGCACCACGAAGCCGAGGGC
>Ga0194120_10010153_pt1 | contig 11731 bp, 11 predicted proteins | sample TA2MahCa65mmetaG_FD_148642 | JGI IMG/M metagenome (GOLD analysis project Ga0194120, IMG submission 148642) | Freshwater microbial communities from Lake Tanganyika, Tanzania - TA2015019 Mahale Deep Cast 65m | ecosystem: Environmental > Aquatic > Freshwater > Lake | place: Tanzania: Lake... | reverse complement strand
GTTCCTTTTTCAATGGCTTCTCCTATTTGGCGGTATGCATCTCGAAAAGGAACTCCTTGATTAACCAATTCATTTACGGCTTCTACACTAAATAAGTATTTGTATTTATCGTCCTGGAGCAATCCTTGCTGGATTTGTATAGCGCTGATCATTAGCTCCAGCATGGCAATGCATTGTCGGATATGTTCAAAGGCAGGAAATAAATGTTCTTTTACCAATTGAAGATCCCGATGATATCCAGAGGGAAGATTGGTGGTCAATAGACTGATTTCATTGGGCAATGACTTTATTCGATTACACTGCGCGCGGACCAATTCAAAAACATCCGGATTTTTTTTATGCGGCATTATGCTACTGCCGGTAGTTAATTGCTCCGGAAATGAAATAAATCCAAACTGTTGATTCATGTACAAACAGGCGTCCATACTAAAACGGCCCAATGTTTCTGCCACACCTGCCAGTGCCTGTGCCACCACTCTTTCTGTTTTGCCTCTTCCCATTTGTGCATAGACCACATTGTAATTGAGATCTCCAAATCCCAATAAGGAAGTAGTGTATGTTCTGTCTATGGGAAAGGACGAACCATAACCCGCTGCAGAACCCAATGGATTTTTATTTACAATTTTATAGGCTGCTTGTAGTTGCACACAATCATCAACTAAACTTTCTGCATAAGCGCCAAACCACAGCCCAAAGGAAGAAGGCATGGCCAATTGTAAGTGAGTGTAACCTGGTAAGAGAACGTCTTTGTGCTGCTCGCTTTTTTCTTGCAGTAATGCAAAAAGGGACTGCAATGCGTGGACTGTTTTTTCTATTTCGTCCCGAAGAAAGAGGCGGATGTCAACCAGTACCTGATCATTTCTGCTCCGGGCCATATGTACTTTTTTTCCGCAATCTCCCAGCTGTTGCGTGAGTTCCCATTCCACCTGTGAATGTATGTCCTCCATCTCAGGGCGTAATGCAAAATTGCCTTGTAAAACTTGCTGGTAGATTCCACGAAGGGCGGTGAGCAATTGCGTGGTTTCAGTTGAACTAAGTAGTCCAACTTTTCCTAGCATTTTAACATGTGCCAACGAACCTATCACATCAAATTTTGCCAGATAAGCGTCCATCTCCCGATCCTTGCCCACGGTAAATGTGGTTACGGCTTCTGTTGCTACTGTATTTTTTTGCCAAAGTTTCATACTTGCAAAGTTGGGTGGATTAACTGATTGATAAGGTTGCAGTATAGATCAATCCCATTTTCAATTTCATTGATGCCTACCCATTCATTGGCGCTATGACTGCGGGCTGAATCGCCGGGCCCCAGCTTTAATGCAGGAAAGGGTAATAAGGCTTTATCAGATGAAGTGGGCGAACCATAATAGCTGAGCTGATTGAGCAGCCCTGCTTTTACAAGAGGATGATCCAGCGGAATTAAGGAGGAGCGAAGCCGGGTGCTTCGTGGTTGTAACTGTACTGCAGTTGGAACAATTGATCGTAATGTGTCAATGACTTCTTGAAAAGTGTAGCACTCGTTCACACGAACATCCACTACAAATTGACAGGAGGCCGGTACAATATTATGCGCTTTGTTTACAGTTTCAATTACAGTTGTACTGCATTTGACAGGGCCTAACAATGGTGAATTTTTTTCCCAAACAAAATCACGAATAAGCTGAATGGCATCCAATGCAAGGTATAAGGCGTTTTGTCCTTCTTCACGAGCTGCATGTCCGGGTTTTCCCTGAGCTAGTCCATCAATAACCATTAATCCTCTTTCGGCAATGGCCATTTGAAGCAGAGTGGGTTCACCTACTATGGCACAGGTTGAGGGATGAAGATTATGAGGCAAGAAACATCCCTGTGTTTTTTCGATAAAACGCTTGTCTTGTAATAAAGCTTCAATGCCTCCGCTTCCACTGATTTCTTCCTCGGCAGTAGCTGCCAGGATCAGGTTCCAATTGCTATTAGTTTGCTGACTACATTGTAAAAAACTTGCCAGCAAGGCTACCAAGGATGCGCCAGCGTCGTTACTGCCTAAACCATATAATTTTCCTTCTTCTATTTCCGGAGAAAAAGGATCTCTGGTATAATGAGAATTTGGTTTTACCGTATCATGATGAGAGTTAAGCAAAAGAGTGGGAAGGGCTGGATTGAAATTATCGGCAATTGCGTAAATATTATTGCCTACACGTTGTGGAGCTGCTCCTTTTTCGGCTAAAAAGTCAAACAACACCGTAGCAGACTCATCTTCCTGTTTACTAAAAGAAGGAATAGCAATCAACCGTTGTAATAAACCAATAACCTCCTGTTTAATGGATGCGCTTTTCATTTTATTTCACTAAGGTTGTACCTGCTTTGCCTTGAATGAGATCATGCAACTTTTCTGCCTTACCAATCAATACCCTGCTCACTCCTTTCTCCAATGCTTTGAACGCATTATCTAATTTAGGAATCATCCCCGCAAAAATGCTACCTGTTGATTTTAAATGTTGGTAAGCTTTTGCATCAATACTGGAGAGAACAGAATCCGGTTGTGCCAGATCCGTCAATACTCCTTCTTTTTCAAAGGTAAACAGCAGACTGGTTGTAAAGCTGCCACTAAGTGCAACAGCTAATTCTTGTGCCATCGTGTCTGCGTTAGTATTTAGTAAATGACCCCGACCGTCATGCGTGAGCGGTGCTACCACCGGTGCAAGTCCTGCTGTGATCAACAAGTTAAACAATGCAGTATTCACCTGGTCAATATCGCCAACCCAGCCGTAATCTATTTCTGCATTTGTTCTTTTATGCGCCAACAAACTGTTTCCATCAGCACCTGTCAACCCCAAAGCATTGCAACCTAATTGTTGTAGTTGCGCAACCAATTGTTTATTTAACAAACCCCCGTATACCATGGTTACAACCTTCAAGGTTTCGGTATCTGTGATTCTTCTTCCATCAATTAATTGTGCAGGTACCCCCAATTGTTGACCTACCTGTGTGGCCATTTTTCCTCCACCATGCACCAATAATTTATAAACAGGAATTCCGGAGTTAGTGGATTTTGGTAAAGTAGCAAACAACTCTAAAAAATTGTCAAGCCCTGTTGGATCATCAATTAAATGTCCTCCTACCTTGATAATATAGAGTAGTGGCTTATCCATGTTGCTGTAAAAGATTTTTTAACACCGCCTGAGCAGCCCATACACGATTACCCGCCTGTTTGTTTACTAAGCTTACTGTGCTATCCAATACCTGGTCACTTAGTTCTATATTTCTTCTAACCGGAAGACAGTGCATCACTTTTGCTTGATTAGTATTTGCTAAATGTTCAGGGGTGAGCATCCATGAATGAGTATTACCCTCGGCCATTTTCCCATATTGTTGCACACCGCTCCAGTTTTTTACATAGACAAAATCAGCACCTGCCAAAGCCGATTGTTGATCATGCATTATCTGCGCTCCTTTTGTAAATGTTTGGTCCAGTTCCATTCCTGGAGGGTGTGTGATAATAAATTCTGCTTGTCCCCAATGTGTAACCCACTCTGCAAAACTATTGGCCACACATTGTGGCAATGGTTTAATATGTGGGGCCCAGGATAAAACTATACGTGGCTTTCTTGTTGAAAAATTTGCGGGATGGCTTATGATCTCTTCTTGAATAGTTAAAAGATCGGCCAAGGATTGCAAGGGATGTCGGGTGGCAGATTCGAGACTCATCACTGGAATGCCCGCATATTTTACAAACTGGTTCAATATTTTTTCTGCGTAGTCTGTTGCACGGTCTTGTAGACCCGGAAAAGTTCGAACGGCCAGAATATCAAAATACTGACCTAAAATGGGTGCTGCATCTTTCACGTGCTCAACAGTGGTCCCGTTCATAATAGCCCCTTCTTCAAATTCCATTGACCAGCCTTCTGCACTTACATTAAAAACAATGGCCTCCATCCCTAGTTGTTGCGCGGCAATTTGTGTACTTAAACGAGTACGCATACTGGGATTGAGAAACAAACAACCCAATCTCTTTCCTTTTCCCAACGCCTGATCTGCAAAAGGGTTCTTTTTGCAATACTGTGCCTGAGCCAGTAAGGATTCAACCGAATCCGCATCTTTTACAGATAAGAAATGTTGCATGTGTTAATTTGGGGAGGATTGAATTTCTTGTTGAAGGCTGGATATAAATTGAGCAGCGTCTGCTTGTGTTAAAGTCAGTGAGGGAAGTAATCGAATTACATTTGGTTTGGCTTCACCGGTAAAAATATGTTGCCGGGTTAATAAACTTTTTTTCAAATCAGGAAGGGTGTCGGGCACATCAAAACCCAGCATTAAACCACGGCCTCTTACATTTTTAAGTTGAGGAAATTGATTTAGCTGTTCCATTAACCAGCTGCCCATGTTGAGGGCATTGTCCATGAGATTTTCTGCTTCCATCACTTCCAGAACCGCTAATGCTGCTGCGCAGGCCAGATGATTGCCTCCGAATGTGGTGCCCAGTTGAAAATGTTTGGCAGGAATTTGGGGAGTTATCAAAATACCCGCTACCGGAAACCCATTACCCATTCCCTTGGCCATGGAATAAATATCCGCTTGTACACCGGCGTAATCATGACTAAAGAATTTTCCACTTCGGCCGTAACCACATTGAACACTATCCGCAATATAAATAGCACCGTATTGCGTACAGAGTAAACGTATGGCTTGTAAAAAAGAATCGTCAGCCACCTGTATACCTCCCACGCCTTGAATTCCTTCTGTAATTACGGCAGCAATTTCCTTTCCTTGTTTTTGAAAACATTCCGTTAATGCGGCAACATCATTAAAAGGTAAAAAAATTACATTTTCGGTTTCATTGACGGGGGCGATAATATTTTTATTGTCTGTAACAGCTACCGCCAATGAAGTGCGTCCGTGAAAGGCTTTTGTAAATGCAATTATTTTTTTCCGACCGGTATAAAAACTGGCCAGTTTTAGTGCATTTTCATTTGCTTCAGCGCCGCTATTGCATAAGAAAAGCTGATAGTTGGGTTTCCCTGCAAGCGTTCCCAACTTTGTAGCCAACTCTTGTTGTAATGGAATGCGAATGGAGTTGGAATAAAAAGCAATTTTATCTAATTGTGTTTTAATTCGTTCAACCCAATGTGGATGTGAATGTCCAATACTGATTACGGCGTGACCACCATAGAGATCTAAATATTCTTGCCCCTGCTGATCCCAAACACGAGAACCCTTTGCTTTTACAATGGTAATGTCCTGGATAGGGTATACATCAAAAAGTGGCATGATTAGAAATAGTTTGCTTTTAGTTGAAGACCACATTGCTCATCCAAGTCAAAGAGCAGATTCATATTTTGAACGGCTTGCCCGGCGGCTCCTTTGAGCAGATTGTCAATGACGCAGTGTACAACTAACTGATGACCTTGTTTTTCCAATTGAAGCAAAGCCCGATTGGTGCCTACTACTTGTTTTAAGAAAATGGGATTTTGACTAACATGAACAAAAGGATGCGATTGGTAATAGGTATTGAACAGTTCAATCAATTCTTCCAGATCAGTTGAAACGGCAATAGTTGAGCTGCAAAATATTCCTCTGGTAAAATCACCCCGCCAAGGAACAAAGTGAACAGCAGGAGCTGTTTTGTTCATTGATTGGCCAAGTGATTCAGCAATTTCGTCCAGGTGCTGATGCGTAAGCGTTTTGTACGCTTGAATATTATTTTCACGCCAGCTAAAATGTGAAGTAGTTGCCAGTGTTTGTCCGGCACCGGTGGATCCGGTAATGCCGGTAGTATGCACTTCTGCGAGTAAACCTGCTTCTGCCAATGGCAATAAACTTAACTGAATGGCGGTAGCAAAACAACCAGGATTAGCAATGGATGTTGCCTTTTTAATCAATTCTTTATTTAGTTCCGGTAATCCGTAAGTAAACGTTCGATTTCCTAGTTGATTGTTATTCTTTAATCGAAAATCATTGGTCAGATCAATAATTCGAAGATGATCGGGCAGCGAAAGTTTTTCCAGTAGTTGACGCGACTCGCCATGTCCGAGACAAAGAAAAAGTACATCCACTGCAGTATCGATTACATTGGTGAATCGCAGTGAACTGAGCCCTGCCAAATCCTGATGAATTTGACTCACTTCCTTTCCGTCATTACTCCGGCTATGTACAAAACTAATTTCTACTGAAGGATGAACCATTAACAAACGGAGTACTTCTCCACCGGTATAACCGGCTCCACCTATGATGCCTGCTTTAATCTTTTTCATGGTTGGTTTGTTGAACGCGGTGATAAATTCCAATTTGATTACCCACTATTCGAGTAAAACCACGTACATCCTCACCGGTGAATCCTGTGTTCATCTCGCCATATTTCCCAAACTTACTGCTCATCAAATCATAGGGGCTTTCGATTCCTGTAACTTGAAATCGATAGGGGAAGAGTTGCACAAATACCTTTCCCGTTACCTGTTGTTGACTGTTAGTAAGATACGCTTCAATATCGCGCATAACGGGATCTAAAATTTGTCCTTCATGTAACCAATTGCCATAGAATTGTGCCAGTTGGTCTTTCCACTGAAGTTGCCATTTGGTTAGCACATGTTTTTCTAAAGCGTGATGGGCCTTGAGGATTAGCAGTGGCGCAGCCGCTTCAAATCCTACACGTCCTTTGATGCCAATGATAGTGTCTCCCACATGAATATCTCTGCCAATGGCAAATCCGCCTGCAATTTCTTGTAAGGCTTGTATGGCTTCAACCGGGTGATTGAATTCTTTTTGATTCACGCCAAGTAGTTCGCCCTGCTTAAAATGAAGTATCACTTCCTCTGGCGCTTCCTTGGTTAGCGGTGTTGGCCAGGCTTCTTCAGGAAGCATGCCATTTGAATGCAAGGTTTCCTTACCTCCCACACTGGTTCCCCATAACCCTTTGTTGATGGAGTAAACGGCTTTTTCAAAATTCATTTCCACTCCCTTGCTTTTCAGGTATTCGATTTCCTGCTCACGGCTTAATTGAAGATCCCGAATGGGAGTAATAATTTCTATACCCGGAATAAGAATTTGAAAAATCATGTCAAATCTAACCTGATCGTTTCCGGCTCCCGTGCTTCCGTGTGCAACGGCCTGTGCTCCCAATTGTTTGGCATGCTGGGCAATATGCAAAGCCTGACTGAGTCTTTCCGCAGATACGGATAGGGGGTAAGTATTATTTTTTAAAACATTTCCATAGATCAAGTAGCGGATAATCCTGTTATAGTAGTCAGTAGTAGCTTCAATAGTAGTATGAGAATGTACGCCCAACTTTTTGGCATGCGCCTCGATCCTTGTCAATTCCTCTTTGTCAAATCCACCTGTATTAACCAGTATACTGTGCACCTCATATCCTTTTTCTGCTGTCAAATACTTGACGCAGTAGGTAGTGTCCAATCCTCCGCTAAAACCTAAAACAACTTTTTTAGACATAGCCCGTTTGATTTATCGAGTAAAAAAATGATGAAGAAAGCCTACACTTTTACTGCCATTGCTCTTTTTCAAAAATGGGCGCAGCAGCTTCCATTCTTTAAATCGCAATAATCTTTCGAAGCCGGATTTGTTTTCCTCGAAATATTTTTTTGTTTCCTCCGGCTCATAGTGATCGGTTGGATCGTATAGCATGGCTGTGCACATACAATTCTTGCGATTCTTACTCAGCAAGATGTTATAATTGACGCAACTCTTGCATCCTGCCCAAAACGCTTCATCTTGTGTTAGTTCCGAGTAGGTGACCGGTTCATATCCCAGTTCGCTATTAATTTTCATTACAGCCAATCCGGTGGTCAGGCCAAAGATCTTGGCTTTTGGATATTGCTTTCTGGACAGTTCAAATATTTGCTGCTTAATGGCTTTTGCAATACCGCTCTTGCGATAGGCTTGCGCAACAATCAGCCCGCTATTGGCTACGTAATCGCCATGGCTCCAGGTTTCAATGTAGCAAAAGCCCACCCATTGGTTGTCGGGTGTTAGTGCAATAACGGCCTTGCCTTCTTCCATTTTTTTTGAAACGTACTCGGGACTTCTCTTTGCAATACCTGTTCCCCTGGCTGCTGAAGAGATGGCTATCTCTTCAGTAATGATAGAGGCAAAGACCGAATCGGCCATAGTAGCCACTCGAATTATGAATGGTACACTCAAAGTATATCTTTAGTAGGGTTGGATCACCAGTCCAGATTAGGTTGTCGGAAGTTATTCACTGACAGGGACCGCGGTGAGAGGTTCGTCCTGTCAGCAAATACGGAGCAACCTGGATAAAAGAAAGAAGTGAATTCTTTTCATTTTAAATCCTTTTGTTTGAAAGGGAAGCAAATCTAAAATAATAATTTAAATATAGCCTCATTTTTTTAGCTGGCCTTGAAGGCAAAGATGACCAGGCGTCGGTGTAGTTCGGGGGAAGCTTTTCGCCAATCTGTAATTGTTCTGGTAGAAATCCATTCTGCAGGACTGGTTAAATCGGCCGCAATACAAAGCTGTGTGCTGGGAGAAAGACATTTTAGCAAGGATGCTAGCATGGGATTATTTCTATAAGGTGTTTCTATGAACAGCTGTGTACAGTTTTCTTTACGGGACTGCTGTTCCAATTCTTGAATTGCTTTTTCACGTGGTTTATCTTCTATAGGTAAGTAACCATTGAATTTAAATTGTTGACCATTGAGACCACTTGCCATCAGGGCTAATAGAATGGAATTGGGCCCTACCAGTGGACTAACAGAACAACCCACTTCATGCGCCAATGCAACAATTGCCTGCCCAGGATCTGCAACGCCCGGACATCCGGCCTCACTCACCAGGCCAATGGTTTTTCCTTCCTTAAATAATAGTTTGCAGCGGGCGGGTGCATGCTCCTCATTTACATTGATCCATTCGTAATTATCAATGACAATATCTTTGGAAACACTTTTAAAATACCTGCGTGTTGTGCGTGGGTTTTCCACTACAAATGCCTGACAAGAAAGAATAGCGTCCCATACATAGGCGGGTAAAGCATTTAAGCCTTCGTCATGTAAAGGGGCAGGGATAAGCAATAGTTTACTCATGCTTTTTTTACTTGTCTTACGCTTAGTGTGGCTGCAATTATTGCATAGGCGGGCGCGAGTAATACAAATAAATGCATTGCAAAAAATAGTAGTCCGTTTCCAATGGCCAGCCCTTTATGATGGCTGCAAAAAATAGCACTTTGCGAGGGAGTTAATTGATTGCGAGCAAAAGAATAGTCTAACATCGAAAAACCAAAGTAATAACCTTGTAACAATAACCCAATCAACGGAGTAATCCATCCAACCAGGGGAATCAGCGATAGCAAGATCAACCCTCCAAAATAGAGTGCTTCCTGTCCAGTATTTCTTATTGCTAATTTAATTCCTCGTTGAGCGTCTTTCCAAACCACATCCCAGCAAAACCGATGCGGGCTATTCTCAAGTAGTGTTTCTGTTTTTTCACTCAGATAAGCAAAGCCGGGAGCACCTATAATCAAGATCAGGTTTTTAAAAAGAGCAAAATAAAACAACAGCAGTACTAAGCGCAACATCATTCCATTCATCACAAATAAAAAACTAAGCCATTCACTTCTTTCTTTTTGTAACCATTGTTCAATTCCCAACGTGGCACTCATCCAGCTCACGGCATCATTGGAAGAAATAACAAATAGAATTAATCCCACAACGGCAAATATGGTGTACAAAATTCCTGGCCAAAGAACCCCTCGCAGCAGTTTTTGCTGCTGAATAAAATGGCTGGCTTCCTGCCAAGAGCGAAACGCAATTACAAAATCTTTCAAAACTATATTTTAACAGCGTCCGTTAGAAAGTAGGGCAGTTGAGTCTTTTAAGACTGGGGTCGGATGGTTTTTTAATGTAGATCAATGAGATCTCTAATCCACCTCTTGTATTAGAAGCAGGTTTCAAAAGGGATGTATTAGAATCGTAGCTGGCACCTAAACGAAGTCCGTTAAACTCAAGCCCAATGTATGGGATAATGGCATCATCCACTCGGTACCAACTTCCCAAATAAACATTAACCGGATTGTCCTCATTTCTATTTACACTATAGGAGAATGCTGCTCCTACGATGGTGTTTTTTGCCTTTGACTGCATGCTATGGTTGGCAGACAAATGAATATAGTGATAACCTCCAACGGGAATCCTTCCACCGGCTTGAAGTGTGGTGCGCGTATTGAGAATATATTGGCCACCATGCACGCTTTCCTTTGGACGGTTCAGGTGATACATGGAAGCTCCCAGGTAAAAATTGTTATATCCATTGGTAGTGCCACTGTACAATAATCCGGCACTTAGATCAAAGTAGCCCAAGCTTAATTGACGGCTGTCAAAAATTTCGCTGGTTACCCCCGTAAATCCCAGTGGTGTTAATTGATCGGCAAAAACCACTTTGCTAACATCTAATCGTTTGTTTACAAAGGCGCCTTGAAATCCAACACCAATTTGATGAAATCCATCTTCGTCCAATCCCTTATGATAGGAAAAAGAAGCCCCTGCATAGTTGGTAACTAAAATTCCGTTGCCAGCCACATCTGTCATCCCCAATAAGCCCACCCCCATATTATCAGAGCTGATTAATCGGTTTTTCATTAATCCAAAATCAACGGATACCGTTTTGGTTACATACGCATTTTCAATGGTTGGCCATTGGTTGCGGTAATTACCTGCAACCCGAACTGCGCCATCAAATTTTCCGGTAAGGGCGGGGTTTAGGGTTAAGGGCGAAGCAAAGAATTGCGAAAAATTAGGATCTTGAGCCTTGATTATCAAGACTTGAGCAATAATAAGGGTGAGACTTAGAATGATTTTTCGCATAGTTCTTAGTAAACGGCCAAACCGAGGCTGTAATTGTGAGACAGGCAAGTTACGATTATTAGATTAAAATCACTGCTGAAGCTTGGCGCCAAATGCCAGATCTCCGGCGTCTCCTAAGCCAGGCACAATATAACTTTTGGCCGTTAGCTCTTCGTCAATATCGCCACACCAAATATGAGCATGCGGGGCAAGACGTTGAACATGTTCAATTCCTGCAGTGCAGGCAATAGCCACCACCAGGTGAATTGAACTGGGTTTACCCTGTTCCTCCAACTCTTGAATAGTTTTTACAAGTGAAGCACCAGTTGCTAACATGGGGTCCGCAATGATAAGCACCCGATCAGTTAGATCCGGGCAAGAAATATATTCCAGGCTAATCTCAAATGAGCCATCCTTGTTGTGCTTACGATAGGCACTGATAAAAGCATTATCTGCTTTGTCAAAATAATTAAGCAGTCCTTGGTGTAAGGGTAGGCCGGCTCTTAGAATTGTGGCCAACACGGGCTGGGTTTGCAAAACCTGATGTGTGGCCACTCCCAAGGGAGTATCAACTTTTTTTTGAACCGATGGAAGTATTTTGCTGATTTCATAGGCAGCCACCTCGCCAATTCGTTCTAAATTTCTTCTAAATCGCATCCGATCTTCTTGTATGGAAACATCTCTGATTTCACTTATCCAATTACTGACCAAGGAGTGGTTTTTACAAAGATTTACTAGCATGCGATTTGTTTCGGGTGAACACTTTACTTTTACCCGCCGAAATTAATTTGTTTTTATGGTTTATCGCGCATTGGGAATTATGAGTGGCAGTTCTTTGGATGGACTTGACCTTGTTTTTGCTCATTTTCATGAGCATGGGGGGCAATGGTCATTTGAAATCGAAGCGGCTGCCTGCTACAAGTATTCCACCGAATGGGAAAATAGACTTA
>Ga0194120_10010151_pt1 | contig 11733 bp, 8 predicted proteins | sample TA2MahCa65mmetaG_FD_148642 | JGI IMG/M metagenome (GOLD analysis project Ga0194120, IMG submission 148642) | Freshwater microbial communities from Lake Tanganyika, Tanzania - TA2015019 Mahale Deep Cast 65m | ecosystem: Environmental > Aquatic > Freshwater > Lake | place: Tanzania: Lake... | reverse complement strand
ACTAGGAGCCTGTCGGGCTATCGTCCGACAGGCTCCGTGGTGGTTGCGATCGAGGCAGCGACCAAGAACTGCCTGAAGTAAATTCAGGCAGTTTCGGTCGCTGGCAGGCCGCCGCCGCGGCCTGCCTAGGAGCCTGTCGGCCAGAATCTCGCGAATCTGGCGTTTCACCGACAGGCTCCTAGGTTTCCCGGTCGTCGGCGACGTCGTCGGGCGGGGCCGCGCCGCCGATCTGCTCCGCGGCGTCAAACGTCAACGCGGTCACGTGGGCCAGGGTCTCGAAGTCGATGGGCGCCGGCCCACCCTTGCGCACGGCCTGCACGAAGGCGGCCATCTGGTCGCGATGGCCCTTGTTCTGCATCAAGGCGCGCTGGGTGCGCTTTTTGCTGCCGTCGTACAAGTGCAAGGCGGTGAAGTCGTCGAGCACGGCGCTTTTCAGGCCTCCGTGGATCTCGATGCGCTCCTTGGGGACCAGGGGGTTGCCGCGCGCGGCGTACACGATGGTGCCGAGGTGGCCATCTTCGTGTTCGAGGACCAGCGACACCGTGTCCTCGTTGACCAGGGCCGCGCTGTGGCCACCGCTGCAACGCGCCGTCAAGCGTCGGACCGGCCGACCGGTCAAGTACACGAAAGTGTCGATGAAGTGGCACACCTCGCCGATGAGCCGGCCGCCTTCGCGGTGGACGGTGCTGCCTGGCGGCGCGTATCCGGCATTGATGCGGTACAGCAGGGTCAGCGGCTCGCCCAGCCCGGCGAAATGGGCCTTGGCGTCGACGCACAGCGGCGCAAACCGGCGGTTGAACCCGACATGCAAAAGGCCTTTGGCCGCAGCGTGGGCTTGCCGAATTTGGGCCAGTTCGGCGTTGTTGACGCACAGCGGCTTCTCGACGAAGACGTGTTTGCCCGCCTGCAGCGCTGCCACCACCATCGCCGCGTGGGCGCGGTGCTGCGTGGCGATCACCACTAGATCAATGTCCGGGTCGCGCAGGATCTCGTGCCAATCTGTCGTCGCATAGCGAAAACCGTGCGTTTGTCCGGCCTTTTCACCTGTCGCCCCGCTCGCCGTGCTCACACCCTGGAACGCAATGCCGGGCACCGTGGCCAGGGCGGGCAGCAGCACGCCACGGGTGAAGGTGCCGGCACCGACAAGCCCCACGCGCACAGTGCCACTGCGCGGGCTGCGCGCGGCGGGCAACTCGACGCGACGCGGGACCGGCGCGGTCGGCTCGGCCGCAGGCATGGTGAAAAGCACGCCGAGCGCGTGGTCGCCGGGCACCTTGCCTTCGAGCAGCGCATAGGCCTCGGCGGCCTGGGCGAGCGCGAAGCGGTGGGTGGTCAAAGGCGCCACGCGCACCTTGCCCGCTGCCAGCAGATCGAGGAACGACGCCATGTTGCGCTGCTCGGTCCAGCGCACGTAGGGCAGCGGATAGTCGATGCCGTCCAGCTCGTAGGTCGGGTCGTAGCGGCCCGGGCCGTAGCTGGTCGACATGCGTAGCTGCAACTCCTTTTCGTAGAACGGCTTGTGCGGAATTTCCAGCGGGACGTTGCCCACCATCGCCAGCCGCGCCCGCTTGCGGGACAGTGAAATGGCCAAGTGCAACGGATCGGAAGAAGGGGCGCTGGCGGCAATCAGCACCGCGTCGGCGCCAATCCCGCGCGTCCAGCCCTGAACGGCCGTCTCGACATCTTCGCCGCGCGCGATGACCCGCGTGTAGCCGAGGTTGCGCGCCGCCTCGACTTTGCGCGGGTCGAGGTCCACGCCGATTGCCTGACCGCCCGCCGCCTCGACCAGTTGCAGCGCCAAAAGCCCAATCAGACCCAGGCCGATGACCACGACGTGCTCGCCCAGCGTGATGTCCAAGGTGCGCACGCCCTGCATGGCGATCGCTCCGAGCGTGGTGTACGAGGCGTCCTCGTAGGCAACGCCGTCGGGGATCCGGACCACCAGGTTCTTGGGCACATAGTTCCATTCTGCGTGCGAGGCAAAGCCCATGCCGGCGCACGCGACCCGGTCGCCCGGCTGCAGACCCGACTCGGCCCCGGCCTCGACCACGTCGCCCGCACACGAGTAGCCGAGCGCCGTTTCGACGTCGAGCCGGCTCATCACGGCGCGGTAGGTGTTTGCGACCCCCTCCTTGCGCACCTTGTCGACGACCTGGCGCACCAGGTCGGGCCGCGCCCGCGCCTTGTCGAGATAGCTCTTGCGAGCGAACTCCATGATTGTGCGTTCGGTTCCGGCGCTGATGCACGAGGCGGCCGTTCGCACGACGACCCCGCCTTTGCGCAGGGCCGGGGCGGCCACTTCGGCGACGCGCAATTCGCCGCTTTTCATGTTCTGCAAGACTTGTTTCATGGTCATCGCGGGGCGGAGCGCGCCATCGGAAGGTCAAGGTGTGCGCGCCGCGGAGTTCGGCCGGTGCCGTGGCCGCCGAGGGGGCGCAAGAATGCCCCAGCGGGGGTGTGGGTGGCAACCTGGGCGCGCAGGCGCCCCACGCATGCGGCAGACGTGGCTCGGCCGAGCGGTCCGTGTTCTGGAGGCGACCGCTGTGCCCTGTGGCCCCAGAATTGACACCGCCACCGGCCCCGCGCACACTGGCCGAAAGCGTCAAAGCGGACTAGTTTGGTCCGCTTTCGGCCTGGAGCACCCGATGGACCTCGACAGCGATCTCGACCTGGATGGCGCCGCCGCCGCCTACGACAACGACTACAGCAAGCTGAGCGACGTGGACGAGTTCATCGCCCGCACCGAGGACTACGCCGCCGGCCGGCTGCCCGCCGATGCCTATCGGGCCTACCGCCTGACCCGCGGCGTGTACGGCCAGCGGCAAGACGACGTGTACATGCTGCGCATCAAGATGCCCGGCGGAATCGTGCTGCCGCGCCAGTTGCGCACGGTGGCCGAAGTCGTCGATCGCGCGCCGGAGCGGCTTGGCCACATCACGACCCGCGAAAACATCCAGATCCACCACTTTCCGCTGCCGGAGGTCGCGGGCTGGATGCACAAGCTGGCGCAAGCCGGTCTGACGATGACGGAGGCGTGCGGCAATGCCGTCCGCAACATCACCCAAGATCCGTACGCGGGCCTGGCGCCCGACGAGGCCTTTGACACGACACCCTACCTGCAAGAGATCGTGCGGTTCTTCCTGCGCAATCCGCGGGCGCAGGGCCTACCGCGCAAGTTCAAGATCGCGTTGTCGGCCTCGGCCGCCGACCGGGGCTACGCGGCCATCCACGACATCGGCCTGGTGGCCGTGCGCGGCGAGGACGGCAAACCAGCATTCCGCATGATGGTCGGCGGTGGGCTGGCGTCGATGCCGCGTTCCGGGCTGGTGGTGCACGAGGCCTGGCCGGCGCGCGACATCTTGACGCCCATGCTCGCGGTCATCGATTTCTTTCAAGAACACGGCAACCGCAAGATCCGCAGCAAGGCGCGGATCAAGCACGTGCTGCGCAAGATGGGCGATGGGGCGTTCGCAGCCAAGTACCAAGAATACCTGCAGAACGTGCTGAAGGACCCGCCACCTGCGCTCGACCTGCATGTGCCCATGTGGCCACAGCGGGAGGCCTGGCACTACGCGCGCCCCACCGACGATCTGGCGCGGGCGTCCGGGTTTGCATCGTGGGCGGCGACGGCCGTGCGCGAGACCCGCGTGCCCGGCCGCGTGTTCGTCACCGTCCGCATCGACCGCGGCGGCGAGGTCAGCGGCGACCACCTGCGCGCGCTTGCAGACCTTACCGAGCGATACGGCGAGGGCAAGCTGCACTTCACGCCGCAGCAGAACGCGGTGCTGCGGGCGGTCAAGGTCGAGGACTTGCCGGCGCTGTGGCGGGCGCTCAGGGCCGCAGGCCTCGGCCAGGCGGGCGCTGGGACGATGGCCGACATCACCAGTTGCCCAGGCATCTCGACCTGCAATCTCGGCATCACGTTTTCGCGCAATCTCGCTGACGCGCTCATCGAAATCGTCGGTGCGCGGCCGGATACGGACCTGAACGTCAAGATCAGCGGCTGCCACAACGCGTGCGGCCAGCACCACATCGGCACCATCGGCTTCTACGGCGCGCTGCGGCGGGTCGGTGGCCGGCCGGCGCCGCACTACCGCGTGTTGGTGGGCGGCGGCGTCGATCCCTCGGGCGCCGCGTTTGGCCGTGATCTCGGCCTCATCCCGGCCCGCCGAGCCCCAGAGGCGGTCCGGCGGCTGCTGGCCTGGGCCGACGCGCACAAGGCCGCCGACCAGTCCGCAGGACAACTGCTGCGCACTGCCGAGGTCGACCTGCTGCAACCGGTGATCGCCGATCTGCTCGACCTCGACGAAGCCAGGGCCACCGAACTGGAGTTCTGGGACATCGGCGCGACGGAGCCCTTCCTCGGCGAAGCGGCGCGCGAAGGCGAGTGCGCGGCCTGATCCGCGCTGTCGAGGCGGCCACACGCGTCGCCGCCGCACTGCCCGGCATGACGCGCCGCGCCGCGGTGTTGTCGGCCGCCGGTCGACCGGTGTAGCGTTGCGCCATGGCGCTCGGTTGTCGTCTGCTGACCAGCATGATTCTCACCGCGAGCGTCGCCGCGTGCGCCGGTCCGCAAGTCCAGCCGGCGATCGCCGAAACCAGCGGGGCGCGCCTCGGCGTCGCCATCGGTCGGACCAATTCAGTGTCTGCTGCGCCGCCCAAGGGCGCCCGCATCGTCGACGCACAGACCTGGCTCGTCCCGGTCGGCGCGGACCGCGGCATCGTCTTGCGCGTGCACCGCGGCGAAGTGCCCGAAGGCGGGAGCGGACCCTACGTCGACAGCCTGTTGCTGGCGCTGGGCAAGGCTGGGCAAGCCGGCGTCGAGCGCGACGAACCGCTCAGGATCGGCGACCTGGATGGCCGCGCCGTCGAAGCGGTTGAGCTTCGCAACCGGCCTGCCATGGCCCTGTGGCTGGTGCTCGCCGAGGCGGAGGACGGCCTGTACACAGCGACAGCCTACGGCCAGCGCGACGATCTGCGCAGCCAAGCGGCCATGGTCCGCGCGTTCCTGAGCAGCCTGCGCGTCGAGCGACCGGATGGGGCGGAGCGGATTCCGGTCGCGACGACGGCGACGGATCCCCTGGAGTAGGACAGGCCGACAGCACCTGCCTTCTCCGAGCGGCGTGCCGCCCCCCCCCTTTCGCCCTTCCTGCCGGCGCTCAGTGTCTGTTTTTCGCTATCACTCGACGTCCTGCACCAAGTCGTCGGGCGCCAACTCGGTCGCCGCCTTGCCGTGTTCGTACTCGAGCAGCCCGAGCTGCGCGTAGTGGGGCCGGATGCGCTCGCTCAACAGGCCAATGCGCTTGAGGTTCGGGATGATGCGTTTGAACATGCGCTTGCGGAACATCAGCATGAACGGCGCCGTCATGGCGATCTCGTTCCACTGGCGGCGCGGCATCTTGTGGGCCCAGTATTCGTCGTAGACTTCGTGCGCCAAGAAACGGTTGCGCAACAGGACGCTCATCTCGAAGCACCAGTCCTCGCGCTCGCGCAGTTCGGCCGCCGACAGCCCCTCCTTGTAGTAGCGCTGCAACGCGAGCACGCCGAACGCCACATGACGGGCTTCGTCGCGCATCACGTATTCCAGCAGCTTGCGCAGCAGCGGTTCACTCGACACCTGCCGCAGGGCGCCAAATGCGCCGAGCGCAAGTCCCTCGATGAGGATCTGCATGCCCAGGAACTTCATGTCCCAGCGGTGGTCGCACATCAAGGCGTCGATGACGACATACAGGTTGTCGTTGACCTCGTAGAGGCGCCTGAGTTTTTCGTCCACATAACGATGGAACACTTCGACGTGGCGACCTTCGTCCATCGCCTGGGTCGCGCCGTACAGCTTGCCGTCGATCCAGCCGACGGCCTGCGTGACCTGGCAGGCCGCGAACAGCGCACCCTGCTCGCCGTGCAAGAACTGACTCAACAGCCACGACACCAGCGCATGACCCTGGTCGGCTTTCTCGGCGTCGCTCAAGCGCTGGAAGGCCGGATAGTCCTGCAGCGGGAAGAGCTTGGGGTCCATCAGCGGCTTGCCGGGGTTGCCGATTTCGACGGGCGTGGACCAGTCGAGCACCACGTCCGAGTCCCACTGCGCCTGCTTCGCGGTGCGGTAGAGCTTCGCCAGGTCTTGGCGGTCGCGCCGGTAGCGCCAGTCGAATTGGGCTGGAGCCGCGGTTTCGAGGTCGGTGCGGCCGTCGTCCCGCTTGCCGCGCCGCAGCACATAGCCGCGGACAGCGGGGCGCAGCAGCGAGGTGATGACCTTGAGGCTGCCCGATTTGGTCACGTCCGCGAACGTGTCGCGCGACTCGTGCAAGCGATCGATGACCGTGTCGGCGGCAGCTGGGAACTGCATGGTCCACCTCAGATTCAACGCAGCGCTGCGGTCCTGCGTCGCCTCAAGCTCACCAACGCCGCGACCGCCAGCCCTGCGCATGGCCACAGGGCCGCACACCGGTCGGGGCCGGAGCGGCCGGCCGTGCAACCGTCGGTGCCCACGGGCGGCACCACGCCAGCGGGCTCCGGCCCTGGGTCGAGGCCGGAGTCGCGGGCAAAGTCGCTCCATTCGGCCCAGCACGCATAGCGGCCGATGTCGTCCAGGCCTGCATAGTCGGGGGCCGTCAGATGGTCCAGCGCGAACACCAACGCGGCTGGCTTGCCTGCGGCGTCGATGGCATACACCGCGCCCTTGGAACAGGCGAAGGCCGACACCCCGCCGTCCGCTCGCAGTGCGCTATCGAGGCAAGTGTACCAGCGGCTGTCGTCGACCTGACCCGGCGGATGGGTCGCCACGTCGACCAGCACGCCCGTCACCACTGCCAGCGACTTGCCGGCCACAGGTACCGGGCCCGCCACGAATGGGTAGTCCTGGAACAGCACCTTGGCCGACCGTGGGCCTGACGCCGGCGCCGACCTGTCCACTTCGACGATGCGCTGCGTCGCCTTGCCGATCAGCGACAGGTACAGCTTCTGCGCGTTTGGAGCGACCCAGGCCACCGAGGCCGTGGCGGTCGAACTGTCCACTGCAACCAGCTCGTCGCTGTGTGTGCCGTCGCCGCGCACCCCGACGACCCGCACGACCGCGCCGCCCGACTGGGCAATCCACATGGCGTCTGCGCTGCTGCGCGCGCCGTACCACTCGCCGCTGCCCGTCCATACTGTCGGTGACGCGCCGCCAACCGCGGGCCGACCGATGGCGTGGGCGCGCGCGGCGCCCTTGGACACGACCAACGCGAGCGGCTCGCCGGCTGCCGAGCCAATGGCGCGCACGGCCAACGGATCAACGCCGGCGACGGCCAGCTTGGTGACCTTGCCCGCGACGTCGACCCGGTAGAAGCCATCCTCGCTGGCGATGTAGCCCTGACCCTCCGGCATGCCCGTCAACAGCGGACTGCGCGGGGCGATCCAACGCGCGGAACACACGAACTGGTACTGCTTGGCCTGGGCGGGATCGCGCACGGCCAGACCGGCCGTCAGGCGCACCAGGACCGGCCCCTTCCCATCGGCGGTGGTCACGCCCAGGACTGCTGGCAATTGACCGTGCGCGATCGCGGGGTTCGGCGCGCACACACCGCCCACGGCTGCGGCTGCACACCCCAACCAGCAGGCCGCTCGCAGCAGGGGGCGGCCAAGACCATGTCCGTTGCCAGGTCGAGTGGCCTGCTGGCAGAACGCAAGCGCGCTCGCCGCGGCCGGCCGCGGCACACTCGCGGTGCGCCGACCGGAGAATCCATCGCGTATACGGCGAGATGCCCAGGACCTTCCGCCGCTGCAGATCGGGGTCTCGGCCTCCCCCTCTTGGTCAACCATCACGGCCTCGCCCGGGCACACCGCGCCTTGACGCGCGGAGCATGCGGCGAACATAGACGGTCCGGCACGCCTGCGCCACAATGTTGCGCCGCCCCAGGCTGGGGCGCGAGGTCTGCATGGCCAAGGTACGCAAGGCGGTGATCCCCGCAGCGGGCATGGGCACGCGGTTCTTGCCCGCAACCAAGGCCATCGCCAAGGAAATGTTGCCCATCGTCAACAAGCCGTCGATTCAACTCATCGTCGAGGAGGCGGCGGCGAGCGGCATCGAAGAGGTGATCGTCATCACCGGGCGCGGCAAGACCGAGATCGTCGACCACTTCGACGCACACCCCCAACTCGAAGAAACACTGCGCCGCGCCGGCAAGGAGGCTCTGCTGCGCGAGGTGATCCTGCCGTCGCAGATGGTCAAGATCGCCACGGCGCGCCAACAGCGCCCGCTGGGACTCGGCCATGCGATCCTGTGCGCCCGCCACCTCGTGGGCGACGAGCCCTTTGCCGTCTTCCTGCCCGACGACCTCGTCGATGCCGTGCGGCCGTGCGCAAGGCAACTCATCGATGTCTTCGAGTCCACGGGCAAGAGCGTCGTGGCTTTGATGAACGTGCCGCGCGAGGAGACCAGCGCCTACGGCATCGCGGCGGGCACCCTCGACGCCAAGGACCCGCGGATCGTGCACGTCCACACCATGGTCGAGAAGCCTCCGGTCGACGACGCGCCGTCGACCCTGGCCATCGTCGGCCGCTACGTCCTCGATCCATCCGTGTTCAGCTACTTGACACGGACCAACCCGGGCCGCGGCGACGAGATCCAGTTGACCGACGCTCTGGCCGCGATGATGGTCGAACGCGGCCTCTGCGGGTACCTGTTCGAGGGCAACCGCTTCGACGCTGGCGACGTCACCGGCTACTTGCTGGCCAACTTGAACTGGGCGCGCAGGGTCCCGCGCATCTGGGCGGCCATCGAGCAGTACGTGGCCGCGCATCCGGGCAGCAGTCGGCGCTGAACGCCCGGCCCCTGCGACCGCGCGGCGGCGTGGGAAAAGCTCGCGCCAGGCGATTGATCGCCTCGATGGTTTCATTCCGTTGCAGCCACGCGGCAATCTGTGATAATCTGTAATCCTGGCGGGCGCCCGCCTAAGGTGCCGGAATTGACCCCAGGTCAAACGCGCCCAGACCCGAACGACGTTCCCCAGCAGGCGCCGGGTCGAGCCGGTGTGCCGCCGCAGGCAAAGGATGCCGCGGCCCAAGGCGCCAGCGCCGATGCGGTGCTGTTGGGGCGGTCGACGCGGCGCGCGGTGTCGGGCTTGACAACGGCGGCGCCCGTCGATGGCCTCGCGGACAGCATCCGCCCCTATGTGCCGGGCGCGCCGCCACTGCCCGGAACGCAGATTGCAACGAGCCGCGGGTCCTCGGCACCGCAACAGGTCGAATCGGTGGGGTCGTTGCGGGCCAATCCGTCGGCGGCCTACGTGCCTGCGGGTCAGACCCAACGCCACGGGCCAGCCATCGCGCACGGCGCCGCACATGGTGTGCCGGGTTCCGAGGAGTCGCCCTACGGTGCCGCGGCCGGCGGGCGCCCCACCGGCGATTCGTACCCGGACGCCGGTGTGGCCCCACCCCAGGGCCATGGCAGCCGGCCACAAAAACCTGTGGCGCCCACCCCTTTCGCGCACGCCCCGGCCGCGCAAAGCGTTGCCCCGTACAACCCGTACGCTCCCGCGCGGCGCGCAGACCCGCAGGCTGCCGGCCCGGTCGCCGCGCACGGTGCTGTGCCGCAGGCCGTCACGGGCCAGCGGTCGCAGTTCGGATCCGGGGCCTACGCCCCAGTCCCTGCCAGCCGGCCGACGTACGATCCGTTCCAGCCGTCACCGGCCCAGCCCGCGGTGAGCCGGCCGGCCTTCGACCCAGGTACGTCCCGCGCAGAGTCGATCGGGCGGCCCGGTGGCCCGGCACCTGCACCCGGCGGCGTCCACACGCCACCTCGCGGACACACCGCCGCCGCACCTCCGGCCGCCGTGTCTGGCGCGGGCACAGGGATTCGGCCGCCCATGCCCAGTGTTGGCACATCGCAGGCGCAACGGCCGGCCGGCGCCACGCAGTCTGGCGGCTTTCGGCCCATGGCAGCGGGCGGGCACGCCCAGGTCCAGCCCGGTAGTCCGGTGAGCCGGCCCGGATACGACCCCGGCCTTCGGGCCGGTGGCGCTGTGAGCCGACCAGGTCTCGAACCCGCTTTGCCGCGGCCGATGGTTGCGCAGCCGCCGCGGCCGGTCGTCGATCCAGCCCATGCGCGCCCGCCGCAACCAGCGCCTGCGGCGCGTCCTTTGGTGGCCACGTCCGGCGCCCAAAGCCGGCCCGGCTATGACCCGATGGGCGGCCAGGGCGCAAAGGTGGCCAGCAACCCTGCCTACGTACCCCACGGTGCTGCTGGTGCACCACCCCTGGCGACCGCGCCGGCCGGCGCAGGGCCGCGCGCGCTCGTGTCGGTGACGGACCACGATTTCCGCGAAGCCGTCGATCGGCTCAGCATCCAACCGCCACTCGGCGACCAGGAGTTGCAGGCGATCGCCGCAGCGTTCTATAGGTGCGTCGTCGGGGCCAACCAGGTGGTGTTCGGCCAGGGCGAGCGCGCGGACACGGCGTACCTGCTTGAATCGGGACTTGCCCGCATGGAGTTTGCAGCGCCCGGCCGACCGGTCGAGGCCGTCGGCAGCGTCAAGGCGGGCGATATCATCGGAGAAGGTTCGCTCGTCGGCGGCGACTCCCACGCCGTGACAGTTGCCGCAGGCACAGAGTGCGTGTTCTTTGCCGTCGGTGCTGGTCAATTCGGGGAATTGCAGCGCCACGCGCCGGCAGTGGCGGTGCGCTTTCTCGCAGTCGCCGCCCAACAGCAGGTCCGGCGCCTGCGCGGCGATGCGCGCAAGATCGACGCATTTGCGGCGCACGTGCTCGGCATCGCCCAGCCTGCGGCGGTCGCGCCTGAGCCCGCGGCGCCAGCGACCAAGCTCGGCAAGCTCTTTCAGCGCATTGCCGGTGGCGGCAAGGAAGAATAAGCTGACCGCTCGACCCGGCGTCGTTCACACGCCCGGACCGGAGGACCGATGACCCCCAACCAGGTGCGCACAGTTCCCGGGTGGGAAGATGCCAACGAGGGCGAAATCCAGATGCTCATCAACGCGTGCGCCGAGCGCTGGCATCGCTCTGGTGCCGTGCTCATCGACGGCAACAAGCCGGCGATTGGCGCGATGCTGGTGATCTCGGGCGAGTTGCAGAGTTCGGTCGAGTGCGGCGACATGGCCATGCCCATCGAGGTGCTGGGACCCGGCACTTGGCTCGGTACGGTCAGCGCGCTCGAGGAGGGCATCGATGGCTTGACCATTCGCGCGGTGTCCGAGGTGCGCGTCCTGGTGATGAGCCGCGAGGGGCTGGAACGTTTCCGCGCCCAACCGTCGCCCATGTCGCTGCGGGTGTACCGCATGATGGTGCGGTCGATGTACACCGCGCTCGGCAAGCTGATCGGAGCGGTCGCCCAGGTGCAGCGCGCGCAGACCGAAAAGCGCAAGCTGACGCGCAGCGACATGACCAACATCGGGTTTTCGCGGCTGTCGCAGAGTGCGCAGCAGGCCGCCGGCCGTGAGGCCGTATCGCCAGGCCGCAGTGTTGAGATCGTTCAACACGACGGCGTGCCCGTGGCGGCCAACTTCCGCGTGCGGTAGAACGGTGTGATCAGTTGACGTTCTGTCGCGTGGCGGCTGTACATGATCGCCGTTTTCCGGCACCAAGTGCCAGACCGGTGAACTAGTAGGCGAAACCCCTAATTCGCGTCGGGATATGGGCCGTCATGCCGCAACAAATCCTCAATCGGTTTCGCCTACTAGCTGCTTGTTTCGTGAAGGGGGCTCGCAGCCCCCTCGCGCGCCCATGCGCGCTCACCCCCGC
>Ga0194120_10010149_pt1 | contig 11734 bp, 10 predicted proteins | sample TA2MahCa65mmetaG_FD_148642 | JGI IMG/M metagenome (GOLD analysis project Ga0194120, IMG submission 148642) | Freshwater microbial communities from Lake Tanganyika, Tanzania - TA2015019 Mahale Deep Cast 65m | ecosystem: Environmental > Aquatic > Freshwater > Lake | place: Tanzania: Lake... | reverse complement strand
GACGGCGCTCGTGCAGGGGCCGCGCGGCGCGACGGCCGAGCGCACCGCGCGCGCGGCGCGCGCGCTGCTGCTGACCTCGCGCACCAATGCCCGCCGACTGGGGTTGGGCTCACTGATGTCGCTGCGCCTGGAGGGCTCCTTCGGCACGCTCTCGGTCGCGGCGGGGGAACTCGACGCGGGCGCGCTGTGGACGCGCGGACCGCTGCACGCGGAGGCCGAGGCGCTGTTGCTCGAACTGGCCGGCAGCAATGCCGATGTCGAAGGGGACCGATCGTGAAGGAAGTCCTCGAGCCGCTCTCGCACGTGGCCGGCGTGCGCCTGGCCGCTCTGATCCTGGCCGACGGTGTGCCGGTGCTCGCGCCGGGCCAGGCACGCGGAATGGCGAACCTGCGCGGAGCCGGCAACGGCTTCGCTGAACTCGAGGCCGCCGCCGGATTGTGCGTCGGTTGGATGGCCGAGCTGAGTCGCAGCGTCGCACCGCTGTCCTGGGACGCGCCCGAACGCGCGGTGCTGCGTGCCGCGCGAGGCAGCCTGGTGCTGCGGCGCGTCGGAGACGTGGTGCTGCTCGTCGTCGTGGAAGCCGGCCTGGCGCCCGAAGAGCTGCGCCTGCCGATCGAGGCCGCCGCCGCGCGCCTGGGCCGCGTGCTGCGGGATCTGTCGCAGCCTCAGACGGCCCTGCCCGCAACGTCCACCAGCTCCGCCCCGGCGGGCGTGAGCAAGGTCATGTCCAACCAGAGAGTTTCGAACGGATCCCCGGCCGCCCGGGAAACAGGCAACTGAAATGGTCCAGATCAATTTCGCTCAGAAGACCGTCAACGCCAAGGTCGTCTACTACGGTCCCGGCATGTCCGGGAAGACCACCAACCTCGAGGTGGTGCACCAGAAGGCGCCGAACGAGAACCGCGGCAACCTGACGAGCATCAGCACCGACGGCGACCGCACGCTGTTCTTCGACTACATGCCGCTCGACCTCGGCACGGTCGCCGGCATGCGCACCTGCTTCCAGCTCTACACGGTGCCCGGGCAGGTCTACTACAACTCGACGCGCAAGCTCGTGCTGCAGGGCGTCGACGGCGTGATTTTCGTCGCCGACTCCTCGCCCGGCTCGATGGAAGGAAACCTCGAATCGCTGCGCAACCTCGAGGAGAACCTCAACGAGTACGGCAAGTCGCTGGCGACCACCGCGTTCGTCATCCAGTACAACAAGCGCGACATCCCGGGCGCGCTCAGCGTGGCCGAGCTCGACGCCGCGTTGAATCCGCACAAGGTGCCGACCTTCGAGGCGGTGGCCGCCACGGGGCAAGGCGTGTTCCCGACGTTGAAGGCGCTGGCCTCCGTGGTGCTGAAGAATCTGATGGCCGAGGCCGCCCAATCGCAGCAGGTCTCGGCCGCGCTGCCCGCGCAGCGCGCGCTGCCGGTCGCGGCGGCCGCCCCGGTTCCGGTGGGCGCGGCCGCGGCTCAACCTCCGATGCGCGCTACCGTCGTTCCGCCGCCGGGGAATCCGACGCCCAATACGGTCGCGCCCGTCGCGCCGGCTTACCCGGCCGCCTCGCCGACGGCAGCCGGTCGCCCCGGCCTGGGACAGACCAACTTCCACCAACGTCCGGGCACCAAGCCCGGCGGCTTCTCGCCCGGCGTCGCGCCCGCGGCGCGGCCGGCGCCGGTGCCGCAGCCGTCGCGCCCCCGCGCCGCGGCTCCGGCCGTCAAGGCGCCGGTCAAGAGCGGCAACGGCCGCATGGTCACGATCGTCGGTGCGGCGCTCGTGCTGGGTGCCGGCGCCATCTTCGCGCTGCTCAAGTTCCTCTAGCCAAGCAAGGACAGCCCATGGAATCCAAGGACAAGCTCCCGAAGACCGATGTCCAAGCCGCGCTGCCGCGCGCCGGTCAAGAACGCGACGAGGACCTGCGCCAACGCCGCCTGGTGTTCTACGAGCACGACGTCGCTCAGCTCGACGCCGAGCTCGACGCCTACCTCGAGCTGTCGTCGGCGCGCTGCGCGCTGCTGATCGACCGCGAGGGGCACCTCGTGACGCGGCGCGGCGAGCCGGTCTCCTCCTCGGTCGAATCGATCTCCGCGCTCGTCGCGGGGTCCTTCGCCGCGACGAAGGAGATGGCGCGCCTGCTCGGCGAGAACGAATTCACGATCATGTTCCACCAGGGCGCCCGCGATTCGATCCAGCTGCAGCTGGTCGGCGAGCGCGCACTGCTCGCGACGGTCTTCGACCAGCGCACGAACCTCGGCATGGTGCGCTTCTACGCGCAGGAAGCCGGCCGCAAGCTCGCCGCGATCATGGCCGACGTCACTTCGCGCAAGGACAAGGGGCCCGAGCTCGGTGGTGACTTCGGCGAGAGCGCCCAGGCCGCGCTCGACAAGCTGTTCTAGGCGCGGCGGGGAATCCCGCCTCCGCATCCACTAGACTGCGCGCGCGATGAGCGCGCTCCCGCCTGCTTCCGCGGTCCAAGCCTCGGCTTCCCGCTCCTACCCGACCGTGGCCGCGGCGCCGAACTACCCGGCGCTCGAGGAACGCACGCTCGCCTACTGGCGCGAGCGCGACCTGTTCCGCCGCAGCGTCGCGCAGCGCCCCGCGGGCGAGCGCGGCGCGAACGAGTACGTGTTCTACGACGGGCCGCCCTTCGCCAACGGCCTGCCGCACTACGGCCACCTGCTGACCGGCTACGTGAAGGACGCCGTGCCGCGCTACCAGACGCTGCGCGGCCGGCGCGTCGAGCGGCGTTTCGGCTGGGACTGCCACGGGCTGCCGGCGGAGATGGAGGCCGAGAAGCAGCTCGGGATCAGCGGCCGCGCGAAGATCCAGGAGTACGGCATCGAGAGCTTCAACGCGCACTGCCGGAGCTCAGTGATGCGCTACACCGGCGAGTGGCAGCGCTACGTGACGCGCCAGGCGCGCTGGGTCGACTTCGAACGCGACTACAAGACCATGGACCTCTCCTACATGGAGAGCGTGATGTGGGCGTTCAAGCGCCTGCACGAGAAGGGCCTGGTCTACGAAGGCTTCCGCGTGATGCCGTACTCGTGGGCCGCGGAGACGCCGGTCTCGAACTTCGAGACGCGCATCGACAACTCCTACCGACCGCGCCAGGACCCGGCCGTGACGGTGAAGTTCGCGCTCGCGGGCGCGGGCGCGCCGCTCGTGCTGCTGGCTTGGACGACCACGCCCTGGACGCTGCCCTCGAATCTCGCGCTGGCCGTCGCGCCCGACGTCGAGTACGCGGTCTTCGACCAGCAGGGTGAGCACTGGGTGCTCGCCGCGGCGGCGGCCGCGCGCTACGAGAAGGAGCTGGCCGGCGCGGCGCGCGTGGGGACTCTGAAGGGATCCGAGCTGGTCGGCCGCGGCTACGTGCCGCTGTTCCCGTACTTCGCGCGCCAGGCGCGGGCCTTCCGCGTGCTGGCCGGCGACTTCGTGTCGACCGCGGACGGCACCGGCATCGTGCACATGGCGCCGGGCTTCGGGGAGGACGACCAGCGCGTGTGCGCGGAGAACGGCATCGGCGTCGTCGTGCCGGTCGACGGGCAGGGCCGCTTCACCGCCGAGGTGCCCGACTGGCAGGGCCAGAACGTGCTCGAGGCGAACAAGCCGATCCTGCAGCACTTGAAGCAGCGCGGCGTCGTCGTGCGGCACGAGACGATCGTCCACAACTATCCGCACTGCTGGCGCACCGACCAGCCGCTGATCTACCGCGCGCTCTCGTCCTGGTACGTCAAGGTGACCGACTTCCGCGAGCGCATGGTCGAGCTGAACCAGGAGATCCGCTGGATCCCCGAGCACGTGCGCGACGGGCAGTTCGGCAAGTGGCTCGAAGGCGCGCGCGACTGGTCGATCAGCCGCAATCGCTTCTGGGGCTCGCCGATCCCGGTGTGGAAGAGCCCGACCGGGAAGATCAAGGTCTTCGGCAGCATCGCCGAGCTCGAGCGCGCGAGCGGGCAGCGGGTCACCGACCTGCACCGGCCGTTCGTCGACCAGCTCGTGATCCGCGAGGGCGGCGAGGAATACCGGCGCGTCGAGGACGTGCTCGACTGCTGGTTCGAGTCGGGCTCGATGCCCTTCGCGCAGGTCCACTATCCGTTCGAGAACAAGGAGTGGTTCGAGAGCCACTTCCCGGCCGACTTCATCGTCGAGTACGTCGCGCAGACGCGCGGCTGGTTCTACACGCTGATGGTGCTCGGCACCGCGCTGTTCGACAAGCCGCCGTTCCAGACCTGCGTCTGCCACGGCGTCGTGCTCGACGAGAGCGGGCAGAAGCTGTCGAAGAAGCTGCGCAACTACCCGGATCCGGAGGAGGTCTTCCGCACGCTCGGCTCGGACGCGCTGCGCTGGTTCCTCTTGTCCTCGCCGATCGTGCGCGGTGCCGATCTGCAGATCGACAAGGAGGGCAAGGCGATCGGCGAGGTCGTGCGCCTGGTGCTCAATCCGATCTGGAACGCCTACTACTTCTTCACCTTGTACGCGAATGCGGACGGGCTGCGCGGACGGCTGCGCGCGGATCAGCCCGGCGTGCTCGATCGCTACATCCTGTGCAAGCTGCGCGCGACGCTCGAAGCGACCACGGCCTCGATGGATGCCTGCGACCTGACCGGGGCCTGCGCGCACCTGCGCGGATTCCTCGATGCGCTGAACAACTGGTGGATCCGCCGCAGCCGTGAGCGCTTCTGGGCGCCCGTGACCGGCGACCCCGCGCGCGACGGCGACAAGCAGGACGCCTACGACACCCTGTACACATGCCTGCACGTCGTGTGCCGCATGGCCTCGCCGCTCTTGCCGCTGTTGACGGAGGAGGTCTATCGCGGGCTGACGGGGGAGGAGAGCGTGCACCTCACAGACTGGCCGGACGCGGCGCTGTTGCCGCGCGATACCGAACTCGTCGCCGACATGGACCGCGTGCGCGAGGTCTGTTCGGTGGCGCTCGGCCTGCGCGACGAGCACAAGAAGCGCGTGCGACTGCCCTTGCCCGGCCTCGTCATCGCCGGCCGGCAGGCGCAGCGCCTGCCGCGCTTCGCCGAACTGATCCAGGACGAGCTGAACGTCAAGCGCGTCGACGCGCAGCCGTCGTTCGTCGACTATGCGGCGCTGCGGATCGAGGTCAATGCGCGCGTGCTCGGCAAGCGCCGGCCGGCGGACATGAAGAACGTGCTCGCGGCGGCCAAGGCGGGGCAATTCGAGCTGGTCGGCGACGTCGTGCGCGTCGCCGGCATCGAACTCGCCGCGGACGAGTCCACGCTGAAGCTTGCGGCGCGCTCAGGGCTCGACGGGCTGGCGGTGCAGGGGCTCGCCAGCAACGACGCCGTGGTCGTGCTCGACGTGCGCACGACGCCCGAGCTCGAGCGCGAGGGCCTCGCGCGCGATCTCGTGCGCGCGATCCAGCAGGCGCGCAAGGATGCCGGACTGCACGTCTCCGATTCGATCGAGTTGTGGATCGATGCCCCCGACGAGGTCCGCGCCGCCCACGACGCGCATGCGGGCTATGTCCGCGAGCAGGTGCTGGCGCGGGCCGTGCACTTTGCGGCCGCGCCCGCCGACGCGCACCGCGCGCCGGCCGAGCTCGAGGGCCGCGAGGTCGCGCTCGGCTTGCGCAAGTCGAGCTGATCGGGCGCGGCGCACGCCGTGAGCCGCCCCGGCTCGGACTTGCAAGACGCCGGGCCGCGGGCATGATGCTGGCCTCCTTTCCCGCGCCGCGGCCCCGTATCCCCATGCACACGCTCGTCCTGCTCCGTCACGGCGAAAGCCAGTGGAACCGCGAGAACCGCTTCACCGGCTGGGTCGACGTGCCGCTGTCGGAAAAGGGGATGGGCGAGGCGCGCGAGGCCGGCCGGCGCATGCGCGAGCGCGGCCTGGAATTCGACGCCGCCTACACTTCGGTGCTCAAGCGCGCGATCAAGACGCTCTGGATCGCGCTCGAGGAGCTCGACCAGATGTGGATCCCGGTCGTGCGCGACTGGCGCTTGAACGAGCGCCACTACGGGGCGCTGACCGGCCTGAACAAGGCCGAGACGGCCGCGCGCCACGGCGAACAGCAGGTGCTGATCTGGCGCCGCTCCTACGACATCGCTCCGCCGCCCTTCGCAGCCGACGATCCCGCCAATCCGACCCGCGACCGGCGCTATGCGGCGCTCGCGGCGAGTGAGAAGCCGCTGACCGAGTCGCTCGCCACCACGGTCGCGCGCGTCGTGCCGTATTGGGAGAGCACGCTCGCGCCGCGTGTGCGCCGCGGCGAGCGCCTGATCGTGGCGGCGCACGGCAACTCGCTGCGCGCGCTGATCCAGCATCTCGATCGCCTGAGCGAGCAGCAGGTGCTGGGCCTGAACCTGCCGACCGGCATCCCGCTGGTCTACGAGCTCGATGCGGGGCTCAAGCCGCTGCGCAGCTCCTATCTCGCCAGCGACGAGGAAGTGGCCGCCGCGCTGAGCGCCGTCGCGTCGCAGGGCAAGGCGCGTTGAATCCGGCGCGCGGGCCGCTCGCCGCGACGCACGGGCAGGAAGATCGCCGCCGCGCGGTCGTCCAGCCGGGCCATGCGAGGCGCTCTCCGATGAGCGAGTCGACTTGAGCGAGCGGGTGCTCGTCACCGGCGGCGCCGGCTTCGTCGGTTCGTACCTGTGCGAGGAGTGGCTGCGCCGCGGCGCCTCGGTCGTTGCGCTCGACGACCTGTCGGGCGGGCGCGTCGAGAACCTGCGCGGCCTGCTCGGGCAGCGCGGCTTCGAATTCGTGCGCGGCTCGGCCGCCGATCCCGGGCTGCTCGGCGAGCTGGTCTGCGGTGTGACGCGCATCTGCCACCTCGCTGCCAGCGTCGGGGTCGAGCGGACCTGCCGCGCGCCGCACGACGTGCTGGCGCGCGATCTCGCCGCGACGCAGGCCGTCACGACGGCGGCGCTCGCGCAGGGACTGCCGGTGTGCTTCACGTCGAGTTCCGAGGTCTACGGTCCGCTGGCCGAACCGCCGCTGTCCGAGGAGCGCTGCGCGGTCGTGGACCCGTCCGGCGCGCGCGGCGCCTATGCGACGGCCAAGCTGGCCGGCGAGGCGCTGCTCTGCTCGGCGCACCGGCAGCACGAGCTGCCCGTGGTCGTGGCGCGCCTGTTCAACGTGGTCGGTTCGCGGCAGCGCGGCACGCAGGTGCTGCCGGCCTTCGTGCGGGCGGCGCAGGAGCGGCGCGCGCTGATCGTGCACGGCGACGGCGCGCAGACGCGCTGCTTCGCGCACGCGCGCGACGTCGCGCGCGCGCTGGCGGACCTGGCCGTGGAGCCGCGCGCGATCGGCAAGCTCGTCAATCTCGGCTCGACCGGGGAGATCTCGATAACGGCCTTGGCGGAGCGCGTGTGCGAGTTGGCCGGTGTCGAGGTGCGCATCGAGCGCAGGCCGCACGCCGCGGTCTACGCGACGCGCTTCGTCGAAACGCGCCGGCGCGTGCCCGACCTGGCGCGCCTGGAGGATCTGATCGGCTGGGTACCGGGCGCGGCGCTCGACGAATGGATCGTCGAGTTGCTGGGGCGCGCGTAGCCTGATCGTTCGCGCCGAGGCCCGGCGGAGTGGAGCGCAGGATCGTGCGCGCGCGGCAACTACGTTCGCCGCCTACGGCAGGACCGAGAGCGGAACCGCGTTCGCCGTGAACGAGAGCTTCCCGCTGCCGAACAGATCCAGGACGGCCAGCGCGTGGTGAGCCTTGACCCCGACGACCGGCATGGCCGCCCCCGGCGGCAGCTCGAGCGCCGCCTGGCCCTGCCCGAACAGCCCAAGGAACGAGAACGAGTTCGAGAGCGGCGGTTGATTGGGCGAGACGAGCGACGTGAGGAAGTACGCGTCGATGTTCAACGGCAGCAGCAGTCCGTCCACGGTCAGGCCCGGGAAGGTGCCCGCGAGCGAGCCGAGCACCAGATAGGGCCTGCCGCCCTGCTCGGGGTCCGTGTCGAGGAACAGCTCGATGCGACCCCCGCGGCTGGCCGACAACTGCTCGCCGTTCGCGTTGAGCCCGCCGATCCCGACCTGGTCGCGCAATTCGCCGCCGGGGTGCTGCGGGCTCAGCACGAGCAGGTACGTGCGCCCGGTCAGCAAGTCGAGCAGATCGGCCGTCGGCAGCGGCGCCGATTGCGCGGCCCAGGCGGAGCCGGCACCGCTCAGGGAGAGCAGCAGCGGCCCATTGCTGCCGGCGGGACCGCGGCGCCACTCGACCGCAGTGGCAGTGGTGCCCTTCACTTGCACGGCGAACGTCGCGCGCTGCGTCGCCGGGTCGAGCACGATCCAGGAGCGCGCGCTCGCAGCGCTCGCGACCGGCGGCACCACGTGCTGCCCCTCGGGCTCGGCATGCAGGAAGCGCCGCGGTCCGATCTGACCGCGCACTTCGCCGAGCGGTTGCGCGGTCGAGTGCGCGTCGACGTAGATCCGTCCGGCCAACAGATCGGCCAGCAGGCCCGCGTCGAGCGCGAACGAGCCGCCGAAGAAGGCGCCGCCGCCGGTCAGCGTGAACAGCACCGGCGAGTTCACGCCGGGGGCGCCCCGGTGCAGGTGCGCCGCCGTGGCGTTGATCCCGACCAGGCTCAGATTGCAGTTCAGCAGGCCGCTGCCCGGATCGTAGTTCGCGCCGAGGCTGCCGAAGGCCGTGCTGGAGGTGGGGGGGACGACGAATGCGCAGCCGAGCGAACTCGACACCGCGACCGACTGGGAGTGCGCGAACCCGCACAGGCCGGCGAGCAACAGCGTCCGACCGAGCAAGCGCGCCGTCGCGCTGCTCGAGCGGGCCGCGTGTCGGACGGTCGAACGAAGAGAGCGCATCGTGAAGATCGGACGGCTGCGCGCCGGCGCGGGTGCCGCGCCGCCGCCGAGAATGCGACATCGTACACGACTCGAACACGGCGTGGTCGCGGTGCAGGCGTCGAGTAGGCTGGGGGGCCGATGCGAACCCTGCGCGCGACGCTGCGCCTGGCCTTCCTGCTGCTCGTCGTCGCGCTGCTCTACCCGGCCGCGCTCGGGACGCGCCTGCTCGGCCTTCTGGGCGGCGCGCGGCCGGCGCTGCGTGCCGCGGCGGGCGTGCAGCGCGCTTGGGCCCGCATCACGCTGTGGGTGCTCGGGGTCCGCGTCGATACCGGCACGCACTGGCCCGATCTGCGCGGCGGACTGCTGGTCTGCAATCACATTTCTTGGTTGGACATCCCGGTGCTGGCCGCGCATGGCTCGGTCCGCTTCGTCGCGAAGGGCGAAATCGCGCGCTGGCCGCTGTTCGGTTGGATGTCGAGTTCGGTCGGAACGCTGTTCCTTTCGCGCGCCCGGCTGCGCGATGTCGTGTCGATGCAGAGCGAGTTGGCCAGCACGATCGAGGCGGGCGTTCTGCCGCTGGTCTTTCCCGAGGGGCGCGCGACCGATGGCCTGGCCGTGCAGCGTTTTCACGCTGGACTGCTCGAAATCGCTCCACGCGGCGGCTGGCCCTGCTACGCGCTGGGGCTGCGCTACGGGGCACCGGATGCGGTTGTCCCGAGTCCTCTCGCCTGGCACGACGGCACGCCGCTGTGGACCCACCTGTGGCGCGCCTTGGAGCGCCCGCGCCACGAGGTCTGGCTGCGCGCCAGCGGCCCGCATGCGCCGCGATCGCGCCGCGAACTGGCCAGCGAACTCCAACGCGAGGTCGCGCGCCTGGCCGGACTGCCGGGTGGGGGCCAGTTTCAGGTCGAAGATTGACGAAAAGGCCGGAATCCCGGATCCTTTGCATGCCACAATCCATCCCCTGAACCGCTGGCAGCGCGTGCCACCCCCCTGGCCTGCGCCGACTCTCCCCCCCCTGGCGCCCCCGCGCCCGGAGCCTCTCGGCCGAGGCAACCCTCCACCCCGCACTTCGAGTTCCCGGATGACCCGCAACTTCCTCTCGCTCTCCCTCGCCACCGCCTGCGCCCTCGGAATGCTGGGCGCGGATGCCGCTCAAGCCCAGTTCAAGACGATCCGCATCTCGACCGGTTTCAACCGGCCGCTGTGGGTCGGCGCTCCGGAGGGCGATACGCGGCTCTTCGTGGTCGAGCAGGTGACCGCCGACATTCGCATTCTCAAGAACGGCGTGATCCAGGCGACGCCTTTCATCGACCTGACGCCCAAGGTGAACGCCAGCGGCAACGAGCGCGGTCTGCTCGGCATGGCCTTCAGCCCCAACTACGCCAGCGACGGCTACTTCTACGTGCACTACACCGCCGGCGCTTCGCCGGGTTCCAGCGTGGTCGAGCGCTACAAGGTCTCGGCCTCGAACCCCGACGTGGCGGACTTTGCCAGCGGCACGACAGTGCTGTCGCTCGCGCAGCCGTTCTCCAATCACAACGGCGGCAACCTGGCCTTCGGCGCCGACGGGCACCTGTACATCGGCTACGGCGACGGCGGCTCGGCCAACGATCCGCAGTGCAACGCACAGAAGAACACGACTTGGCTCGGCAAGATGCTGCGCATCAACGTGTCGAGCCTGCCCTACACGATCCCGGCCGGCAACCCGTGGGCCTCGCCCACGGACGGCATCCTGGACGAGATCTGGTCCTTCGGCCTGCGCAATCCGTGGCGCTATTCGTTCGACAGCCAGACGGGCGATCTCTACATCGGAGACGTCGGGCAGAACCAGATCGAGGAGATCGATGTCGAGCCCGCGGGGGTCGGCGGCCGCAACTACGGCTGGAAGCTGCTGGAAGGCAACACCTGCCTGGGCTCCAGCGCCGGCTGCGCGATCGCGCCTCCGCCCTGCGGCTCGGCGGTCTACACCGCGCCGATCCAGACCTACAACCACGGCGCTGGCTGCTCGGTCACCGGCGGTGCGGTCTACCGCGGCTGCGCGTTGCCTTCGCTCGACGGCCTGTATTTCTACGCCGACTACTGCACCGCCTCGATCTGGTCGCTGAAGTGGAACGGCGCCGGCGGCTTCACGAACTTCACCAATCAGACGGCCACGCTCGCGCCGGGCGGAGGCCTGTCGATCGCCACGATCACGTCGTTCGGCGTGGACGGGTTCGGTGAGCTCTACATCGTCGACCAGGGGGGCGTGGGCACCGGCGAGATCTTCAAGATCGTGCCGACCGCGACTCCGACCGATTGCGACAACAACACGCACTCCGACGCCTGCGAGATCGCCGCTGCGCCGTACAAGGACCTCGATCTCAACGGCGGCCTCGACCTGTGCCAGGGCTTGTCGGCGAACAAGGCCAGCATCTCCGAGTCGGCCGGGGGCGTGCAGGAGCTCAAGATCCACATGGGCGCGAACCTTGGCGGCAAGCTCTACCTGACGCTGAGCAACGTCAGCGGCAACAGCCCGGGTACGGTCATCGACGGTGTCACCGTCCCGCTGAACCTCGATTCGACCTTGCTGTCCTCGCTGACGTTGGCCAACACCACGCCTTGGAATCAGAGCCTGGGCTTCCTCGACGCAGCGGGGCGCGGCCAAACCAACTTCACGATTCCGTCGGGGACCACCGGCATCGCGCCGCTGGCCGCCTCGCACGCGACGATCGTGTTCGACGTCGGGATCGGGGCCGTGGTCGCTGCGAGCAACCACGTCACGGTCTCGATCACGCCCTGATTTCGCGACCCTAGGCCTCACGAGCGCCCGCCGCGCTCGGATCACAGCCGGCGCGCCCAGCGGGCGCGCCGGCTGCGTTTCCGGCGCGTGCATGGCAGCGCGCGCGCCCGGCGATTATCGTTCCGCCATGGCAGAAATCGCGATCCTGGGCGGGGCCGGAGAGCTGGGGCGCGCGCTGGCCGCGCGCCTCGCGC
>Ga0194120_10010144_pt1 | contig 11741 bp, 6 predicted proteins | sample TA2MahCa65mmetaG_FD_148642 | JGI IMG/M metagenome (GOLD analysis project Ga0194120, IMG submission 148642) | Freshwater microbial communities from Lake Tanganyika, Tanzania - TA2015019 Mahale Deep Cast 65m | ecosystem: Environmental > Aquatic > Freshwater > Lake | place: Tanzania: Lake... | reverse complement strand
GGGTCGCAATGGGCGCCTCAGTGAGCGTTTGGGAGGAGATCAAACGCAAAACAAACGCGAAAGGCGGCAATCCAGCCTCGCCGCAAAACCCCAAACATCAGTCCGACAGGCTGCTAGGGCGCTGAACGACGAGACGCTCAAGGCCACCTTCGTCAAGGTGATGAACGAACTGATCGACCTGATACCCGGTGACGAATGGGCGAAAGCCGGGGAAATGCGGGAACGGTTTGGAGTCTAGCCATCCCCGGACCCCTGCTTTCCCTTCGCGGCCCAGAGCGCATGCGCGTGTTCGCCCTGATCGCTTTGGAGCTTATCGGCCATCCAGAGCAGCTTTTTATGTTGCTGGGTTTTCCGCCCGTGCCTCTTGTCCATAGCAACCAGGATACCACCAAGGTAAGAGCGCTGGATTCGCGGATTCTATGTAGAGATACTTCCCGCCATGAGCGGGGTCCCATCATAAACCACCACGTGCGATTGCCGCAGAAAAATGCTCAAATGGCCTCTCTAATTCAGGGCTCAGGGGGTGGCCGTGGGTTTAGTGCGCAATCTGTCTGTCCGGGTGCCATGGCATGACCGTGCATGGGATGGTCATGTCTGTGCGGACCCGCTGGGCAACAGCTCCTGTCTGGCCCTGAAGCTCATCGCCGAAAACCGTAAGGACGATATCGAGGCAAATATCCCGAACGAGGCGTTTGACAAGCTGCCGCCGAACCAGATGCCGCCCTGCCTGCGGGCGAGCGGGAGTTTCCTGAGCGCTCGGTCCTATTCATTCGAAAGCGTCATGTCGTACTCGACGTGGAGCAAGGACCATAAGCACATACAGCCGCGTGCGGTTCACATACCGGCTTGGGGCGCACTCAAGATCCCATACCGCTGGATGCTGAAAGAGTCCGGGTTCAAAATCGCCGATGAGTTGGAACTCGAAGCCGACAAGGAACGAGAGCCTGATAGCCCGGATTGGCTTGGGCGCACGAGTTGGATACAGGGGTTCGCCAATCAGGAGGCGTTGCTGGATGCCTTTGCGGCGCCGCTCATCGAGGATGAAAGCCTCGTTCTGTTCTACGCGACGCGGACGCCGCTATGCGACGACGAGCGCCGCGTTGTGCTCGGCGGCGCTCTGCTAAGTAAGAAGCACGATTTGCAAGAATACACGTATGGCGATGCCCCGAAGTCCGCCATCCGAGCGATGGTGTGGGAGCGCCCTATTCAGCATTCGATACGTCGGGCAAAGGACGGCGGAGGTTTCGCGGGCGGGTTTCGTGATGCCCTATCACGAGATGCTCAAGGAGCTGGAGCAGCGGCCGGAGCTCAATCCCGTCGAATATATAGCCTTCGCTCCGGACGATTCGCGGCTCCAATTCTCATACGGCAGCGAGCATGTCAGCCATGGCGCTGCCGCCGCGGCGCTGGTCGCCGCCCGCAATGCACTGGAGCGGACATCTAAAGTTCTGACAGGACCATGGGACCGCTACATCCAGTGGATTGATGAGCGGCTAAGCCGGCTCTGGAAACTTCAGGGTCCGGCGCCCGGTCTTGGCGTTGTCCTGTCCGCCTTGCACTCGGGCTTCAACGGCACATTGTTCGCTATGGCGCTCGCTGAGAAACTTGAGATTAACGCTGACCCGTGGCCATTGATTGATAAGATTTTCATCGGAAAACAGAACCCGCCCGCAGGCGCACCGGCCATCACGAGTATGCTGCGGAAGCGTTGGGAGCGCATCAAGGCCGACGCCGAGAAAATAGACTCCTTGAAGCTGCTTGCGCGTCTGGAGCTGACAGGCGAGCAGGCCGAAAGGGCACTTGGGATCGAGGCGAAAGCGCTTCTGAACAATCCCTATGCGCTTTTCGAGAATGACCGCACGGCGTTCGATCCAATTTCGTTCGGCGCAGTAGACCGCGGAATTTATCCGGGCAAGGAAGTCGCGACCGCGCATCCGCTCCCCCCGAAATGCAATCCGAATCTCACTGAGTATGACAACGAACACCGGCTGCGCGCCGCCTGCGTCGAAATTCTGGAGAACAACACACAGAACGGCCACACCTACCTGCCGATCGACGAGATAAAGGAAGCCGTAAAAGAACTATCCGTTGTTCACGACATCCCGCTCGACAAGGACACGGTGGATATTTGCCGCGATGACTTCGGCCCCGTAGTCGCAGTCACGGGCAAAGGTGACGGCATTGCCGTGCAGTTGGACCGGTATGTCGCGATTGGAGCGCTGCTGAAGAGCGCCGTTATAGATCGCATGAAGAATGCGCCTAAGCTGATATCGGTGGATTGGCGCGCACTCGTGAACAAGAAATTCGGCCCTATGGCAAAGGGCGACGCGGACGAAGACCGCGCGCGCAGCGAAAAGGCAACAGCTCTCGAATGCCTTGCCTCTCATCGCGTGAGCATGCTGATAGGACCTGCCGGAACCGGAAAGACCACCGTCATTCAACTCTTGCTCTCGCGCACGGATATCGTGGGCGCCCGCGTGCGGTTGTTGGCGCCGACAGGCAAAGCGCGGGTCCGGCTGGCACAGGAAACCGGCCAGCAAGGAAACGTCCAGACGGTTGCGCAATTCCTGCTCGGGACGCGGTTCGACGCCGATACGGGACGCTACTACACCAACTCGGAGGCCCCAAACACGGAGGCCACAACCTGTATCGTTGACGAGTCGTCGATGCTGACCGAGGACATGCTGGCAGCGATTATCGATGCCGTCCCTGCGAATTGCCGCCTCATTCTAGTCGGTGATCCGTACCAACTCCCGCCCATCGGGGCGGGATGTCCGTTCGTGGACATCATCGAACATTTAAAAAGAGCGCATAACGGCAGGGGCGTCGCAGAGCTCAGGACGCCGCGTCGCCAAGAGGAAGTTTCACAAGACAAGGGCAAGAAAGTCACGCCCGTGCTTGAACGGTCGGACGTTCAACTCGCGGCGATCTTCTCGGGCAGAGATCTGGCGCCGGGCGAAGACGAGATTGTCGTCAACGCCATTGCGGGAAAAGACGATGAGACCGTCCGCTATCGCCGTTGGGAAAAGGTCGCCGACCTGCCTGAACTCATCGACGGCGTACTGGCAGAGGAATTCGGGTGCGGCAAGGACGATCTGGTCGCCGAGTTTGAACTCTCCCTCGGCGCGAAACGTAACGATAAGGGCTACCTAAACTTCGACCGCTCCTGTTCTGAGGCGAGCGCCAATTGGCAGATTCTCAGCGTCAACCGGAATGGCCCGGGCGGATCGATTTACCTGAACCGGCGGATTAAAGACCGTTTGCGGGCGAAGCGGCTGAAGGATGCAATCGAATCGAACAAAGTTCCACATTACCGCGACTGGATGAGATTCATCAAGCCGCGCGGTGCGGAGCAGATTGTCTACGGCGATAAGGTGATCTGCGTTCGCAATCACAAGAGACCGGCTTACATCTACGACACCAAAGAAACGGGCGAAAAAGAATTTCTCGCCAACGGCGAGATTGGAATGGTGATCGGCCAGCGGGTCTGGGGAAAGAGTAGCCCGTCGTTCACTCACATTGAGTTTGCCGAACGCGACGACCGCAATTTTTCGTTCTCACGCTCGGCCTTTTCAGAGGATGGTCAACCTTATCTGGAGCTGGCCTACGCGATCACGGTGCACAAAGCGCAGGGAAGCGAGTTCGGCGTTGTCATGCTGATACTCCCCTCGTACAGCCGGCTTGTCTCACGCGAGATGCTGTACACGGCGCTCACGCGCCAGAAACGGCGCATCTGGATTCTGCACCAAGGGCCATTCGATAAATTTTTGTCGCTGCGGCAGTATGTGTTTTCCGACATTGCGGGCCGGTACACGAACCTGCTGCACACCCCGAACCTTCAAGCCCCACGTCTCGTGGCGGACGTGCCGCTTGGCCTCAAGGGATCACAAAGAGGATTTCTTGAGGAACGGCTCATTCACCGCACCTTCCGCGGCGAGATGGTCAGCTCGAAGAACGAGCTGATTATTGCCAACATCCTCTATGACCTGGAGAAGCAGGGCCACCTGAAATACCAGGTCGAGCCACGCCTGCCATTCGACGATGCCCGTGGCCGGTGGGCTGACTTCATCATCGAAGCCAAAGGCACGAGCTGGTACTGGGAGCATTGCGGAATGCTGGATGATGAATCCTACCGCAAACGCTGGCAGCGAAAGCTAAAGCTCTATGCCGCGAACGGCTACTCAATCTATTCCGATAAAAATCCGGATGGGCGGCTCGTCGTCACCGAAGACGGCCAAGAACAAGGGATCGATTCGCCGGCAATAGCGGAATTGGCGCGAAAGCTGTTTACGATCTAGCGAACGGTGCTAATCTGCCGGCTAGCGGATTCCGTAGGCCAAGAAGATGGCGGCCAGAGCGCAGTCTAGCCATCGTTGAATGCCTGCTTACCCTTCACGGCCCACCGGCTTCGCGCGTGTTCGCCTTGATCGCTTTGGAGCTTGTCGGCCATCCAGAGCAGTGCGCCGTAGATTATGGCGCGGTCGTCGCCGGTCAGGTCCACGATCCCGGCCTTGACGACGAGGCCACCGAGTTCGATCAGATGCCGTGTGCGCTTGCGGCGTTCGACCTGCCAGGTACGCATGTCATGCCGCGCCACCGCCGCCTGATGCCAGTTGAGCGCCGCCTGGTTGCGGTTGAGCGCCGCCAGCGTCGCGGTCAGGCGCCGATGCAGTTCGCCGTGCCCGGCCCTGAAAGAACGCGGCGCCGCGCTTGGCCCATGCCTCCCTCTTCCCGACGTCTTTCGTTTCGGCCAGTACGATCAGCGCGCCAGCCAGTTCGTCGGCGGTCAGCGCGTCGGCTCCGGTCGAAATGACCAGCTCGCCGAGCTGCTGCACCTTGCGGGCTTTCAGGTCTCGCGCCTTGTCTTCGAGCGACTTCAGTTCCGCGTCGAAGTCCCGTGGCTTTCGCATCATATCCTCCATCAGCCGTCGACGGAGCGATGATAGTTGAGCGCCTGCCACAATGCTGTAAGGTTGCCGGGACGGGCTGAAACGGCGCGAACAGTCCCGAGAAATTAGTTTCGAGGGCGCGCTTATACGTCGTTCCGACGTGCGCTTCGCCGTGGTGATGTTCGGATCGCGATGGCGATCTATCATCTTCACGTCAAGGTCATCGGCCGCAAGGCCGGCTCCAGCGCGGTGGCCTCCGCCGCCTACCGCTCGGCCTCGCGGTTGCGCGACGACCGGCTCGGACGCAGTCACGATTTCTCGGCCAAGCGCGGCGTGGTCCATTCCGAGGTGATGCTGCCGGAGAATGCGCCGGAGGCGTGGAAGGACCGCGAACGACTTTGGAATGATGTCGAGACGCTTGAGGTCAGAAAGGATGCGCAGCTCGCCCGCGAAGTCGAATTCGCCCTTCCGCGCGAGATGACGGAGCGCCAGGGGATCGAACTCGCCCGCGATTTCGTGCGGTCCGAATTCGTGGACCAGGGCATGATCGCCGACCTCAATGTGCATTGGGATGTGGCCGATGACGGAATGCTGAAGCCCCACGCGCATGTCATGCTGACCATGCGCTCGGTCGACGAGAAAGGCTTCGGTCCGAAGGTGCGGGAATGGAACCGCACCGAGATGCTCGAACGCTGGCGGGAGCGTTGGGCAGAGCTTGCCAACGAGCGACTTGTCGAACTCGACGTCGACGCGCGCATCGACCATCGCAGCCTGGAAGCGCAGGGCATCGCGCTGGAGCCGCAAAGCCAGATCGGCGCGCCCGCACATCGCATCGAAGGCGAAGGTATCGAGGCTGCCGATCGCGCGGAAATGCATCGCGAGATCGCGCGCTGCAATGGCGAGCGCATCATCGCCGATCCCGCCCTGGCGCTCGACGCCATCACGCATCAGCAATCGACCTTCACACGGCGTGACATGGCGATGTTCGCGCACCGACACAGCGACGGGAGCGACCAGTTCAATGCGGTGATGGGCGCGATGCGGCAGGCGCCCGATCTCGTCCAATTGGGCAAGGATGGACGGGGCGAGGATCGCTTCACCACCCGCCAGATGATCGAGACCGAGCAGCGCTTGCACCGCGCTGCCGACCTCATGGCTGCGAAGGAGCGCCACGAGGTAGGTGACAGCGACCGTGAAGCGGCGCTGGGGCGCGCGGAAGCGCGCGGTCTCGTCCTTTCGGGAGAGCAGGCCGACGCGCTGGAGCACGTCACGGACGGGCGCGATCTCGGCGTCGTCGTTGGTTATGCCGGAACGGGGAAGAGCGCGATGCTGGGTGTGGCGCGTGAAGCCTGGGAAACGGCGGGCTACGACGTTCGTGGCGTGGCGCTGTCCGGCATCGCCGCCGAGAATCTCGAAAGCGGATCGGGCATCTCGTCGCGCACCATCGCCAGCCTGGAACACGGTTGGGGACAGGGCCGCGACGTGCTCACCGCGCGCGATGTTCTGGTGATCGACGAGGCCGGCATGGTCGGCACGCGCCAGTTAGAACGCGTGCTGTTCCATGCCGCCGAGGCCGGCGCCAAGGTCGTGCTGGTCGGCGATCCGCAACAGTTGCAATCCATCGAAGCCGGCGCGGCGTTCCAGTCTATCCACCAACGTCACGGTGGAGCGGAGATCAGCGAGGTGCGCCGCCAGCGGGAGGACTGGCAGCGCGACGCAACGCGCGATCTGGCGACCGGCCGAACCGGCGATGCGCTCCATGCCTATGACAAACATGGCATGGTCCATGCCGCTGCGACACGGGGACAAGCGCGCGACGATCTGATCGACCGCTGGGATCGCGACCGGCAGGCGTCGCCGCGCCGCAGCCGCATCATCCTCACCCACACCAATGACGAGGTGCGCGCCTTGAACGAGGCCGCGCGCGCCAGGATGCGGGATGCCGGAAATCTCGGCGACGAGGTGCGCCTGGTGGTCGAACGCGGTGAGCGCAGCTTCGCAAGCGGAGATCGCGTCATGTTCCTTCAGAACGAACGCGGCCTCGGCGTCAAGAACGGCACGCTCGGCGCCATCGAACAGGTCAGCACGCAGAGCATGAGCGTGCGCACCGATGACGGTCGTTCCGTTCGTTTTGACCTGAAGGATTACGACCGCATCGACCACGGCTATGCCGCAACCATCCACAAAGCGCAGGGCATGACCGTGGACCGCACCCATGTTCTGGCTACGCCGGGCCTGGACGCCCACGGCGCCTATGTCGCCATGTCGCGCCATCGCGACGGCATGGAGCTGCATTATGGCCATGACGACTTCGCCAGCCAGGACCGGCTTCTCGGCACCCTGTCGCGCGACCGGGCCAAGGATATGGCGTCGGATTACGAGCGGCCCGAGCCGGCGCGCGATTATGCCGAACGGCGCGAGATCACTTTCCGTGCCCGCGTGGCCGAGATCGTGCGCAAGGTCGTGCCCGAGAAGGTGCGCGGCATGTTCGACGACCTGCGCCTGCCCGCCGATGGCGGACAGGGGCCGGAACGGGCAGCGCCGGAAAGGAAGGCAGCGGAAGACCCGGAAATGGCGCTGCGTCGCGCCCGCACCAAAGCGCTCATCCGCCATGCCCGCGCCGTGGATGCGATCTTCGAGATGCAGGAGAGAGGCGGCAAGGCCAACCCGGAGCAGGTGAAGGAATTGCACGAGGCCCGCAAGGTCTTCGAGGAGGTGCGGCCTTATGGCTCGCACGATGCCGAAGCCGCCTACAAGAAGAACCCGGAACTCGCCTCGGAAGCGGCCACGGGCCAGATCAATCGCTCCATCCGCGCCCTCCAGCTCGAAACGGAGCTGCGCACTGATCCGCAGATTCGTGCGGATCGCTTCGTGGAGCGTTGGCGGAGCCTCGACCGCGCCAGCCAGCGCCAGTATCAGGCGGGTGACATTTCCGGCTACAGGGCAACTCGGTCAGCGATGGGCGACATGGCGAAGAGCCTTGAACGCGATCCGCAGCTTGAATCCATCCTCGAAGGCCGCAAGCGAGACCTTGGTATCGGGATCGACTCGGGCCGCAGCCTTGGTCGGGAACTCGCGTTCAGCCACGGCATCGACCTCGGCAGAGGCCGGGGTATCGGACTGTAGAACTATCCTATTTTCCGCCGCCTCTGCGCCACACTACTATGACCTCTAAATATCTATTGCACAACAACAATTCATCGCGCTGTCTGGTCTCTGCAATCGTCAGAAACACTCAGCAGGAGGCAGCGCAACCATGCTCGTAGCAGACCGTATCGTCCGCATGAAAACCGTTCTCGCCCGCGCCGGCCTGTCCCGTTCCACCATCTACCGCAAGATCGCCGAGGGCACGTTCCCCGCCCAGGTGAGGATCAGCGTCAATGGTGCGGGCTGGCGGGAATCCGACATCGACCGCTGGATTGCCGATCCCACTCGCTGGCGAGCCACCAATGAACCGACAAATGGTCGGAAGGAGGATGACAGCATAGACGCGAGCCGCACGTAGTTCAGAGATCGTCGTCCAGTTCGTCGTCGTGGACCTCGGCGGCACGCTGCTTCGCGTCGGCGATCAGGTCTTTTGCGGATTCCCCCTTTACCCAAGCGTCGAGCATGTCAGCCCAGCACTGAAGCATGATCTTCCGCTCGGCGAGGTAGCGGTTCAAGTTGTAGACAGCCGCGATCCGGTTCCGAGGCGCGTGAGCCAAGCTCATCTCGATCCAGCGATCATCGAACTTGGCGCGGTTCAGGCCGGTCGAAAACGTGCGGCGCAGGTCGTGAACGCCGAAGCTTTGAAAGTCCGGGTCATCCTCGCGGATACGCTCCACAACCGTATCGATCACGCGGTTGAGCGTGGCGTTGCTGATGGGCGTATCGCCGTCATACCGGCCGGGGTGCAGGTATCGGCTGGCACCGAACATGGTGCGGAACGCCGTTAGGATATCCAGAGCCTGATCGCTCAGCGGGATGACATGCGCCTTGCCGGCCTTCATGCGCTCGGCCGGAATCGTCCAACGCGCGGCGGCGAAGTCGATTTCCTTCCATGTGGCGTCGATGAACTCCGACTTACGAACGCCGGTCAGCAGGACAAACTTCACCGCTGAGCGCAGCGTGGGCGCCGCCGTCACATGATCCAAAGCCGCCAGGACCGCGCGAACCTCGGATGGCGACAGGGCGCGCTCGCGCGGCTCGAAGGTGGCGATGGCGCTGGTGCGGATCGACTCGGCCGGGTTGCTCACGTCCAGCCCGCTTCCCTGGGCATGGCGGAATACCAGCAATACGACCTCGCGGACATGCACGGCGACGGCTGGCCCGCGCTTCTCCTTAACCTCATCGCACAGACGTTTAAGGCGTTGCGGCGTCACCTCCCCCAGCTTGAGCTTCGACAATTCTCCGGCAATGGCGCGATCATAGACCGATCGGCGCATCGCCAAGGTGCTGTCAGCCAGCTTCTCGGCCCCCGACTTGGGATCGGCTTTGTGCTTGAAATAGGTTTCCGCCCACCCACCGAACGTGAACGCCTCGGCTGACGCGGTGCGCTTCTCTACCTTGGCTTTCGACGGCGACTCGCCCCGCTCGACCTGATGCCTGGCGCGCGCCAGCAGCGTCCTTGCCTCGGCAAGCGACACCTCCATTCCGTATTCCAGCGCGTCGGGCGCCCGTGTCAGCCTGCGAGCCGCCTCGGCGCTATATCGACCGATGGTCAACACTTCCTGCCGCCCGTTCACCCGGTACTGATACCGGAACGAGATGACTCCGGTCGGCGTGACGGCCGCGTGCATCCCGTCGCGATCTGTCACCTTGTAGAGCTTGGCCCTCGGCTTCAGATTTTTCAGTTCTTTATCAGTGAGATCGCCCATAAATCCGCATTCGGTCGGGGGCGAACGGATACCAACAAGAGGGATTGTTGGTAGCGAAAGCCCGTTTCTCGACCATCCTGCGCCATACCAACATCGCTACCAACAAAGTGGCCGGGTTGGGGTGACATGCAGCGATACGGGGTGGGAAAAATAATCCTTGTCAGTCAAAGAGATCGTGCGATTTCCGGCACGGAGCGAGATGGTCTGAAACGACCTTAGTTCACTCCCACTCGATTGTTCCTGGCGGCTTTGACGTCACGTCGTAGACGACGCGGTTGACGCCCTTCACCTCATTGATGATGCGGGTGGCGGCGCGGCCGAGGAAGCTCATGTCGAATGGATAGAAATCCGCCGTCATGCCGTCGCTCGACGTCACTGCGCGCAGCGCAACGACATAATCATAGGTGCGCCCGTCGCCCATCACGCCGACGCTGCGCACCGGCAGAAGCGCGGCGAAGGCCTGCCAGATGTCGTCATACAATCCTGCCTTGCGGATTTCGTCGAGATAGACGGCGTCAGCCTTGCGCAAGATCGCCAGCTTCTCGCGCGTCACGAATCCGGGGCATCGAATGCCAAGTCCTGGCCCCGGAAAAGGATGGCGCCCGACGAAAGCCTCGGGGAGTCCGAGTTCGCGGCCCAGAGCGCGCACTTCGTCCTTGAAGAGTTCGCGTAGCGGCTCGACGAGTTGCATGTTCATGCGCTCCGGCAAGCCGCCGACGTTGTGATGAGACTTGATCGTCACCGACGGGCCGCCGGTGAAGGAGACGCTTTCGATCACATCCGGATAGAGCGTGCCCTGTGCGAGAAACCGCGGCGCGCCGCGCCCGTCCTGCGCAATCTTCTTCGCCTCGGATTCAAACGTCTCGATGAAGAGCCGGCCGATCGTCTTGCGTTTCGTTTCCGGATCGTCGACGCCATCGAGCGCGCCGAGGAAAAGATCCGCCGCTTCGACGAGATGGAGCGGGATGTTGTAGTGATCGCGAAAGAGCCGCACGACCTCTTCGGCCTCGCCCTGCCGCAGCAGCCCGTGATCGACGAAAACGCATGTCAGCGCATCGCCGATCGCTTCATGAATCAGCACCGCCGCGACGGCGCTGTCGACGCCGCCGGAGAGGCCGCAGAGCACGCGCTCCTCCCCGACCTGACGCCGGATCGCGGCGATCGCTTCGCCGCGGAACGCCGCCATCGTCCAATCGGACTTCAGCCCCGCGACCTTGTGAACGAAATTCGATAGGAGCTTCGCGCCGTCGGGCGTATGCGCGACTTCAAGATGAAACTGCACGCCGTAATAGCGGCGCGCTTCGTCCGCAATCGCGGCGAAAGGCGCGTTCTCGGACGCTGCGATGACGCGAAAGCCCTCGGGGAGCTTCGTCACCCGGTCGCCGTGGCTCATCCAGACGGGAAAGCTGCCGCCCTTCTCCCACACGCCGTCGAGCAGCGCGCTGTGCTCCAGCGCCGTCACCTCGGCGCGGCCGAATTCGCGATGATGGCCGCCTTCGACCTTGCCGCCGAGCTGCGACGCCATCGTCTGCTCGCCATAGCAGATGCCGAGCACCGGCACGCCGGACTCGAAAATGCTCTGCGGCGCGCGCGGCGAGCCTTCGTCGGTGACCGAACACGGCCCGCCCGAGAGGATCACCGCCTTGGGGCGGATGTCGGCGAAGGCGCGCGCAGCGTTCTGAAACGGCGCGATCTCGCAATAGACCCCCGCCTCGCGAACGCGTCTTGCGATGAGCTGCGTCACCTGCGAGCCGAAGTCGACGATCAGCACCTTGTCGTGGCGATCGGCGATGTCGTGATGGAAGGCGTCGGCGGCGGTCATGGGCAAACCTGATTCAACCGCAATTCGCCGTCATGGCCGGGCTTGTCCCACGGCTGTCCGGTTGAGTTTTGTGTGGACAGGGCGCACGGCATTGATTCCTCTTGGTCCGAATCGTTTGGCGACGGGTTCGGACACGAGAAGGAAGCAAGGCCGTGCGGCATCAAAATAGCGTAT
>Ga0194120_10010142_pt1 | contig 11742 bp, 7 predicted proteins | sample TA2MahCa65mmetaG_FD_148642 | JGI IMG/M metagenome (GOLD analysis project Ga0194120, IMG submission 148642) | Freshwater microbial communities from Lake Tanganyika, Tanzania - TA2015019 Mahale Deep Cast 65m | ecosystem: Environmental > Aquatic > Freshwater > Lake | place: Tanzania: Lake... | reverse complement strand
GCGACTGCCGCTGCCGCTGCGTCTGTGGCTGAAGCCTGAAGCCTGTGGCTGTTTGCCTGTGGCTGAGAGGCCCACTCGGCGTGTCGAATTAACCGCCGGCGCAAACCTGTCACCCTGAAGGTGCAGGTTTGCGCCGGTTTCCCCGGGAAACCTGAGTTAATTCGATCGCCAAGGATTCAGGACCTTTTTTTGGCGGTGGATCATGGGTGCCAGCCGGTAGACAGCGGCGGACAGCTTGCGGCCTGTGCGTGCAGTGTTGCGGCGGTGGGCTTGCAGCTGACCACCGTGTGCGCGGCCCATGTCGTCGACGGCGGCGGCAAGGTGATGGGATCCTGCAAGGGCACGCGGGTGTGCGGCGCGGGCGGGCTGTCGCTGTGCGACGCCAAGGCGTGGGCGCCCGAGACCTGCAACAGCAAGGACGACGACTGCGACGGCCAGACCGACAACGGCGCGCCATGCGACGACGGCGACAAGTGCGTGAGCGGCCGCCAGTGCGTCGCTGGCGTGTGCACGCCCGGAACCACCAAGACGTGCAACGACAAGAACGACTGCACCACCGACACCTGCGAGGCAGCGACCGGCAATTGCAAGTTCGCGGCGCTGCAAGGCGACCTGTGCGACGACGGCAACCCATGTACGGCCGGCGAGACTTGCAAAAAGGGAGTCTGCGCCGACGGCGTCGCCAAGCCGTGCCCGTGCGTCACCACCGCCGACTGCGCGGCGCAGGAAGACGGCAACCTGTGCAACGGCACCCTCTACTGCGAGGCCACGACCAAGTTGTGTGTGGTCAACCCCACGACCGTCGTGGTCTGCGCCGACGACGGCGCCGCCTGCACCGACAACCTGTGCAAGCCCGCGACCGGCCAGTGCGAATTGGTCCCCCTCGCCGACGGCACCACCTGCAGCGACGGGCTGGCGTGGACGGTCGGTGACGTGTGCGAAAAGGGCGCCTGCGTCGCCGGTCCCGACACCAAGCTGTGCAAGGCCACCGCCGACTGCGCCAAGTTCGACGACGGCGACCTGTGCAACGGCACCTTGTTCTGCAACAAGGCGACCGGCGTGTGTCAGCTCAACCCAACGACGGTGGTGTCCTGCCCGACTGTCGGCGACACGGTCTGCGCCAAAAACACCTGCGTCCCGGCGACCGGCACCTGCGCGGCCAAGCCGGCGCCGGCCAACACGCCGTGCGAGGACGGCAACCTGTGCACGACCGGCGAGGCGTGCGTGGCCGGCGTGTGCAGCGCCAGCGCGGGCGGCGGCAGCACCTGCGCCTGTCAGAAAGACGGCGACTGCGTCAAGTGGGAGGACGGCGACCTGTGCAACGGCGTGCTGTACTGCAACCTCGCCAAGGGAACCTGCGCCGTCAACCCGTCGACGGCGGTGGTATGCCCGACCGTCAATGACGGCGCGTGCGTCACCAATGTGTGCGTCAAGGCGACCGGCAAGTGCGCGATGCAAGCCGCCAAGGACGGGGTGGCATGCGACGCCGACGGCTCGCCGTGCTCGCCATTCGACGCCTGCAAGGCCGGGGTGTGCGTCAAGGATACGGCCGACATCTGCCCAAGCTGGACGGCGACTGCGCGGCGTTCGAGGACGGCGACCCCTGCAACGGCACCCTCTACTGCAACAAGGACACCCACACCTGCGCGGTCAACCCTGCGACGGTGGTGAAGTGCTCGCCGACGACCAAGCCCTGCCTCGCCCACGCCTGCGTCCCGGCGACCGGCAAATGCGCGACGACCGCCGCCAACGAGGGGGCCGCGTGCGACGACGGCGACGCCAAGACCGCCGGGGACGTCTGCGCGGCCGGGGTGTGCAAGGGCCAGCCTGCGCTGGTCGGGTGCAGCAAGGACGGCGACTGCCCGGACGACGGCGACGGCAACCCATGCACGGCGCTCCTGTGCGGCGCCGGGGTGTGTGCGAAGGGGCTGCCGAACGGCGTGACCTGCGCCGATGACGGCAACGCCTGCACGGACGACACCTGCGACGCCGCATCGGGCTGTGTCCACCCGCCCAACAGCGCGACCTGCACGGACGGCGACAGTTGTACGGTGGGCGACTCCTGCGTCGGCGGCGCATGCAAGGCCAGCGCTATCGCCGCTTGCAATGACGAGAACCCGTGCACCAACGACGCCTGCAAAGCCGCCTCTGGCTGTGTCCACCCGCCCAACAGCGCGACCTGCACCGACGGCGACAGCTGCACGCTCGGCGACTCCTGCGTCGGCGGTGCGTGCAAGGCCGGCTCTGCTGCCACTTGCGATGACCAGAACCCGTGCACCACCGACGCCTGCGACAAGGTCAAGGGCTGCGGCAACGCCAAGGTCGCCGACGGCAGCCCGTGCCCGGGCGCCAAGGTGTGCAAGGGCGGGGTGTGCTCCGACCCGCCCAAGTGCGCGGGCGCCGCCGAGTGCGACGACGGCAACGCGTGCACCGACGACGTCTGCGAGCCGGCGACAGGCTGCAAGTCCGCGCCGAACAGCAAGCCCTGCGACGACGGACAACCGTGCACGGGCGGCGACACCTGCCAGGGAGGCAGCTGCAAGGCCGGGGCCGCGGCGCAGGTGATGCAGATCTTCAATGGGACCGGACCCGCTGAGCAACTGCACGCACTGGCGCCGACCCCCGACGGAGGCTGGGTCGGCGTCGGGCCGACCAACGGCCTGGAGGACGCGTGGCTCGTGCGCTTCGACGCCAAAGGCAGCATCGTCGGCGAATACACCTTTGGTGGCCCATCCGGCGATGAGGAGTGGTACGGCGTTGCCGCCAAGGGCGATGGCACCTATGCCGCCGCCGGTTTCCTGGGCCCCACCGGTGCGAGGGACGGCTGGTTCGTCAGGCTCGACGCAAGCGGCAACAAGCTCGGCGAGAAGGTCTTCGCAGGCGCTGGCAACAACGACGGGTTGTGGACGGTGACCAGGTCTGAGGCCGGCTGGATCGTCGCCGGCCAGACCAACACGCCACCCGCAGTCGGCGACGACGGTTGGATCCTGGGGCTCGACGAACAAGGCAACAAGCTCTGGGACGCGCGGCCCGGCGGTTCGGGCGGCGACCACTTCCTCGATGTCGTGGCACTGCCAGGCGCGGGCGCGCTTGCGGCCGGGAGGTATGGGGTCGCAGGGCTGACCGACGGCTGGCTGCTGTGGCTGGATGGCAAAGGCCAGATCACCCGCGCACGCCTGTACGGTGCCGCGGATCAGGCCGACGGGATCACCGCCGTGCGACCGGCACCGTCGGTGGGCAGTTGGCCCGCCGGGTGGTTCACGGTCGGCGAGACCGGCCCGCAGAGCAACCCGGACGGCCAGGTCATGCGCCTCGACCTCGCTGGCGACGTGTTGTGGTCGAGGGTCCTGCCAGGCTCGCCCAAGCAGGACTACTTCGAGGGGGTCGTCCCGCAACCCGATGGCGGCGTGGTCGTGGCGGGCAGCCTGGACATGGGAAGCTACTCGTCCACCAAGATCTCGGTAGCGCGTTTGGACGCCGCCGGCAACATCCAGTGGCAGCACACGACCGGCGACAACGGCGCCATCAAGATTGCGACGGACCTCCTGCCGGTCGCCAAGGGCGCGCCGGGCGGCGAAGGATTCGTCGCCGCGGGCTGGGCGCATCCGGGAGGAAACAGCAACGCAGCCCTGTTCGTGCGAATGGACGCGTGGGGCTACTTCAAGTGCGGCGACTCCGGCAAGTGCGGTGCCAAGTCGCCCGCCGGCTGCGACGACGGCAACGCCTGCACCGCCGACGACTGCACCCCAGGCGACGGAAAGTGCAGCAACACCAACCATATCGGCACCTGCGACGCCCTGCAGTGCAGCGTCGGCGATGCGTGCAGCGCGGGCGTGTGCAAGTCCAGCGGCAAGGGCAAGCTGTGGACCAAGGACGTCGACCTCGGCAACGGCCAGCAGTATGCGTGGAGCCTGGTCGGCGACGGCAAGGGAGGCGTGGTTGCCCTGATGCCGGGCGGCGGAGGCAACGCCTCGCGGGTCGAGGCCTACGATTCGTCCGGAGCCAATCAGTGGCAGCAGATCCTGTCGCCCGCGCCGAACGGCAAGGCGGCCGTGGTCCGGTCCATCGACCGCGCGCCGGACGGGAGCTTCGTGGTCGGCGGCGAGTGGCAGGCCCCGGGTGGCGCGATGCGCTACACCGCGACGATCAGCGCCAACGGCAGCACCATCAAGCCCTACCCCGAGGATGTCGACGGCAGCGGCGACGCAGTGGCATCGGACCTCTCCTGGGGCTGGTGGCTCGTGGGCGGCACGGAGTCTGCCTACGGTTCCGGTCTGAGCACGCAGGCCTACGCGGCGCGCTACAGCGGCGACGGCAAACTTGCGTGGGCGAAGTACTTCGGCGGACCGCTGCAGGATGGGTTTCAGTCCGTGGTCGCGGTGCCGGGCGGACAGGCTGTGGCGGGCGGCTACACCAAATCCAAGGGCGCTGGCGAACTCGACACCTGGCTCGTGGGCATCGGCCCGAACGGCGAAGAACTCTGGAACGTCACCCACGGCGGCCCGAAGGCGGACTACATCAAGTCGCTCAAGCGCTCCCCCGCTGGCGGCTACATCGCGTGCGGCCTCACCCAAAGCAAGGGGACGGGGTCCCACAACGCCTGGCTCCTCAAGGTCGGCGAGACGGGCAAGCTGGAGTGGGACCAGGTCTGGAGCCCGGAAGGCCCAGGTGCCTGGGTCGCGAACAGCGTCGACGTACTGCCGGACGGCTACCTTGTCGCCGGGGTGCGCGGCGCGGCCACAACGGACGCCTTCAAGGACGAGGCCGCAGCCGTGGTGGCGCGCACCGACCTGGCCGGCAACAAGCTGTGGGAGTGGACCCTCGACGGACCCAAGTGGGACTCTGCCAGGGCCGTGCTCGCCGCGCCCGACGGCTCGATCTTCGTCGGCGGCGAGCGGGGCACGGCAGACAACTACGACGCCTGGGTCGCGCACATCGACGCCTGGGGCAAGGGAACGTGCCCCCTGGCCGGCGCCTGCGCGTCGATTCCGTTTGGCTCCTGCAAGGACGGCCCCGGCCCCTGCACCACGGCAGGCTGTGACGCCATCAAGGGCTGCAAGCCGCAGAACAAGCCCCTGGGCACCGCTTGCGACGACGGCCAACCGTGCACGGTCGACGACGTCTGCCTCGGCGGAACGTGTGCGCCCGGACTCGAGTCCCTGTGGAACAAGGGCGCCTTCCCGGGCGCCAACGTGGGTGGTCACCTGTGGTCGGCGGCGACGTTGAAAGACGGCACCATCATCGCGGTCGGGCGCACGAACCACGACTTCAAGGGCCATCTGGACGGTTGGTACGTGCTTGTGGGCCAGGACGGCGAAGTCAAGCTCAACCAGACTCTCAAGGCCGGACCCGTCAGCGCGTCCTACGCAGGCCAGAACCTGGAATTCTATCACGTGGTCGCGACTCCCGACGGCAACGCCTCGATCTACGGCTACGTCGGCAATTCATGGCAGGATCCCAGCGCGGTCGCGTTGGCCATCGATCCGAAGACCGGCACCTTTGTGCCCTCGTTCCTCAACACGCCTGGCTTCGACCACTACGCGGCGGCGTCGCTGAACGACGGCGGCTTCGTGCACCGCGTCGGCCGCGCGGGCAGCAACGGCGCCGACGCCTTCAGCGAGGTCTTGACCCTGAAGTCCGGCGCCGTCTCGCCGAGCACGTTCTTTGGCGGTCCGCAGGAGGACTACTTCAACCACGTCATCGCCTCCACCGACGGCGGCGCGCTGGCGGTCGGCGCGACGACCATCGGCGGCAATCTCCAGGGCCTTGCCGTGCGCCTCGACGACACGAACAAGGCGCTGTGGCAGAAGAACTTCGGAGGTCCCGGCCAGGAGGTCTTCTCCGGCGCGGTGCCCGCCCACGACGGCAACGGCTTCGTGCTCGTCGGCCGGGTCGAGAAGCCCGGCGGCGGCGAGGCGAGCAGCGACGTGTGGGTGGTGCGCGTCGACGCCCTGGGCAAGGAGCTCTGGCAGCAGACCTTCGGCGATTCCGCCTTCGACACCGGCACCGCCATCGCGCCGTTCGGATCCGGCTACGTGATGGCGGCGAACACGGCGGCGGCCGGCAACCTCGATGCCCGGCTGTACTACCTGAACGCGGCGGGAGGGCAACTGGCGCAAAAAAAACTCAGCACGCCCAAGGAAGACGAGCTGTTCGACGTGGTGCCCGCCGGCAACGCGCTTCTGGCGGTGGGGACTGTCAGGGTCATCGGCGTGGCGGAGGACGGCTGGCTGGTGCGGGTCGACGCCTTTGGCAACGCCAACTGCACGGGCTCTGGTGCGTGCCTGAAGGAACCCGCCTGCGACGACGCCAACCCCTGCACCGCTGACCTTTGCGACGCCAAGGGCTGTTCCCACCTCGCCGCGCTGGATGGCACGGCGTGCGAGGCCGGCAAGACCTGCATCGCCGGCAAGTGCCCCCAGTAGATGGAGCGCGGCCCACGTGGATCGATGAAAAGGCACTCCGCCCGGCAGCCCGGACGACGAAGCGCCACCGGTCCGCCGCCTGCGCCCCGCCGGACCCTCTGGCGACAGCGCGATCGCCATGCCGCGCCGGCTGATCATCGGTGTCTGGCCGTGCATTTGCCCGCCGCAGGCAGACCTCAACCGCCCAGCGCCAACGCCCGCCCTCGCGCCGCCAGCCCCGAGTACACCAGCCGCCAAGTCCAAACCGTGATCGTGCAGCGCCTTTTCGCCGCCAACGCTGCCCAATCCAGCTCAACCGGGTCGTCGATGCCGTCGAACTTGTCAGTCTGCGTCTGGCCTCACGTTCCAACACAAGTCCGCCTCTGGCACATCGGCGCCGACTCCAGCCCTTCGACCTCAGCCGGCGCCGCGACTTCATCGCAACGGACGCCGCGCTCGAACACTACTGCACGCACCTCGTCGAGTCCGGCTTCGACGGCCGCCGCGCGCACCACCGAGAAGATCCCAACCCACATCCGCAGCTTGAGCGCCACCAAGGTCACCAACGGGTAGCGCCTTGGAAGTCGAAAACCTCGCCAGCGCCTCGCTCCGCCGCCCCAAAGCCTGCACACACCGCAACACGCCGAAACTGCACCAGAACATGAAGCTGCACCTGTCCGGCGCAGCCGGCTGACCCTGAAAACCCCGCAAGGTCGCAATGTTCTTGATACCAGCGGTCATTTGCATCAAGGCCCCCGATGCGTCGCCGTCCCCCGTTTCCGCGCACGACAACAGCCAGAACCATGTGAACATGCGCCCACACCTGACACTGGCCCTGTGCTTGGGCCTGTCACTGTCCGGCGCAGCCGGCCGACCCTGAAAACCCCGCAAGGTCGCAATGCCCGTGGCATCCTTGATTCCTCGCACGCCACCTTTCGGCAACAACCCGACCGCCAGCCTCACAGGCGCCAGACCTCAACGCCTCGCCCGCTCGCCGTCACCTCCGCAGTCTTGCTGCCGCGCTCGCCCCACGGCAGCGCCTCCGCGCGCAGGTCGAAGATCACCAGCACACCCTCGCCGAGGGCCATCCTCTGCAGGTACTCGTCGATCTGCAGCAACCCCTCGGCCAGCGGGTCTTTCTTGCCTTGGCGCCAGAGCTTGAGTTCGATGGCGATCCACTGCGGCGCCGGGCCTTGCGACCAGCACAGCAGCAGGTCCAGGCGCTTGCGGCCGAGCCCATACTCGCGGTCGATGCTGCCGCCGCCGTTGACCACCTTCTGCAGGAATGCCATGAACACGATTTGGTGCGCCGCCTCGGGCCAGTGGGCGCGCTTGAGCATCCACTCGCCGTTTTCGCGCCAGAACTCGACGAACTGCGCCATCAGGCTCGGCCAGTCGAGGCTGCCGTCTGGTCGCCGCCAACTGGGCAACAGGCCGTGGATCTTCGACTGTGGATGGGCGGCCAACTCCCGGGGAATCACCTCGCGGTAAATCTCATTGGCGACCGCCAAGTTGCCGTCGATGGTCGCGACCAACCCAAGGTCTCGACAATACTCCACATCGGCGAAATCGGAGTCGTCGCGCTCGCCGGAGTCGCCGGCCAGCATCGGTTCAATCACCCGCCGTACCCGGTCCTCGCACAACCGCGCCGCCAAGCTGTCGATGTGGGTTACGCGATCCAGGATCAATTGCTCCTTTGCCGCGTCGATCTGCGCGACGTCGACGGGGCCGGTCCAATGCAGCCTGCTGATCACCCAATCAGCAAGTGCATTGACCAGGAATGGCTGGCCGCGGCTCAGTTGCCAGACCCGGTCCAACGCGGCCTCGGTGAAACGCTGGCCGGTCTCCGCAGTGTGCTGGCCATACAGGTCACCGATCTCCTTCGCGGTGAAGTAGGCAACCGTGATCGCCCGCTTGCTGACATTGAACGGCGAAGCCGTGCCAATACGCGGCGACCCACCGGAGGCGGCCTTGTAGTCGCGGATGTTGCGCATGCCGAACAAGCAGACGCTGTGCGGAAATGGCGTGTCGCCGCGCGTGAGGTAGCCCGCGCGCAGTTGGCCGAGGACCGCCATGAGCGGCTCTGCCGGCAGGGCGTCGATTTCGTCGAGGATCAGCACGAGCGGTCGGGTCACCTGGCGAGACCACGCGGTCAAGAACGCGGAGAGCATGCTGGCCTCGCCCACGAACTCATCCGCTTTCGGCGCGTGTTCCTCCGGCGGCAGGTAGGCGCGACTGGCCCGCGAAATGGCATCGACGACCTGGCGCAGCGCCGGATCGATCGCCACGGTGGCGCGCGCCTCTTCCAGCGTTGCGTACACCGCCGCGTACTGACCCGTCCCGCGCAACGCCCGGGCAAAGGCCTGCATGGACGTGGTCTTGCCCGACTGCCGCGGCGCGTGCAGTACGAAGTAGTTGCCGGCTTTGACGAAGTCGAAGACGTCGGCCGGGATGCGCCCCAGCGGCGGCAACGTGTAGTGCAGCGCCTCGATGTTGGGGCCAGTCGTGTTGAAGGTGCGCGGCATGGCGGGCCGTGGCCGCAGCGTGCGGCGCGGGCCGCAAGCGTACCACGCTGCAAGTGGGTTGGGCATCGATCTGCCGCGACGGCGCCTTTGCCCTCCCTTGCCCAAACGCGCAAACCGATCCACGCTGCACGCCGCTGTGCGCCCGCCACGCGCACAGCCCGGGAGCGCCATGTCTTTGCCCGCCGACCTCGCCCCTTGCCTCGCCGTCGCGACCCAAGCCGCCGCCGCGGCCGCCCAGCTCATCCGCGACGCCCGCGCGACCATGACGCCGAGCGACCACGGCAGCCACCTGGACTGCGACGACGCTGCGGAGCACCTCATCCGCGCGCGGCTGCTCGACGCCTTTCCAGCATTCGGGTACCTCGGCGAAGAGACCGGCGGCGTGTCGCGACCGGGCGCTCCGGTATGGGTCGTGGACCCCAACGACGGCACCCATGCGCTGGTGCGCGGCGAGCGCGGCTCGGCGGTGTCGATTGCCCTGGTCTGGCAGGGTCTGCCGGTGCTCGGCGTGGTCCACGCAGTCTGCGCGCCAGACGACGCGGGCGACGCGCTGGCGTGGGCCGAAGGATGCGGACCGATGACCCGCAACGGCCAGCCTGTCGCGCGCGATGCGACCGAGGTGCCGTCGGTGGTGCTCGGCGCCTGGTCCAGCGTGAAGGGCATGCACAAGGCGGTCGCGCCGTTGCGCGTGCGGGTGTTGCCGAGCGTGGCCTACCGTCTGGCCCTGGTGGCGGCGGGCGACGCCGTGGCGACCTTCACCACCTACTACCCGGCCGCTTGGGACATTGCGGGCGGCCATGCGCTGCTGCGGGGTGCGGGCGGCGACCTGTTTCGCAGCGACGGCCGACCGGTGCGCTATGGTCCCGACGGCAGCGGGTCGGTCGACGCCTGCGCGGGCTGCCTGCCGGCCGACAAAGACCGCGCGCTCGCCATCCTGCGCGGCCTGGAAAACCACGGGCCGCGGTCCTTGGAACTTGGCCCCTTTGCTCCGGTCAAACCCTGGCCACAGTGCGACGACGCCGGGCGGTTGGCGCGGGCGCACGGGTGCCTGCTCGGGCAGTTGACCGGCGACTCGCTCGGCGGCCTGGTCGAGTTTCGCGGTCCTTCCTCCATCGCAGCCGAATACCCCGACGGGCCGCGGCGGCTCAAAGACGGCGGTTCGTGGAACCTGCGCGCTGGTCAACCGACCGACGACAGCGAGATGGCGCTGTGTCTTGCCCGCACCTTGTGCCGCGACGGCGCCTTCGACGCCGACCAGGTCGCGCGCGGCTACCGGGCCTGGTACGACTCGCCGCCCTTCGACATCGGCCGCACCACGGCCACCGCCCTGCAGTACGCCACCGGCGACCACCCGGCGGAGCGGGCCACAACCCACGGAGACCACCAAAGTCAGGCCAATGGCAGCCTGATGCGCTGCAGCCCGCTCGGCATCTTCTGCGCCGGTCGGCCGTTGGACCAGACCGTGCAATGGGCCCGGCAGGACGCGCGCATCACCCACCCACACACGGCGTGCCAGGAGGCGACTTCGCTCCTCGTCGCCACAATAGCCCACGCCATTGGGTCGGGCGGCGACCGTAGCGAGGTGTTTGCCTTCGCACAGGCCCAGAGTCGCATGCTGTGCGGGCCGCAAGTGCAAGCCGTGGTGGACCGTTGCGCGAGCCCGCCCGCCGACGTCACCCGTCAGGCCGGATGGTTCGAGCACGCGCTGCAGTTGGCGTTCTACCACCTGCGCGGGACGGCGAGTTTCGAGGACGCGCTGGTGGACACCGTGCGGCGCGGCGGCGATACCGACACCAACGCGGCCATCGTCGGCGCGCTGTTGGGCGCGGTGTTGGGCCGCGAGGCGATTCCGCTGCAATGGCGTGCGATGGTGCTGACTTGCAGGGCCGAGGCCGCGCTGGGAGCCGCACACCCGCGGCCGGCGTGGCTGTGGCCGATCGATGCGCTGGAGGTTGCCGAGCAGTTGTTGGTGGTGGGGCGCGGGTGAGTTCGGCTCGTTTCGCCAGAGCGTGTTGAGGATTGATTCCGCCCCGATCTTGCTCGCTGGTCGACCCGCCCATGAACTAGTACCAAAGATCGCTAATTCGCTCCGGGTTCGCCCGGATTCAACGGTGCATCATCTTGCGGCGTGAGGACCCAGCCGAACTGCTCGACGAGGACCGCCACAAGGTTTTCACGGGTATCGCGCAGCGGCGTCGGCTCCCAAACACCGCTGTAGCCGGCGATTTCCAGGGTCCACTGTGTGGCGGTGTCGCGGCGCAGGCGTGCGTGCCGCGTCGGGTCGGCCTTGTCGCCGGACTCGATGGTCAGCAGGTCGCCGCGGGCGCGCACGCGCAGGTGGCCGAGCCCTTGGTATTGATGGAGTTGTTGCTCGAGCCCGTTTGCGTAGAACTTGGTCGGCAGCGCTGGCATCGGCGGCTCCGGGCCGCGTCAGGCGGCCCTGCGAACGCGATCTTCGGGCCGGACGTACCGCCATGTCCAGCGAAATGGGTGTGCCAACTCGCGCGACCACAGGTCGATGTAGCCGAGCAGCCGCCGCTTGGCCGCCGCGATGTCCGCGAAATCCGCGTGGCGAAGCACGCGCTTGTCGACGATGGAGAAGAAGATTTCGACCTGGTTAAGCCACGACGCAGGAATCGGCGTGTGCACGAAGTGAAAGCGCTTGCCGTGGCGTTCGTTGAATTGGGTCCAGCGCTTGTCTGGCCCGTCGTAGTGCGTGTTCAGGTTGTCCCAGATGACGTAGACGTCGCCGGTCGGCTGGTGCGCCGCAAGTTTCTCCAGGAAGGCCACGGTCTGGTCGGCGGTGCGGTGCT
>Ga0194120_10010140_pt1 | contig 11744 bp, 14 predicted proteins | sample TA2MahCa65mmetaG_FD_148642 | JGI IMG/M metagenome (GOLD analysis project Ga0194120, IMG submission 148642) | Freshwater microbial communities from Lake Tanganyika, Tanzania - TA2015019 Mahale Deep Cast 65m | ecosystem: Environmental > Aquatic > Freshwater > Lake | place: Tanzania: Lake... | reverse complement strand
GCACGGAGGCCTGCGCCACCGATGCAGCGGGTGGGGCCGGCCTCTCGGCCGCAGGCACGGAGGCCTGCGCCACCGATGCAGCGGGTGGGGCCGGCCTCTGTGCCGGCCGCGACGCCGGAGCGAGGTCATGCGAGCGCTGCTATGAGGCGGCCGCGCCAGGCGTTATCCGCCCGATCGCCTCACAGGAGCTGCCAGTTGGCCGCGCCCCAGGAGCCGATGGCCTTGATGCGCAGGCTCTGGCCCGCGGCCCCGGCCGGGGCATAGGTTTCCGCGCCGCTCCAGATCGAACCGCTCGCCGCCAGCGAGGCGTGCGACCAGGCGTAAAGCGGCTTCGCTCCGTACTGCAGGTAGTCCTGGGCATTCGCGTTGGTCACGATGCCCTTGTACAGCACCACCGACCCCTTGCCGACCTGGATGCCGAGGCTGGTGGCGCCCGTGCCGCCCAGCGAGGAGTCGACGGCCACGCACTTGCCGTCCGTGCAGCCTGCGTTCTGCGAGAGCGTGAGCATGGCTAGCGACTGGAGGGTCAGGCCCTTGCCGAACCGCATGTGCTGCATCTTGAGTTGATAGTCGCTCTGCTCGTATTCGTAGGAGATGATGTAGTCGTCGAGGTTGACCGAACCGGTGCTGGTATTGATGACCGTCACGGTCCGGCTTGCCACGTTCGACTCGAACGACAGGCTGTAGAGCATCAGGGCGTTCTTTCCCGAAGGCAGGGTCGGCGTGGGCGACGGCGCCGGGGTAGGGGTGGCCGTCGGCAGGGGAGTCGGCGCGGCCGCGCCCGCTCCGGCGTTGAGATTCAGCTTCTCGCGGTAGACGGTGCCGTCGCCCGCCACCTTGAACTCGAGGGTCGCCGTGGTCCTGGAGCCGCCCCGGAACGTGACGATCAGGGTCACGACCTGGGGGCCGGCCTGGGTGGGCGGCGTCCACATCACGGTCGTCCCGGTCGCGGACGACAGGGTGCCGCCGGAGGCCGACCACTGGAAGATGTCTTCCCCGCTCGCCCCATCCACCTTGGCCGACAACGCGATTGCCACTCCGGGGGCCGACGTCGCGGGACTGGCGATATCCCGCAGTGCGGGCGCCGTCGAGACGGGGGCCGGGGTGGCGGTCGGGCCCCCCGCCGGGGCACCCTTGTCGTCGCCGACGGCAGCCAGCAAACCGGCCAGGGAGCCCAGGTTGGCGCAGCCGGCCAGCGTGGCGGCGGCGCCCACGGCGACGAGTCTGGCAATGTTCATGGCACCCTCGCTTTCCCGGCAATTGTACGTGTAAATTACGTAAGGGGAAAGGCAAGAGATGGTGGCCGGCTGCACCTACCGGATCGGGCGGAAGAGTTCCATCCGCGGTGCCGTGCTCGAGTCCAGGATCATGATGGACTGCGCCTGGCGCAGGAAGCGGTCGGCCCACTGCCCGACGGCGCCGATGGTGTTGGGCACCATCAGGATCAGCAGCATGAAGCCGACCGTGGGCTTCACGGCCTGGACGATCTCCAGAATGTTCGAAACCGCCGGACTGGAGCGGTTGATGATCCCGAGGCCGAAGTCCACCAGGAACATCACCATGATGGCCGGCATCGCGATCTGTACCGTGATGAGGAAGAACGACACGACCACCTGGCTGGTGGCCAGCCAGACGTGCTGCGTCAGCCGGAAACCGCCCAGGGGCACCAGTTCGAACGTCTGGTAGTAGCCCTGCAGGAACCACAGGTAGCCGCCGATCGCCAGGAAGGCGAACTGCGAGAGGTAGAAGAACAGGTTGCCCACCGCCGTGGTCTGCGTGCGGAGGCTCGGGTTCAGGGTGGTCATCATCGACAGGCCGGTCTGCTGGGCGACCAGTTCGCCCGCGGCCTGGAAGCCGTAGAACATCAGCATCGCCGCGAAGCCGAACAGCAGGCCGGTCAGGAACTCCAGGAACAGCGCGAGCGAGAACAGCATGATGGTGTCCGGCACCGCTGGCGCGGTCTCGAGAGTCGTCCAGTAGATGATCGACAGCATCAGCGTGAGGCCCGCGCGGGCGGTCGCAGGCACCGTACGGCTACCCAGGACCGGCGCCTGCTGCAGCATCCCGGCGGTGCGGGCGAGGATCAGCCCGAAGCTCGGCGCCGCCTGGCCCAGGAACGCCAGCGCCGCCTGCCGCCAGGGCTCGTCGGCGGCCCCGGCCACGGAGGCCAGCAGCGGAAGCATCAGTGTTTGAGCAGATCCGGGATGGAGGACCAGAGCCGCACGAAGTAGCCCACCATCGTCGAGAGCAGCCACGGGCCCACCGCGAGCAGCACGGCGAAGACCGCCAGGGTCTTGGGCACGAAGGACAGGGTCTGCTCCTGGATGCTCGTGATGGTCATCAGCAGGGCGGCGATGAAGCCCACGATCAGGCTCGTGAGGATGACCGGCGAGCTCATGATGACGATCAGGATGATCGCCTGCTGCACGACGTGGATGACGGTGGTGTCGCTCATGGCGACCTCACTTGAACGAGCCGATGAGCGCCTGGGCGATCAGGTGCCAGCCGTTGGCCAGGGTGAAGATCAGGATCTTGAACGCCGTCGAGATCATCTGCGGCGGCAGCATGCTCATGCCAAGAGCCATCAGGACGTTGGCGACCACCAGGTCGATCACCAGGAACGGCACGTAGATGATGAAGCCGATCTTGAAGGCCGTGGTCAATTCGCTGATCATGAACGCCGGGATGACCACGTGAATGGGCACGTCGGCCGGGGTCGCGGGTTCGGGATGGCGCGTCAGGCGCACGAAGAACGCCAGTTCCTGCTGGGAGGTCTGCCTGAGCATGAACTCCTGGATGGGCGCGACGGCGGCCTGGATGGCGGTGGGCTGATCGATGCGCTTGTGGAGGTAGGGCTGCAGCGCATTCTGGTCGATCGTGCTCCAGACCGGGTTCATCGTGTAGATGGCGAGGAACAGCCCCAGGCCCAGCAGCACCGGGTTGGGCGGGATGGTCTGCGTGCCCATCGCCTGGCGCAAGAACCCCAGGACGATGATCGTCCGCATGAAGCTCGTGGTCATGATGATGAGGAACGGCAAGATGGTGAGCAGCGCCAGCATGAAGATGAGCTGGAGCGGCGTGGTGAGGCCCGGGTTGTCGATCGGGGCGCGCAAATCGACCTGGCCGAGCAGGTTGGCGGCTTGCTGCGAAAGCGGCGCGAGCGGGACCAGCAGGGGCGCGATCATTTGCTCACCTCGGACACGAGCGCCTTCTCGAAGCCCTCGCCGTCATCCAGTTCGGCGATGGGATTGAAGCCGTAAGCAGTCATCCCCACCAGCCAGCGCCGGTCGCCGACTCCCAGGATCAGGATGGAGCGCTGCGGATCGATGGGGAGGCGATCCTCGACGCGAATGGCCCTGGCCTTGAGGCCGACCGGTAGCGCGAGGCGACCGCGCAGCAATACCATGGCGCCCCAGGCCATCAGGCCCAGGATGCCGCAGACCACCAGCAGGTTCAGCAGCAACTGCCAGACCGAGAAATCCGCCGCCGGGGCGGGCGGCGGCGAGGCCAGCCAGGTCGACGCCGTCGCGGCCGCCGAGACGGTCAAGAGCGTCACGCCATCGCTCCGGCCAGTTCGGACTGGTGGATGCGGGTGATCTTGACGCCGAAGTTCGAGCCGATGACGACCACCTCGCCGTCGGCGACTATCTTGCCCGCGACGTAGACGTGGACGGGATCTCCCGCAAGCTGGTCCATCTCGATCACGCTGCCCTCGACGAGTTTCATCACCTCGCGCAGCGGGAGGCTGCTGCGCCCGAGTTCCACGGTGATCGTCAGCCGGATGTCCCGGAGCAGGTCCAGGTTGCCGCGCACGGGTTCGCCCATCCCGGGGCTCGATGCCAGCGGCCCGAACCGTACCGAGGCGTACGCCTGCCTTTCAGCGTCCGTCAATCTATCCTCCCTTCAGGGATTCCACGGTGCCCGGTTCCAGCCTGAGGACCTTCACGGCCACATGGTTCTCGTGGGCGATGGGCCGGCCGCGGCCCACATTGCGGCCGTTGATGCAGACGGCCACCGTGCCGTCGGCGGCCCGCGGGATCTCCAGCAGCGACCCTTCCTCGAGGGTCAGCCACTCGGCGAGCGAGAGCGAGACCTGGCCGAGTTGCGCGCTGATCTGCACGTACACGCTAGCAAGCTGGCCGAGGGCCTCGTCGAATGCCGTGTCGAACTCGGGCTTCCGGGCCGAGAGCAGGTTGGCGACCGGCACCTCCGCGGCGTCTTCCTCGGCCCGGGGCTCCGCCCGTTCGAGGAAGACTCCCGGCTCCTCGGTCAGGCCCATCTGGCGGACGACGCCCTGGATATCCCGCCCGAAGGATGCGGCTATTTGCTCGGTCTCGGCCAGCACGGCGCCGAAGTCGAGATTCGGCAGTTCGGTCTTGGGCAACTCGGGGATGGCGACCTTCATCGGCGGTTCCTTCTCGTCGGGCTTGGGATCCGAGAAGGCCACGGTAAAGTCGCCCCTGCCCATGAAGAGCATGCCGAGCGACAGGAGCCAGGCGCCTATCACGAGGCCCGACGTGAACGCCCGATTGGGATCGTTCACCATCCCGAAGGCCGCCCGGAGCGCGGCGATGGCCGGCGGCTGAGGATCGAGGCCGGTAGTGAAGTAGTGCAGCCCCCAGAGCAGCACCGCGCCGAGGCCGAAGCCCAGCGACCAGCCGTAGTAGTAGCCGATGAGCGAGCGGAGCACGGGCCAGAAGCCGGCCGTCCCGAAAGGCTCCTGGCGGGGATCGAACGCTTCGCGCCGCAGCGCCGAGGCCAGCAGGCCGCCGATGCCGAACACGCAGGCGAACCCGACCGCGCCCCACAGGGCCCCGTCCAGGTTGCCCGGCGAGAGCACCCATTCGTTGAAGCGCATGACCGGGATCTTGCCCGCGGCGGTCGCCGGCTCGCGCAGGAGCACCTTCGCGAAGAGCTGGAGCCAGGCCTGCGGGCTCTCCATCCGGTTGGGCGAGAGCTGCAAGGCCCAGGAACCCGACAGGCCCCACATGTTCAGGAGCCCGAAGAAGAACAGGAACACCGAGATCGGCAGCGTGGCCCAGAACGATGCGGGGTGGATGACAGACCTGGGCACCTTGATGCGGTAGGACACGTGGTAGGCGGCGGCGGCCAGGCAGCCGGCGGCCGCGAGCGCCCAGAGCACCAGGACGCCCTTGTGGAGGCCGGCGCCGCCGCGGGTCCACAGCGCCATGACCATGAAGATCGGCATCACGCCGATGAGCAGGGGCAGGAGCTGGCCGCGCAGCCTGACTTTCGGCTTCCGGCGCTTGCGCGCCCGGGGGACCGCTTCTTCTTCCTCGACCGCCATGACCTACTCCGACCCGAGGCTCACGACCAGCACGGCGCGGCGCAAGCCGTCGGGGGTGGTGCCGGGCTTCACCCAGATCCGGGCGCCGCCCATCTCGCACAGCAGGGGCGATCCCACCGGCTGATCGAGCATGATGACGTCCTCTTCTTCGAGGTTCTGGAGGTCCGCCAGGGCCATCTGCGTGCTGCCCAGCGTCACCGTGATCGGCATGGGCACGTCGCCCAGGTGGTCCAGGCGCTCCTCGATGGCATCGTCCTTGCCGTTGAGGTAGGTCATCTCCGCGGCCGCCTCGAGCGACTGGCCCAGCGGGATGAGGTACGGCTGCGGGATGGCCAGCACGAGCTTGGCGAGCGGCTGGCCGGGCACCCCCACGCGGAACGACGTGACCACCAGGGGGGTGCCTGGCGAAAGGCCCATGAAGACCTCGTGGAGCTCGTCGATTTCGGGCGCGATCGGGAAGAGGCCCAGCTGCGGCTCCAGGAGGACGATATCCGACCAGGTCTGCCCGTACAGGTCCGTCAGGCGCGACATGAAGGTGAACAGGGCGTCCTCGCTCTCCTCGAACGAGAACATCTGGCGGGCGGGCACCCCCAGCAAAGTCCTGGCGGCGTCGTGCGTGACGAGCAGGAACGCGCCGCCCGGTTGCTCCGTGAACTGGATGATCCCCCAGATCGAGTCCTCGGCGTAACGCTCGGCAAGCTGGCCGTACGGCTGCAACTCGACGGCCGTCACGGTCCAGTTCGCCTGCGGCGTCATTTCCTCTTCGTCCACGAATTCGGTCAGGGCCTGCGCCATCTGGCTGCCCAGATAGTACAGGGCCCGGAACTGCGTGGATCCGCCGCCGCCAGCCAGGTCTTCCATGCCGGTGTTATGTACCCCGTTGGGAATTCATTATCGCCTCGTTATTCCCGGGAGGGAGCGCACCAATTCGAAGTCTAAGGCCGGCCACCGCTGGAGATCCGTGACGGATGCGGTGCCGGCCTATCGCGAGCTTCTGTATTGGGCGCCCAGGGGCGAGGAGTCGTCGGCCGATGCCGCCCGGCCCCGACAGCCGCCGGTGAGCCGACGACTACCTGACGAGGTTGTTGACGTCGTCGATGAGGTTGTTGCCGACCTGCACGATCTTGACGTTGGCGGTGAACGACTTCTGGGCGATGGTGAGTTCCGGAAGCGTGGTGTTGACCGACGAGTTCGAGGTCTCGAGGCTTCCGGGGTTGAGCGTGTTGTTCTTGCCGATGGTGCCGCCGCCGAAGCCCGCGATGCCCGTGAACGTCTGGCCGACGGTGTTGTTCCACCCGAACTCGGTGCCGCCCTTGATCTTGGTCAGGCCGGTCGGGTCGGCGAACTTGGACAGGGCCACGAAGCTCACGAGCTTGGAGGCGCCGTCGGCCGCCTTCGGGGCATCGGCATTGACCTGCACCCAGCCCTCGGAGTTGAACGTCGGGACGAAATTCTCGTTGATGTTGAACGGCCCGCCGGGCTTGGGATTGGGGTCGTGCTGGAACGGGATCTCGATGGGCCCGAGCTTGTAGCCCTCGGCCGGGCCGACCGGATTGGTCGGATCGGTCGGCACGTCGAAGCCGAGCTGAGAGACGCCGGTCAAGGTAGTCCCGCCGCCGGCCGTCGGGCCGGAGGTCTCGCGGGGCGGGTTGGGCCGGCCGGGCAGGTTGGCCACGGCGTTGCTCTGGTAGGCCTTGGGGTTCTGGGTCGAGAAGCCCATCACGAAGAGGCCGTCCTGGTTGACCAGGCGGTAGACGCCCTTGGTGGCGCCGGCGCCCAGCTTGGGATCGTTGACGGGTTCCTGCACGAAGTCGTAGTGGAAGCTGCCGTTGCGCGTGAAGACGAAGTCCTCCAGGCTGGCCGGGTCCTTCTTCTTGGACAGGATGAAGAACGCGTCGCCCTGGATGGCGAGGTCGGCCGCCTGCCCGGTGCTCTGCAGCGAACCCTGCGAGAAGTCGGTCTTGGTCGCCTTGATCTTCATGCCGCCGGCCGGCAGGTCTACCGGGTTGACCGACGACAGGCCACCGGCGGCCGGGGCCTCGGCCGACACGTGCTTGGTGAGCACGTCGGCGAACTCGACGCGTTGCTGCCGGTAGCCCACGACGTTGGAGCCGGTCAGGTTGCCGGCCAGGACCTTGAGCCACTGGTCGATGGCCTGGATGCTGTTGACCGCCGAAATGCGAATGTCCACTTGGCAGGCCCTCCCTAGCGCTCGCCGACGCCCTGGATGGCGCTCAGCGGATACAGCGTGCCGTCGACGTTGACCAGGGGCATGGTCCCGGCGAAGTCGACGCCCTTGACCGTGCCTACGAAGCGGGTGTTGGTGTCCTTGTCGTAGACGGTCACGTTCTGGTTCATCAGGGCGCCGGCGACCGACACGCGCTGGAAGTTCTGCGACGACTTGATGAGCGAATCCAGGCCCACGGCCGACTGCACCTGCGCGAACTGCGTGATCATGTCGGTCGAGTTCATCGGGTTGTCGGGGTCCTGATTCGAGACCTGCGCGACGAGCAATTTAATGAATTGCTCGGCCGGATCTCCGCCATCGATGCCGACCTGGTTGTTTTGCGTGACGCTGGATGGGGGAACGTAGGTGATTCCCTGTACTTTCCGCACCGCCACTGCCTCTTCCTCCTCTTTCGGCCGTTCGTTATGTTAAATGGCCGTTTTCCCGCTCCGCCGCTGGCCTGTCTTGTACCCATAACGGTCGAAAGCTATCCAAAAGGAGCTCTAACCGATCGTTCACAGACATTAACGAGAGTGGTAAGGTCCCCCGCGGACGGTGGAAGGAGTGGCCGGATGTCGCTGCTGGCTTGGATAGTCGTGGGCTTGGTAGCGGGCTGGCTCGCCAGCCTGCTGACCGGTACGCGGGCGTCGCTGCTGACCGATCTGCTGGTAGGGATCCTCGGGGCGATCCTGGGCGGGGTGCTGTTTCGCGCTTTCGGGGCGGCGGGCGCCACGGGCATCAACCTGTATTCGATCCTGGTGGCGGTCGTGGGCGCGACCATCCTGCTCTGGATCTACCATGCGGTCTCGGCGCGCGGAGCGTTGCGTCCTTAACTGCTACATGGTGGGCAGGCTGTCGGGATCGGCCTTGAAATGCACCATGTACCGGTCGACCCGATCGACGTACGACTGGTTGAGTAGCCGGCCCTTCTTGTTGCGGCGCGCCGAACCGTAGTTGTAGGCGGCGATCGCCTCGTCCCAGTTGCCGTAGCGCTCGTACTGGTACTTCAGGTACCGGGCGCCGTACTCGATGTTGTAGCGCATGTCCTTCGCGGCCTGCGGGAACGCGTTGGGATGCGCTTTCTCGTTGATCTGCATGATGCCGACGTCGGACGGGCTCCAGCGGCCGCGCAGGACGGTGCCGTCCTTCGCGTAGTGGCGCCACGTGGACTCCTTGAACGCGATCGCCATCAGGATCTCCCGGGGGATGCCCAGGCGGTCGGCGGTCTCCCGGAGAATGGCCCGGATCTCGGCCCGCGACGGGTTGGGATCCTTCGGCTTGCCCACCTGCTTGGCGGCCTGGCTGGCGATCCTGGCTTCCGGCCCGGGCGCCGTCGGCGTCCGGGTCGGCGCGGGCGCCTGCCGGGGTTTGGCGGCAGGCTGCGCCTTGACCGCCGCCTCCTGCGGCGGCAGGCCATCCCGCCGGATCATGGGCGCGCGCTGGGGGCGCACAGCAGTAATCAAACGCTACCTCTCCTCGGAGAGGGTTATCGGGAATCAACGCCAGGATTCGGTAAACGACGGGTTAAGTTTCGAAAGCGGCCGGCTGTCGGTACACTGGCCAGGATGGATCGGCGCGAGTTCCTCGGTCTGGCCCTGGCCGCCGGCGGCGGGCTCCTGCTGGGTTTCGAGTGGGAGCCGGCCGAGGCCGCCACCCGGGCGTTTGCGCCAAACGCCTACCTGCGCGTCGACCCCGACGGCACGGTCACGGTGCTGGTGCCACGCGCCGAGATGGGGCAGGGCGTGTACACGGCGCTTCCGGCCCTGGTCGCCGAGGAACTCGCCTGCGCGTGGGACCGGGTGCGCGTCGAGGCGGCGCCGGCCGCCGCGGTCTACCGGGACCAGTACGGCCTCCAGATCACCAGCGGCAGCACCAGCGTTCGCGACCTCTACATGCCGCTGCGGCAGGCCGGTGCCGCCGCCCGGCAGATGCTGGTCGGCGCCGCGGCCGCCGCCTGGGGCGTGCCGGCAGCGCAATGCCGCGCTTCGGGGGGCTTCGTGCTGCATGAGGCGACCGGGCGGCGGGCGGCTTTCGGCGCGCTGGCCGCCCAGGCGGCGCGCCAGCCCGTGCCCGGGCGCGTGGACCTCGGGCAAGGCGAGTTCACCCTGATCGGCAAGCCCCTGCCCCGCACCGACACGCACCCAAAGATCACCGGCAAGGCCACCTTCGGACTCGACGTCCGGCCCGCCGGGCACCTCGTGGCGCGCCTGGCGATGCCCCCGGAAATCGGTGGCAAGTTGAAGGGTCTCGGGTCGGGCGCGGCTCGCAAGGTGCCGGGAGTGTGCCACGTCCTGCGCCTGAAAGCCGCGCCCGGCACCGTCCCGGGCGACGCCGTCGCCGTGGTGGCCGACTCCTACCCCGCGGCAGGGGCGGGAGTGGAGGCCTTGCGGGCTCGCTGGGGCCCGGGCCCGTTGCACGGGGTCGCTTCCGACGGGATCGAGGGGGAGTTGCGCGCCGCGGCTCGCAAGGGAGGCGTCGTGGCGCGCCGCGACGGCGACGCCGAGCGCGCGATCGCGGCAATCATGCGCCCGAAGTCGCCGGCCGGTCGCCGCGTACTGGCTGCCGAGTTCTGGCTGCCGTACCTCGCCCACGCCACCATGGAACCGCCCAACTGCACGGCGCACGTGCATGCGGGCGGCGTGGACGTCTGGATCGGCACCCAGGCGCAGTCGGAGGTGCAGAAGGTCGCCGCACGCGTCGCCGGCGTGCCCGAGTCGCGGGTGCGCGTTCACACGACGTTACTGGGCTGCGGCTTCGGCCGCAGGCTCGAGACCGATTTCGCCGCGCAGGCCGTGGCGATCGCCAAGCGCGTCGGCAAGCCAGTCAAGCTGATCTGGTCGCGGGAAGACGATCTCGGCCATGACGCCTACCGCCCGGCGTCGCTGCACCGCCTCCGGGCGGCGCTGGATCGCGATGGCTCTCTGGTCGCCTGGTCCCACAAGCTCGTTTCGCCGTCGATCTACCGCCAGAAGGCCCCCGAGTGGCTCCATGACGGCATCGATGAAACGGCGGTCGAGGGCGCCGCCGGCTTCCCCTACGCCGTGCCGCATGTCCTGGTGAGGCACGTGGCGGTCGATCCCGGGATTCCGCTGGGCTACTGGCGCTCCGTGGGATTTTCGAGCAACGCCTTCGCGGTCGAGGTCTTCATGGACCAGGTCGCCCGCGCCGTGGCCCGGGATCCGGTCGCGTTTCGCCTCTCGCTCCTGCGCGCCACCGCCCCGCGCCTGGCGCGAGTGCTGGAGATCGCGGCTCGCGAGGCAGGCTGGGGTGCGGCGGTGCCGGCCGGTCGGCACCGCGGCGTCGCGGTGTGCGCGTCGTACGGCAGTTTCGTCGCCCAGGTGGCCGAGGTGTCGGTCAAGGAAGGGCGCCCGAGGGTGCATCGGGTGACTTGCGCTATCGATTGCGGGCAGGTAATCAACCCGGGCATCGTCGAGGCCCAGATGCAGGGGGGGATCGTCTTCGGCCTGAGCGCCGCGTTGCACGGCCAGATCGGCTTCGCGGCCGGCCGCGTGCTCCAGACCAACTTCGACAGCTACCCGGTGCTGCGCATGTCGGAGACACCGGAGATCGCCGTCCACATCGTGCCCAGCCGCGAGGCCCCCGGCGGCGTCGGCGAACCAGGCGTCCCGCCGATCGCCCCGGCCGTCGCCAACGCCCTGGCGGCGGCCGGACACGTGGTCCGCCGCCTGCCGATCAGGCTGGCGACCCGATAGCGCCGCTCCCGTCCACCTGCCGTAAACACCGGGATCCACACGAAGGTGCGGGCACCGCCGCTCCGGGGATTAGCACGGGCCCGGGATGCCGAAATCTGGACCCTGGATCCCGACTTCAAAGGCTTGCCGGGCGTGCAGTTCAGGGCCCGGCGCCGCTGAGGAAGCACGACCGTGTCGCCGCCGAATCCGCGCGCTGGCTCCATTGCGTCACGATCGTCGCCCCGCGCGAGATTTGGCGATCGTATCGATCGTGTTGCCAAGGACCTCGAGACGCTTCCACTTGTCGCTCGGCAACGCGGAGTATGCGACCACTTCCAGTCCGCCCAGGCGCGTCTCGACGTCATACTCGCCCAGGGCCGAGTCGAGGAAAATGAACATCAAGACTTACGCAGAGCATGCTGAAACGCTCCCGCCGCCTCCTGCTCTTCTTCGACTGCGCCGTTCCCGCTTGACAGGCCGCACTTTGGCAGGAGCGTGATGTCCCTCGATTCGGATG
>Ga0194120_10010134_pt1 | contig 11747 bp, 11 predicted proteins | sample TA2MahCa65mmetaG_FD_148642 | JGI IMG/M metagenome (GOLD analysis project Ga0194120, IMG submission 148642) | Freshwater microbial communities from Lake Tanganyika, Tanzania - TA2015019 Mahale Deep Cast 65m | ecosystem: Environmental > Aquatic > Freshwater > Lake | place: Tanzania: Lake... | reverse complement strand
CTGCTCGCGCGAGCCTCGCGCGCGCTGCGCAGCCTCGGCACGCAGGCGTGGACGTCCGCATCGGCGGGTCAGGTCCACGCCGGGCTCGATCGAGAGGGCCGGGCCTCGCCCTACCTGTCGGTGCTGCTCGCCTGCGCGCCCGGCAGGCGCGTCCAACTGCGCGGCACGCGGCTCGCCGGCGGGGCGCTCCTCGGCAGCGCGCGCGTGTGGGTCGACGAGTTCGAGATCGGAGCGTTCGAGCTGGGAGGACCGCTCGAGTTCGGAGTGAGCTGGGACCTGCCGCCTGGTGTGCGCGAGCGGCCGCACGTCAGCGTGCGCGTCCAGAGCGATGACTGGACCTACGCGGAGGACCTGCGCCATACGGTCGCGTTCCGGCTCGACCAGGTGTCGATCGAGCGCTGAAGCCAAGCTGTTGCTGCCGCGCTCGCTCGCTGGATAGTCTTCAGGCGATGCCGCCGACCGAAGCGCACGCGGACCCGCGGGATCCGCAACCACGCGGACCGGTGCTGTGGCTGCTCGCCAAGGTCGTCCTCGGACTGCTTGCGGGCCTGTTCGTGTTCGACCGCGGGCTGGCCTGGTTCGACGCGTCCGCGGACCTCTCGACCGGCAAGACGCTGGTGCGGGATCCCGAGCTCGCCTGGGTCAACCGCCCGGGGTACACCGACGAGCTGAGCACGATCAGCTCGCTCGGGCTGCGCTCGCCCGAGATTCCCGCGGACGCGCCGGCCGACGAGGTGCGCATCCTGGGCGTGGGCGCTTCGCGCTTCTTCGGAGCCGGCGTCGGCGGTCCGCACATGGATCAGGTGTGGGCACCGTACCTGGAGCAGCAGTGCCGGCAGGCCTGCGGCGGGAACTGGCGCGTGTTGAATGGAGCGGTGAACGGCTACTCGGCCGTGCAGGCCGCGCGGCGCGCCATCAAGTTGATTCCGGAAGTGCGGCCGGACCTGATCGTGATGGAGATCTCGCCGGGCTCGCAGATGATGCTCGATCCGTCCTCGGCGCGGAATCTCGTGCACGTCGGCGAGCTCCTGCTGCCGACCGACATCGCCACGGCCTTTCCCGAACCGCTGCTGCCGGCGGCGGCCATGCTGCACCGCGCGCTCAACCATTCGGCGATCTACACGCGCTATCGGGCCAAGGTCACCGACCAGGGCCGCCGCCCGGAGGAGATCGACCGGTTCGTGCTGTCGCGCGCGCCGCGCAGTGCGCTGATCGAGGAAATGCTGCAGCGCACCTTCGACGAGCTGCGCGCGCTCGGTGTGGAGGCGCGCGCGGCGGGCGTCGAGCTGCGCGCGATCCTGATCGCCGAGCCGTACATGGACAGCCCGCAGCGCTGGCGCAACTACACCTTCGACCACGGCGACAAGGGCGCTCCGCCGGTCGGCACGGCGCGGCAGGAACCGCTCGAGGTGCTGGCCGAGGTGCTGGAGCAACGCGGCATCGCCAGCTACTCGCTGCTCCCGACCCTGACGCAGATCGGAACCGACCGGCCGCGCTACACCTGCGACAAGCGGCACTGGTCGCCGGCCGGACACGAGTTGATCGCGAGCGCGATCCTGCAGCACATGCTCGCCGAGGGCCTGCCCGAGCGCCTGAAGAAAGGCCGCGCGACGAATCCGCGCCGCTAGCGCCGCAATGGCCTTCCACTCCTGGCACTACGCGCTGCTGTTGACCGGCACGCTGCTGGTCTACTGGCTGTGCGCGCACCAGCGCGCACTGCGCACCTGGCTGCTCTTGTTCGTCAGCCTGTTCTACTACGGCGCCTTCGAGCCGTGGTTCCTGTGGCTGATCGTGTTCTCGACGGTCCTCGACTACGCGGTCGGCAGGTACATCGGCTCGGCACGGACCAGGCGCGCGAAGCTCGGCGGCTTGTGGTGCAGCCTGCTCGGCAACCTGCTGCTGCTCGGCTATTTCAAGTACTCGCTCTGGCTGGCCGAGCTGTGCGAGCCGCTGCAGCAGGCCCTCGGCACGCAAGTCCCGCTGCGCGAGTACGCGTGGAAGGACAAGGTGCCGGTCGGCATCTCCTTTTACACGTTCCAGAGCCTGTCCTACACGATCGACGTGTTCCGCGGCACGCTCCCGCCGCTGCGCAGCCTGCGCGACTTCTCGACGTTCGTCGCCTTCTTCCCGCAGCTCGTCGCCGGGCCGATCGTGCGCGCGAAGGATTTCCTGCCGCAGATGGAGTTGGGGCCGCGCCTGGACCGCGCGGCCTTGCACGGCGCCCTGTGGCGCATCGCCATCGGCCTGGCCAAGAAGACGCTGCTCGCCGACATCCTGGCGCGCTACCTGGTCGACCCGGTCTACGCGCACCCGGAGCAGTACTCGCCGCTCATGCACCTGGTCGCGTTGTACGCGTTCTCGGCGCAGATCTACTGCGACTTCTCGGGCTACTCCGACATCGCGATCGGCAGCGCCCGGCTGTTCGGCTACGAGCTGCTCGAGAACTTCGACGCGCCCTACCGCGCGCTGTCGGTGCGCGAGTTCTGGCGCCGCTGGCACATCTCGCTGTCCACCTGGGTGCGCGACTATCTGTTCTTCCCGCTGGGCGGCTCGCGCGGCAGCGAGGGCAGGGTCGCGTTCAACCTGATGGTCACCATGGTGATCATCGGGCTGTGGCACGGCGCGAGCACGCTGTGGTTGATCTACGGCCTGTCGCAGGGCGCCGCGCTGGTCGCGGAGCGCTGGTTCGAGCGGCTGCGCGGCGGTCGTCCGTACGCGACCACGCTGGGCCGCAAGGTGCTGTGCTGGACGCTCGCCTTCCACTTCACGACGGTCACCTGTTCGTTGATCCGCGCGCCGGACATGGAAGCGTTGAGGCGCCTGTTCAGCGACTTCGGCGCTTCGAGCGAGATGGCCGTGTGGGGTTGGATCGCGCTGGCCGGAGCCGCCATCACGCACTACATGCCCGACCGCTGGATCGAGGCCTGCCGGCTGCGCGTGGTGGCGCTGCCGACCGCGGTGATCGGACTGCTGCTGGGTCTGCTCGCCGGGACCCTCTTCGTGGTCATCGAAGGGCAGACGCCGTTCATCTACTTCCAGTTCTAGGACCGCCGCGGCAACGGACGTGACGACAGTCTCGGCGAACGTGGCGCTTGAGCTAGACTCGGCGCCTCCGGGGATGTGGCGAAACCGGCAGACGCATCGGACTTAAAATCCGAAGCCCGCAAGGGCGTGCGGGTTCGACTCCCGCCATCCCCACCACGCCGGCCGGCGGCGACGCCGGCGCAGCGCTGCTATCGCAGCGAGATGTCGACGTACTCGCGCTGGTGCCCGCCGGTGTAGATCTGGTCCGGCCGGAAGATCTTGTTGCCGACCATCTGCTCCATCCAGTGCGCGCAATAACCCGCGACGCGCGAGATGGCGAAGACCGGCGTGAACAGATCGGTCGCGATCCCGAGCTTCGCGTACACGATGCCCGAGAAGAAGTCGACGTTCGGGTAGATCCCGCGCTGGCCGAGGCGCTTCTCGACCTGCCGCTCGAGCTCGACCGCGACGTCGTAGATCGGCGTCGAGCCCAGGCGCTCGAACAGCTTCTTGGCGAGGTCCTGCAGGATCAGCGCGCGCGGGTCCTTGACCTTGTAGACGCGGTGCCCGAAGCCCATCACCTTGCCCTTGGCCTTGAGCTGCGCCTCGACCCACGGCTCGACCTTGTCGGGGCTGCCGATGTCCTTGAGCACTTCGAGCACGCGCTCGTTCGCGCCGCCGTGCAGCGGCCCGGTCAGCGCCCCGACGGCCGAGCTGCACACCGTGTACGGATCGGCCTCGGTCGAGGCGACGACGCGCGCCGCGAAGGTGGACGCGTTCATCGTGTGCTCGGCATGCAGCACCAGTGCGACGTCGAGCACGCGCGCGGCGAAGTCGTCGGGCTTCGCGCCGGTCAGCATGTAGAGGAAGTTCGCGGCGGTGTCGAGCGTCGGATCGGGCGCCACGTAGTCCTTGCCGCTGCGCAGGCGATCGAAGGCCGCCACGAGCACCGGCGTCGCGGCGATGATGCGCAGGCACGCATCCTGCACGTCGTCGGGGTTGTGGATGTCCTTCTTGCGGCTGAACATGCCCAGGGCCGAAATCGAGGCCTGCAGCGCGTGCATCGGGTGGCCGGCACCCGGCAGCGCGCGCAGCATGTCGATCATGCGCGCCGGCAACTCGCGCTGCTCGGCCAGCCGCTTCTTGAAGCCGTCGAACTCGGCGCGCGTCGGCAACTTGCCGTACAGGAGCAGCCAGCAGGTCTCCTCGAAGGTCGAGCGCGCGGCGAGCGTCTCGATCGGGAAGCCGCGGTACTCCAGGATGCCCTTGTTGCCGTCGATGTAGGAGACCGACGAGGCGACGACGGGGACGTCGGCGAGGCCGGCGACGAGCTTGGGTGCGGGAACGAGGGTGTCGGACACGGGAGGACGCAGCTCTGCTGGGAGCGAAGTGGGCGGGGCGTTGGCCAGCCCGAGATCGTACCGGAGCCGCGCACGGAATCGAAGTGGTGGAGCCCGCTGTCGGCCTACGTGACGAATCGCGCGCGAACCGTGCAGCAGAGGCACGCGTTCGACGCAGCCCCCGCGCGCCTGCCCGCGGACCACACGCGACCCGGCCGAGAATCCGGATCGATCGAGCGCTCGTCAGCGCGACTGCACGAACTCGAACAAGAGCCGCACGCCGACGCCGGAGCCGCCCGGCCCGCCGACCCAGTCCCGGTTCATCGAGCCCCAGGCCGTGCCGGCGATGTCCAGGTGCGCCCACTCGGTGTCGCCGGCGAACGGCGCGAGGAAGGCCGCGCCCGCGCTCGAGCCGGCGCCGTGCGACGGATCGTTGATGTTGCGCAGGTCGGCGACCTGGCTCTTCATCCACTCCTTCTGGAAGTCCTCCAGCGGCAGCGGCCAGAGCTTCTCGCCGACGCGCTCCCCCGCCGCGACGAGCGCGTCGCGCAGGCGCGTGCTGCTCGCGAAGAGGCCGCTCCACTCGTGCCCCAGGGCGGTCACGACCGCGCCGGTGAGCGTGGCGAGATCGACCATCAGGTCGGGCTCGACCTGCTTGCGCACGTAGGTCAGCGCATCGGCCAGCACCAGCCGTCCCTCGGCGTCGGTGTTGAGGATCTCGACCGTCGTGCCGTTCATGCTGGTGATCACATCACCCGGCTTGGTGGCGCGGCCGTCGGGCAGGTTCTCGCTGGCCGCGATCACGCCGTGCACCTCGTGCGCGCAGCCGAGCGCATCGAGCGCGTGGAACAGTCCGAGCACGGCCGCCGCGCCCGACATGTCGAACTTCATCTCGTCCATCTTCGCGGCGGGCTTCAGGCTGATGCCGCCGGCGTCGAAGGTCAGCCCCTTGCCGATGAAGGCGAGCGTGCCGCGCGCGCGCCCGGCCGGCCGGTAGGTCAGGTGGATCAGTCGGCACGGCTCGGAGGAACCCTGGGAGACCGAGAGCAGCAGTCCCGCTCCGAGCCGCTCGAGCCCGCGCTCGTCGAGCACCTTGCATTGCACGCGCTTGGAGCCGCGCGCGAGCTTCTGCGCCTCGGCCGCCAGCATGCGCGGCGTCAGATGGTTGGCGGGCGCGTTCTGCAGGTCGCGCGCGAAGCAGTTGGCCGTTCCCAGCGCGCGCCCGCGCTCGGCGCCGCGCGCGAAGCGCGCCGACGGACCGCGCAACTCGACTCGCCCGAGGTGCCGCGGCGTCGGCTTGCTCTTCATCTTCTGGTAGGCGTACGACCCCATCACCGCGCCCTCGGCCAGCGCGCAACCGGCCGCCTCCGGCGAGCCGGCGCTGCGTGCGAGCGCGGCCGGACACTCCAGCACGCACGCGTCGAGCTTGAGCGCCTCCGCCTTCTTGACGACCTGCGCCGCCGCGCGGCGCAGGCGCTCGGCGTCGAGGTCCTTCGGCTTGCCCAGGCCGACGAGCAGCACGCGCGCGGCCGGCCCGGCGCTCGCATCGGCGAGCCGTTGCTGGTTGCGCTCGCCCTTGAATTCCTTCCAGGCCAGCGCGGGGATCTCGATCCCGGCAGGCAGCTTCGGCTGCTCGCCCTCGCAGGCGAGCACCGCGTAGAGCGGAGTGCGTCGGACGGGCGCGGAAGTGGACGCGATGCGGAGGTCGATGGGCATGCTGGGGATCGGGCTCACATGTCGATGTACTTGGGGCCGCCGCCGCCTTCGGGCACGACCCATTCGATGACCTGGTACGGATCGGCGATGTCGCAGGTCTTGCAGTGCACGCAGTTGGAGAAGTTGATCTGCGGCTTCTGCGCGCCGGGGGTCCACTCGTAGACGGCGGCCGGGCAGAAGTGCTGGCAGGGATTGCCGAACTCGGCCGTGCAGCGGGTCGCGCACAGGTCCGGATCGCTGATCACGAGGTGCGCGGGCTGATCCTCCTCGTGCACGGCGCCCGACAGGTACACGTCGGTCAGCTTGTCGAGCGCGTCCCGGTCATTGAACGTCGGCTTGGTCATGCGCGAGCGCCCGCCCAGCTCGCTCAGCCTCGCGCGGTGCTCGTGGTCGGCGCCCGTCCTGCGCCTGACGAGCAGGCCGCGCCCCTTGGTGACCTGCTGGATGCCCGCGTCGAGGAAGCCGGTCCACCAGCCGTTCGAGAAGGCCGCGCGGAAGTTGCGCACGCCCCACAGCTCCTGCTTGGCCCACGAGGCTTCGAAGCGCGTCGCGTAGCCGGCCAGCGCGGTCGCGCTCGTGTCGCCCTTCGCGAGCGCGTCGGCGAGCGCGTCGGCCGCCAGCAGGCCCGACTTGATCGCCAAGTGGATGCCCTTCAGACGCGACATGTTGACGAAGCCCGCCGTGTCGCCGACCAGCACGTAGCCGTCGCCGTACAACTTCGGCATCGACCAGTAACCGCCGCCGGGAATGGTCTTGGCGCCGTAGCGCAGCGCCTTGCCGCCGGCCAACAGCTCCTGCAGCGCCGGGTGCTGCTTCCAGCGCACGAACAGCGCGTGCGGATCGAGGCCCGGATCCGGATGGTCGAGGCCGACGACGTAGCCGATCGACAACCGGCTGCCCGCCAGGCCGTAGATCCAACCGCCGCCGTAACCGCCGGTGCCCAGCGGCTCGCCCAGCGTGTGGATGACCGAGCCCAGGAGCTCCTTGCCGCGCGCCTCGGGAATCTCCCAGACCTCCTTGATGCCGGTCTCGTAGATCTGCGGATTGCGCTCGGCGTCGAGCCCCAGGCGCGCGATGTGCTGCTTGGCCAGGTGACCGCGCGTGCCCTCGGCGAAGACCGTCACGGCGGCCTTGATGTTCATGCCGGGCTGGTAGGTCCCCTTCTGCACGCCACCCTTGCCGACGCCGGCATCGCGCGTCTGCACGCCGAGCACGCGCTTGCCCGCCTCGTCGTAGAGCACCTCGGCCGCCGCGAAGCCCGGATAGACGTCGACGCCGAGCTTCTCGGCCTCGTCCTTCATCCAGCGCACGACCTTGTACAGCGACACGATGTGGTTGCCGTGGTTGCGCAGCGGCGGCGGCACGAACGCGCCCTGGAAGCGCAGCTTCTTGCCGTTCTTGCGCAACAGGTCGACGCAGTCGAAGCCGACCTCGGCCTCGGTCGGGCAGCCGCGCTCCTTCCAGTCGGGGAACAGCTCGGCCATGCCGCGCGGGTCCATCACCGCGCCCGACAGCGTGTGGTAGCCGACCTCCTCGGCCTTCTCGAGGACGAGGATCGACTTGTCGAGACCGAGCTCCTTCAAGCGGCGCTTGAGCTGGATCGCGCAAGAGAGAGCGGCCGGGCCGGCGCCGACGAGCAGCACGTCGACCTCGAGCTCCTCGCGCTCGACGTCGCGCACGTTCAGGCTGATGGCTGGGGTCATGCGAAGATCCGAGGCTGGCTCGGGCGGAGCAGGTTAGCAGGGAGCCCCCTGCCCGATCACGCGCGGAACCGAAGCAGGCGGTTGGAACGGCCTGATTCTGGCGTGCCGTTCAGGGCCGCTCGCCGATCCACGCCGAACCGTCGGCGTAGACCTCCTTCTTCCAGATCGGCAGCCGCTGCTTGAGCGTGTCGATCAGGAAGCGGCAGGCGGCGAAGGCGCGCTCGCGGTGCGGCGCGGCGACCGCGATCGCGACCGCCGGCGCGCCGATCGGCACGCTGCCGACGCGGTGCTCGACGAGCATGCGCAGGTGCTGCTCGGGCAGGCGCGCGTCCTCGGCCGCCGGCAGGCCCAGCTCGCGCCGGCAGTCGTCGAAGATGCGCGCCATCTCGGCCTCGACCATCTCCGCATAGGCCTCGTACTCCAGGCGCACGACGACGCGGCCGCGGCTGTGGTCGCGCGCGGTGCCGCTGAAGGTCGCGACCGCGCCGCAGGCAGGGTGCACGACCCGCCGCGCGAGCTGCTCGGGCTCCAACGCCGTCGCACGCAGCTCGAATCGGCCGCGCTCGAGCGCGAGATCCGCGGGCAACGGCATCGCGCTAGCCCCCCGAAACCGGCGGGATCAGGTGCACGCGCATCCCGTCGGCGAGCGCGGCCGCCTCGTCCGCGTAGCGCGTGCCGAGCGCGGCGCGCACGTGCGCGAGTCCGCCGAGCTCGGGATGGCGCCGCGCGAGCTCGCGCTTCAAGCCGGCGAGATCGAGCGGCGCGGCCAGGCCGTCGAGCACGAGTTCGTCGCGCCCGGCGCGTTCGCGCAGGCCGGCGAAGAGTTGGACGGTGATGCGCATGTCGAAGGCACGGCGCGCGGGCGTCGTGAGAGGTACAATGTAGTGCGCCGCGCTCCGATGTCCCAATTGCCCGCCCCCCCATCGGTCGACCCGTACACGCGGATGCGCGAGACCGGCGAGAACTCGTTCTCGATCCGCGCGATCCAGATCGAGACCAGCTCGATCTGCAACTTCCGCTGCGCGTCCTGCGCGCTCTCGCTGGCGGATTACGACCGCCCCGAGAAGCACATGAGCGCCGAGCAGTTCGCGCGCGTGCTGGCGGCCTTCCCCGACGTCGAGAAGATCGAGCTGCAGGGCCTGGGCGAGGTGTTCCTCAACCCGCAGGCCGTCGAGCTCGTGCGCGAGGCGGTCCGGCGCGGCATCCAGGTGCACACCTTCTCGAATGCGTCGATGCTGACGCGCGAGCTCGCGTTCAAGCTCGTCGAGGCCGGCCTGCACACGATCAACATGTCGCTGGACGGTGCCGACGAGGCCACGTTCAAGCGCCTGCGCAAGGGCGGCACGCTGCCGCGCTACAAGCGCTGCTTCACGCACCTTTGGGAGGCCAAGGCGGCGCTGGGTTCGGCGCTGCCGCACCTGGGCGTGATGAGCGTGCTCTCGAAGGAGAACTACAGGCAGGCGCCGCGCATGCTCGCGATCGCCGAGGAACTCGGGGCCGAGACGATCATCTTCACCAAGCTCAACGGCGGCCACAAAGCGGACCAGATCCCGCTGCAACTGGGCCCAGAGGAGCGCGCCTGGCTCGCCGCGCTGCCCGAGTATCGCGGCCGCGTGCAGATGATGCGCGCGTGGACTCCGTGGACCTTCGAGGAGCGCGTGTCCTGCTACTGGCCGCGGCACATGGCCTACGTGACCGTCGAGGGCGACGTGACGGCCTGCTGCAACTACTTCGACAGCCGCGAGCAGAAGTTCGGCAACGTGTTCGAGAAGTCAGGCCCCGAGATCTGGAACGACGCGCCGTACCGCGAGTTCCGCAAGCGGCTGATGAACGGCGACCTGCCGGACAAGTGCAAGACGTGCTGAGCCGCGCCGGGCTCCGATCCGACTAGAACGGCGTATCGTCCGCCGCCGGCCCGGCTTGGCTGAACTCGCCCTCGGGGCTCGCGCCCATCGGCTCGCCGCTCGCGCCGCCGCCGCGCGTTCCACCACCACCGGCGCCGCCGACGAACTCCCAGTTCTCGCCGACGACGGACAGCTTCGAGCGCTTGCCGCCGCCGTTCTTGTCCTCCCACGTGTCGTACTTGAGGCGCCCCTCGATGAAGGCGGGCTTGCCCTTCGTGTGGAACTTCGCGAAGGCCTCGCCGCGCTTGCCGAAGATCGTCACGTCGATGAAGTTGACTTCTTCCTTCATCTGGCCGTTCTGGTCCGGGTACTTGCGATTGACGGCCAGGCCGATGTTGCAGATCGCCATGCCCGTGTTCGTGAAGCGCAGTTCGGGATCGCGGGTCAGGTTGCCCATCAGGATGACTTTGTTGAAGCTCGACATCGGCGGATCCTCGGGGTGACGTGCTGCGGAAGGCGTACGTTGGTGTGCAGTCTAATGAGCGGGTCCGGGTCCTGGACAGCGCGCGCAGGAGCACTTACCTTTGGAATAGGAGAAAGGACGCTACCCAGGATGCCCAAACCCTCTTCCCGCGCCGAAGCGGCGCGCACCGGAGGCGCCGAGCGGCGCCAGCACGCACGCGCGACCGCCGACTGGCCGGTGCTGCTGGACCTGCCCAAGGGCAAGACCCCGGCGCGGCTGCGCGACATCAGCGCGGCCGGAGTCAGCTTCTTCCTCGACCAGCCGATCCCGGAGATGACCGTGCTGGCGTTGGAGTTGCAGTTCGCCAAGAAGAAGATCAAGGCGCGCGGCGCGGTCGTGCGCTGCGAGCGGATCTCCAAGCACATCGAGCACTACGAGATCGCGCTGTTCCTGCACGAGATCGCCGAGAGCGACCGCGAGACGATCGCGCGCTACGTGCTTCAGGCGGGCAAGTAGGGTCAGGCGGGCAATTTGCCCCCGGCGCGCCACTCGAGCACCCGCTCGTGTCCGCCGAGGTCGGTGTGGAAGATCGGCACGAGTCCCCTCTCGGCGCACCAAGGCCGCAACCTGCGCGCCTGGTCAGCGCCGAGTTCGACCAGCAGCACGCCGTCCGGCGCGAGCAGGCGCGGCGCCGCCTCGACGAGCGCGTGCGCCCAGTGGTCGACGGAGCCGCGCGGCGCGAACAGCGCCAGCCCCGGCTCGTGGTCGCGCACGCTCGCAGCAAGCTCCGCGGACTGGTCCGGATCGACGTAGGGTGGATTGGAGACGACCAGGTCGAACGGACCGCTGCCCAGCGCGGCGAACCCGTCGCCCTCCACGAGCGCGACCCGGCCCGCATCGCTCCCCAGCAGGCGGTCGCGGTTCGCGCGCGCGACCGCCAGCGCGGCGGCCGAGACTTCGCAGGCGGCGACGGTCGCGGCCGGCAGCTCCAGCGCCAGCGTGACCGCAATGCAACCCGAGCCGGTGCCGAGCTCGGCGATGCGCGGTGCGGCCCGTCCAGCGAACCGCTCGCGCGCGAGATCGACGAGCAGCTCGGTCTCCGGCCGCGGGATCAGCACTGCCGGCGTGACCGCGAACGAGCGCCCGTAGAACTCGCGCGCGCCGATCAGGTACGCGGTCGGCTCGCCCTTCGCGCGCCGCACCAGCAGCGCGCGCGCCGCGTCGAGCTCCGCGTCGCTGACCGGCCGCTCCAGCGCGAGGTACAGCTCGAGGCGCGTCAGCGCAAGCGCGTGCGCGACGAGCAGCTCGGCCTCCAGCCGCGCCGCTTCGACGCCGCGCTCCGCCAGGAACGGCCGGGCCAGCGCGAGCACCTCGGCGGTCGTGCGCGGCCGGGCCTTCGTCACGCCGCGCTCACAGGTTCGCGATCCGCTCGGCGCGGTCTCGCTCGTCCAGCGCGAGCAGCACCGGCATCAGCTTGCCGGCCATGACCTGCTCGAGCGACCAGTTCTCGCCCAGCCGATGGTCGGACAGGCGGTTCTGCGGGAAGTTGTACGTGCGCACGCGCTCGGAGCGGTCACCGCTGCCGACGAGGCTCTTGCGCTGCGCCGAGCGCTCGGCGTGCAGCCGCGCGCGCTCGGCCTCGAACAGCCGCGTGCGC
>Ga0194120_10010133_pt1 | contig 11747 bp, 14 predicted proteins | sample TA2MahCa65mmetaG_FD_148642 | JGI IMG/M metagenome (GOLD analysis project Ga0194120, IMG submission 148642) | Freshwater microbial communities from Lake Tanganyika, Tanzania - TA2015019 Mahale Deep Cast 65m | ecosystem: Environmental > Aquatic > Freshwater > Lake | place: Tanzania: Lake... | reverse complement strand
GCGTCCCCATTGCATTGCATACGGAATCGCTTCGTTTTGATGGGTGTATCCGTAGTGAATACTTTCTTTTAAACCACGAGAAAGTTTTCTCGCAAGTTCTTCGCCTAAATCTTTCCGCACAACATCTAAACCAAGTGGAAGCGGAAATCCATTGGTTTTCGTTTCCCAAAATTCTCCGAAGTCAAGCAATTTGTGAAATCCTTCTGTGTGATATGTGAGTTGCCCTTCATGAATCAAAAGTCCCGCAGCGTATGTTCCATCCAAAACTTTTTCCATTATTGTATCAAAAGAAATATCAACATTGGTAATTCCTTCACAAAATATTTTGAAGAGTAATGTTGCTGTTGTTAATTTTCCCGGTGTCGCAATTGTTCGCGATTCTTTTCCTGAAATTATTTTTTCACGTAACTCTTCGAGTGAATTATATTCTTTGGAAACGAGAACGGGACCGTAACCCTCTCCCATACTTGCGCCTGTTTCCATTATCCAATATTTATCAGCAACATACGGAAATGCGTGAGCGGAAATTGCTGTAACTTCTATTTCGCCTTTCATTGCGCGTTGATTGAGTGATTGAATATCTTCGAGAAAATGTTCAATCGTTATTCCATCGAGTTGCACTTTTCCGCTTGCGAGTCCGTAAAACATAAATGCGTCGTCGGGGTCAGGTGAGTGTCCAACGCGGATAATGCGGTTGGAGATTGGAGTTGTTGGATGTGAGTCGGTATAATTTTGAATTGATGGAGTGTTCATTTCTGTGCCAAATATACAGTAGATATTCCAAACGCCAATCGGTTTTCTTCGACATTTTTAAAACCAACTTTTTTCAAAATGGAAATAAAATTTTCGCCTTGTGGAAAATTCATAACAGTATGCGGAAGATAATTGTACGCTTCGTTGTGCTGGGAAATTTGTTTTCCAAGAAAAGGGAGAACATGTTTGAAATAGAAAAAGTAAAGTTGTTTGAAAGGAAAACTTTTCGGTTTGGAAAATTCGAGAACGCATAATACGCCATTCGATTTCAATACTCTTCGCATTTCGGAAAGCCCTTGTTCAAGATTGGAGAAATTGCGAACACCAAATGCAACAATTGCCGCATCAAAATATTCATTGGAAAATTTCAGCGATTCTGCTTCACCGATTTCAAAGCGAACTGTGTTTTGAAAACTTTTCTTAGCAATTTTTTCTTTTCCGATTGCAAGCATTTCTTCCGCAATATCTACACCAATAATTTCTTGTGGAGAAAGTTTCATTGCCGCAAAAGAAAAATCTCCCGTTCCGCATGCAACGTCGAGAATTTTTTTCGGTTCATATTTTTTTAAAAGTGTAATCGCTTTTTTTCGCCAAAGAACATCTGTTCCACCGCTGAATATATGATTGAGGAAATCGTACTTCGATGCAATAGAATTGAACATTGAACGTATGTATTGCTTTCGTTCAGTTTCTTCTTTCGGGATGGTAACAGACACAATGGGAATTGCGATATGCGATGTTATAATGTTACTGTTGTGGCTTATGAAAATTGCGGGTGAATATACAAATTCGCCGTTACTACGGAGGAATATCGTTGATGCCTTCTTTGTTGTTCCATTCAAAATTCCTATCTTTTTCCACTTTTAAAAGTAAAAAAAACGTTATGATTTCTTTATCACTTGTTATTCTGCTTTCTTACATCATCGGATCATTTCCTACAAGTATCATCATCAGTAAACTCAAAGGAGGAATTGATATTCGTAACTATGGAAGCGGGAATGCTGGCGGCACCAATGTCATCCGCGTGTTCGGTTGGAAAGTTGGCGTTGGCGTAATTCTGTTCGATGCAGTAAAAGGACTGATTGCCGTTTTACTTGTTGCTCGCGTTATGTATGATGCGCTTCCGTTCAAAAACTATACGCCGTTCGACGATTTTACTGTTGTGCAAATTATTGCCGGAATATCTGCTATTTCAGGACACATCTGGAGTATCTTTGCAAATTTCCGCGGCGGAAAAGGCGTTGCAACAACGTTGGGAATTTTTCTTGGTCTTGCTCCAATCGAGTTGGGAATAACAATGGCAATCTTTTTTTTGGTGCTGGGTATATCCAAATACATATCCCTCGGTTCTGTTGTCGCAGGGGTTTCGTTTCCGGTCGTGATGGTGGTTCGTCATAATATTTTTCACGCACATCTTACGGGATACAACACGCTCATTTATGTTTCCATCGGACTTTCGTTGTTGTTGATTTTCACACATCGTTCTAACATCAAACGATTATTGAGCGGAACAGAAAAACGGCTGACACGAATTCATCTCCCTAACCATAAGTAATCATAGTTGAACTTCGTTTTCCGTTTATTCGAATGAATATTGGTGTTCTTGGAGCAGGAAGTTGGGGAACAACACTCGCCATTCTTCTCGCACATAATGCACATTCCGTTTCGTTATGGACCCATAAGGAAGAATATCTGCAAATGATGTTGCGCAACCGCGAAAACCCATCGTTTCTTCCAGGCATTCCTCTCCCCTCTTCCATTCAACTGACCGACAACATCCTTGAGGCAACTTCAACGAAAGAAATGCTCGTCTTAGCTGTTCCCGCGCAATATCTTCGTTCCGTATTGGAAAATTTAAACTGCAATAATTTTCCGAATGCTATTCTCGTCAACGTTGCAAAAGGCATTGAAACTACAACGTTGAAAACAATGAGCCAAATGATTGCAGAAGTATTTCCGCAACAGAACAGTGATTACATTGTAACACTATCGGGCCCAAGCCACGCAGAAGAAGTATGTCAAAATATTCCTACAGCAGTCGTTGCGTCATCTCGAAGTATGGAAACTATTGCAATCGTTCAACGTGCGTTTTCAACTAACTCTTTTCGCGTGTATCTTTCAACGGATATCCTGGGTGTTGAACTTGGAGGCTCACTGAAAAATATTATTGCTATCGGCGCGGGAATTGTTGATGGAGCAGGTTTCGGGGACAACACGAAAGCGGCATTGATGAGCGGCGGTTTGATTGAACTTACACAACTTGGCGTTGCAATGGGAGCAAAAGAAAAAACATTTTACGGACTTGCGGGCGTTGGTGATTTGTTTGTTACCTGCACGAGTAAACACAGCAGAAATCGTTACGTTGGCGAGCAATTGGGAAAAGGAAGAAAATGGGAATTTATTCTGCGCGAAATGGAAATGGTTGCCGAAGGAGTTGCAACAACAAAATCCGCCGTCGCACTTGCAAAACAATATAACGTAGAAACGCCGATTATCAACGAAGTGCATAAAATAATTTTTGAAGGCAAAGACGCGCACGAAGCCGCAAAAGATTTGATGAGTGGTATTGCGGTAGAAGAGTGTTAACTTTTTTTTTAGAAAAAAGGAAAACCGTGTTCTCACTTGAACACGGTTTTTTATTTGAAAAATTGTTCGCTCAATTTCAAAAGTATTTCTCTATTTCATCAGCAAAAGTTTTTTGGTTTCTGTGTAACGCAACATGCCTTGCTGCGTTACAGTGAGCCGATAAAAATATGTCCCGCTATGGTAGTTCCTTCCGTCAAAGTGAATTTCGTATTTTTCTTCATCCATTATAGAATGTTTTTTTACCATTTCAAGCAAGTGAACAACGCATAGGAACCTTGTCGAAGATTTTTTCGTCTTTCCGTTCATTGTGCGTTCATCGGAAAAAGAAACTCTTACACAGTACTTTTTTCGTATCTTTTTCCAGTTTTTTTCCAACAAAAAATAATCAAGAATTTCACCCGCCGCGCGGGCAAACGAATAATGAATATCCTTTTTGTTTCCAGCGAAGTCGAACCGTTTTCCAAAACCGGCGGGCTTGCCGATGTGAGCGGAGCGCTTCCCAAAGCATTGAAAGCATTGGGACACGATGTTCGCGTGGTTACTCCGCAATATCGCAACGTGGACGTGAAGAAAAATATCTTGCACGTTGCTGATGGAATCGGAGAAATCGTGCAAACAGTCGGCAACACAACGACAAGTGCAACAATAATGTTTTCAACTATTGGCAACGAACGAAACGAAACGCCTGTGTATTTTGTTGCAAACAACTATTATTTCGACCGCAACGGATTGTATAATGATACAGAACGAAATACGGATTTCGCGGATAATGACGAACGATTTATTTTCTTTTCAAAAGTTGTTCCTGAACTTTGCAAGCGCATCAACTTTCGTCCCGATATTATTCACTGCAACGATTGGCAAACTGCGCTGGTGTGTCCGTATCTGAAAATATTTTACGCTCGCGATGCATTCTTCGCAAACACAAAAACAGTATTCACGATTCATAATCTTGCGTATCAAGGAGTGTTCGGCATCAATAAATTTTTCAACACCGGACTTCCCGAATGGGCGCTCGACAAAGAATTTCTCGAGTTTTATGGTGGCATTAATTTTATGAAAGCGGGAATAATCTTTGCCGACGCCATCACCACCGTCAGCAAACGCTATGCAGAAGAAATTTGTTCTACGGAAGAATTCGGAAACAAGTTGGAAGGATTACTTCGGAAACGAAAAAATACGTTGTTCGGAATCGTCAACGGCATTGATACAACTTCGTGGAATCCTGCAACCGACAAACTCATTCCGTTCCGCTTCGATGTGTACAATCTCGAAGCGAAATACCGCAACAAAGAATCGTTGATACGCACGTTTCGATTACCCTATCGTTGGAACGTTCCGCTTATCGGAATTATTTCGCGCCTCGTTGACCAAAAAGGATTGGATATTATCGCAGGGATGTCGCACGGACTTTTGCAACACAACGTACAACTTGTCGTTCTTGGTTCCGGCGAACATAAATATGAACGTTTTTTTACGGAACTGGAAAAATCATTCCCCGATAAAGTCGGCGTCTATCTTGGTTTCAGCGATGAACTTGCTCATCTTATTGAAGCTGGATGCGATATGTTTCTGATGCCGTCGAAGTATGAACCGTGCGGATTAAATCAAATGTATAGTTTGCGCTACGGAACGGTTCCGATTGTCCGCGCTGTAGGAGGACTTGTTGATACGATTGAAAATATTTCCGATAGCGGAGAAAGCGGAACAGGATTTACGTTTTTGAACTATTCTGCTTTTGATTTGTACGAAACGATAATGCGCGCTGTTTCCATCTATCAGTTTCGACCCGATGTGTGGCGGTACATAATGCTACGCGGAATGACAAAAGATTTTTCGTGGGAAAAATCGGCGCGAGAGTACGAGCAATTGTATAAAATGATATGAGATGTGCATTCAAACTCAAATCTCTCAATCGCATATCAATTCGTGTTATCATAATAATACCAAGTGAACACTAACATTGCCGTATTCCTCGACCGAGACGGAACCATTATCGAAGAACGCCATTTCATTTCTACACCGGAAGAAGTAATTCTCATTCCGAACTCTGCAGATGCGATTCGTGAACTCAATCAACTGGGAATAAAAATATTTGTTATTTCCAATCAATCGGGAATTGCGCATGGATATTTCACGGAAACCGATTTACTACAAATGAATGAACGATTGCTTCAACTTTTGAAAAACGAAAATGCCTTCATAGACAAAATCTATTATTGTCCGCACAAAGACGAAAATAATTGCGAATGTAGAAAACCAAAACCAGGAATGTTGAAACAAGCAGAAAAAGAATTCGGCATTGACTTAAAAAAATCATTCGTCATCGGAGATAGATTTGTTGATGTGGACGCAGGAAAAAACGTCGGCGCAAAAACAATTTTGGTAGAAACAGGTTACGGCGAACAATCAGTCAAATGGGGAAATGAGAACGAACAACACGCAGATTTTACAGCACAAAATTTATACGAAGGAATTCAATACATAAAAAGATTACTTGATGAATAATTATTTCAAATTCCGAATTACGAATCACAAATTACGAATGACCGTTATCATTTGTATCTTACTCCTTACCCCATTCTCCTTGCTTTTAAATTCTTGCAGCGATACGCCTAATAATGTGGGAAACGATTTTTTTGATAACGTCATCATTGAATCGAAAACTATTCTTTCCGATAGCGCAAATACGGTGAGAAAAAGAATTGCCGCCGGCTATGAGCGAATTCTTTTCGGAGAAAAAAACGGGTACCGCACAGTCTCGATCGTAAAGTTTGACATTCCGAAAAAATTAGATTCCGCAAAAATATTTTCTGCTGTTGTCAATATCAAAATAAACTATCGAATGGACACAACCGGAATACTCACGGCTCCTGTGAAAGTGTACAAAATGGATTCTGTAAATTTATCAACGTATCGTTGGTTCAATTATGCTGCAACAACATACGATTCACTTTTTTCGAACCCGAATTTATATGTACAGCAAAGCGATTCCGTTTTTGCTTTTCCTCTCGACACGAATGTTATTTCCACAAATTTTTATTCGAAAATGAAAAACGGAATTCTTGTTCAAACGTCGCTTCCCGTATTTGGTTGCTATTCATTCAATACTTCGGCAAATGTGCGACCTGAACTGAAACTGCACTTCAAATTTCCTTCGGATACTTCTCATAGTTTTGATTCCATCTCCATCAAAAATGGTGTCGCATTGTTTGTAGCAAATTACGATTCGGTTGCAACCGATTCATTGATTATTCAAGCGGGCATTGCTGATAAGTTGTACTTACAATTCGGAACTCTCGCATCATCCTTTCCCAAAAACGCAACGATTTTCAAAGCGCGTCTTATTCTGAAAACGAATATGTTGCCATTTGTTTTCGAAAAAGAAAATTCAACGCCGCTTGTATTTCAACAACTTCGTTCAAGCAGCTCCGACTCACTGTTGGGAAATGCGTATGAAAATATTCCAACAACTGATTATTCCGCTATGTCTTTTGATGTAAAAAAAGAAATACAATCGTGGATAAACGGAAGCGCTCAATACGGATTGCTCATCAGTGCGCAAACGGAAAGCAATTCGCTCGACAGATTTTCTTTCTATGGAAACAATGCTCCCGATTCGCTTTGTCGTCCTCGTTTAGAAATTTTATACCGAAAAAAATAATGAAGTTTACAGATTATAAATTTAGGATTTTAGGTTTCAAAAAATTACAAATGACAGTCATTGGTCATTCGTCATTCATCATTAGTATAATGCTCTTTGTTCTCCGCTCTCCACTCCTTGCACAAGGTTCCATCTATTCGCAATTTGGTTTAGGAGAAATGCGAACCTCCACACATGCGAAAAGTATTGCAATTGGAGAATTAAACGCAACGTCTCGTGATAAATACTCGTTCAATATTCTTTTTCCTTCAACGTGGGGAGAAATTTCGAGAACAATTTTTTCAACAGAATTTTTATACGAAGGAGTGAATAGTTCAACAACAGCACAGAATGTTTTTCTGAGCAAAGGAACATTCAACGGAACTGCAATTGCATTTCCAGTTTTTTCTCCGAAAAAAATTTCTGCAGGAATAGGAATCGTTCCATTCACCGAAATGAAATACAGCACACGATTTTCTACTTCGCAACTCGGAATACCATACACGAGCGAACACATCGGAGACGGCGGCTTATATCAACTGAACGCCGGAAGTTCATATCACTTATTCGAAGATTTACACGCAGGACTTTCATTCAACTACACGTTTGGGACGATTACGAAACAAGAAAATTTTCTTTCTTCGGCTTCGCTTATTGCAAGTCATAAAACAACAGTGAAACAACATTACACGGGAAGTGGAATCTCATTCGGTTTGTATTATTCTGTCGCACAATTTTTTTATACAAATGCTCTTTCATTTGGTCTCAATATTTCTTCGCCGATTTCTCTTTCTTCGTCCAATGATACAACGACTGAATATTTCGACAGCGATGATATTTTCGATATACCGACGTTGCGTCGAACGAACACAAGCGAAAATTATCCGACGAAAATCCCGTTGCGATGGAACATTGGAATGTCTTCTCAAATCAATGAACAATGGTATTCGGGAATAGAATTTCAGTTTCAACATTGGTCGCAATTTGAAATTCATTCGGTTCGTCAAAAGAATTATGAAAACAGTTTTCGCATCAACGCCGGTTGCGAATATCTTCCAACGCGCGAAAACACCGCTTCATATTTTGAACGAATAGCATATCGCGGTGGAATGCATTTCGCAAAAAATCCCTACATCATTAACAACACAAAAATTTATGAAACCGGAATAAGTGGCGGTTTTGGTTTTCCAATATCAAGTGAATCGCGTTTGAATGTTGCGCTGGAATTTATTCAGCGAGGAACAACAGATTTTCAATTGGTAAAAGAAAATATTTTTCGCTTCGTCATAGGTTTCGATGGAAATGAATTGATGTTTGTTAGGACTGAGAAAGAATAATTGATTTCACCACAAAGGCACAAAAGCACTAAATAATTTTTGGGTCTTCGTGTCTTTGTGGCAAAAAAAATAAAAATGAAAATTGCACTCGCTTCCGACCACGCTGGATTTGAATACAAAGAAAAAGTAAAACAACTTCTTTCTTCGCTCAATATTCCGTTTGAAGATTTTGGAACATTCTCAACTGATTCCGTTGATTATCCCGATTACTCACACAAAGCAAGCGAAGCAATTACAAATGGAAAATGCGAACGAGGAATTTTTGTCTGCGGAACAGGAATTGGAATGTCCATCGTAGCAAATAAACACAAGGGAATTCGCGCCGCTGTGTGTGAAAGTGTAGAAAGCGCAAAACTTACTCGGTTACACAACGATGCTAACGTTCTTTGCTTCGGCGCACGAATTACGAAATTGGAAATCGCTGAAGAAATGGTAAAAGTATTTCTCTCAACAGAGTTTGAAGGAGGAAGACATTTGAAGAGAGTGGAGAAAATATATTTGCTGACGGGGATTTGAGATTATAGGTTTTAGGTATTAGATTTTAGAATGAAGATTTTATATTGAAAGAAATTATCATTGAATTATGAGTACTACATTATCAATTAACATCAAAGAAACATTAGTAAGAAAATTAGGTTCAGTTGCGGAAGAAACAGAACGCCCTCTTACCTATCACATACAAAAAGCAATTGAAAATTATCTTGCAGAGCAAGAGGATTTGAACATTGCGCTTGTTCGTTCAAAAGATAAAAATGCAAAATACATTTCCAGTAAAGAGCTGAGAAAAAGATTAGGTGTATAAAATCATATACAATGCAGCTATCGAAAAGGATTTGGAAAGACTTCCGAAGAAAGAAGTAAAACGAATTCTCGATACAATTGATGGTTCACTTCCAACACAAGCGATGTATCTTCCTGTATTGAAAGGCAAGTTTAAAGGGAAAAGAAAACTACGAACGGGAAATTATAGAATTATCTTTGAAATTGTAAATGATGAAGTTCGCGTTTTAAGAATTGGACACAGAAAAGATGCGTATAGAAACTGAATTTATTTTTGAAACTAAATTACAAACATTACAACATTATGACCGGAATAACATTTATGATTGATAACAAAGGAAACAAAACTGCCGTTGTTATTGACCTCAAAAAACATAAAGACCTTTGGGAAGATTTTTATGACGGAATGATTGCTCGCATTCGTTCCGATGAGCCGCGTGAATCTTTTGAAATGGTAAAAAAGAAATTACAATTAAAAGGAAAATTGCGTGGTTAAATACGCGATTACGTTTGCAACTTCTGCACGAAAAGAATTGGAAAACCTTGAAACAACATTTGTAGAAAAAATTTTTCCAAGAATTGAAGAACTTGCGAATGAACCTCGTCCAAGAGGATGTAAAAAATTAGAAGGTGAAGAAAACCTTTGGCGAATCCGTGTTGGAGATTATCGCGTTGTGTATCACATTTACGATAAGCAGAACATAGTAGATATTGTTCACATACGACATAGAAAAGATGCGTATAGAAACTGAATTTTTACATTGAGCATTTAACATTTTACATTGTTTTACTGACCGATGACAAACAAAACCTTAGTAGCACAAAAAACCACACACGCTCTCATAACCTTATCACATTATACAAAGCAAAATAAAGTGATAAGGTAAAATTACTGCTGGATGATTTTATTATGAAGGTTAACTGTTACGCTTGATAAATATTTACGAAAATGGAAAATAAAATTGAAGAAATGAATATAACTGAAAATGAAGAACAACTTGCAACACTTTATAAGCAATTTGAAAACGAAGATAAAATGCTTGTGAATGAAGGAATGCAAGAATATTTGAGCGGATTGCAAAGAGAAGATAAACTATGAACTACTGGACGGAACTCAGCATTCAATTTGCGAATCAAAGGAATTATCTCGACGAACTTTTCAAGGTTTATCCGACTATTCCCGAAGGTATTAGAGAAATTGATGAGCAGAAGTGGAAGAAAATTTCAATTGCATTCAAAAGAAAAAATAATGTTGAGTTACTCTCTTCGCTTTTGGAATTGGAATTATTTCCTATCAAGGATTCGTACGTAGCGTATTTGAAACGGGACAAAACTGCATTGGCGAGAAATCCAAAGACTGTTCAACGTCTTTGTTCGCGTTTGTATGAAATGGGATTGGATGAAATTTTTGAAAAGAGCAGTGAACCGAAAGAAACAAATCGCCAAATTGGTCCGTTGTTTCGCAGATGGATTCAAAAAGAAACGTTGGGTTTTAAATTGATGAATTCAAAAGATTTTTCTAAAAACAAAAACGATGCAATTCTCGATGCGAGTGATGCAGAGTTGATGGAGTTTGCAAAACAAAAACTAAACTACAAGGGAACAAAAGGTTTAGATTTTGTCGCTCGCATCAATGGAAGGTATGTAATTGGGGAAGCAAAATTTCTTACTGATTTTGGTGGGCATCAAAACGCACAATTTGAAGACGCAAAAAATTTGTTGAAAGATAGAACTGCCAAAGCAACAAAGATTGCAGTACTTGATGGCGTTCTTTATATTGAAGGCAAGAACAAAATGCACAATTATCTTGTCAAGCACAGACAGCATTACAACATTATGAGCAGTTTAGTTTTGAAAGAATTTCTTTATCAACTCTAACGATGGAACTCATTTACGAAGGCAAAAAAAATAGAAACGATATTTTGCAACACACTCCAAAAGCGTTCCTAAAAAAACATAACGATTCTTCTTCTGAAAATTTGCTTATCAAAGGAGATAATCTGAATGTAATGCAAACGCTCTTGAGTGATTTTCATTTGAAAGGAAAAATAGATTTCGTTTATACTGACCCGCCGTTTGCAACGAACACTGTGTATCGAAGTGGAAAACATAGAACAGCAACGATTAGCAGTAGCAACGATGATGCGATTGCTTACACTGACCATTTAGTTGGCGAAGCATATTTGGAATTTTTGCGCGAGCGGCTTTTTCTTGTTCGAGAGTTGATGTCCGAGAACGCTTCAATCTATTTACACATTGATTACAAGATTGGTCATTACGTAAAAGTGATTATGGATGAAGTGTTCGGTGAGAAAAATTTCCGTAACGACATCGCAAGAATAAAATGTAACCCCAAAAACTTTGAACGAAAAGGTTATAGTAATATCAAAGATTTGATTTTGTTTTACTCAAAGTCGGAAAATTTTATTTGGAATGAGCCACTCGTGGAACAAACGGAAGAACAAACGCAAAAACTTTTCAATAAAATTGATGCGAAAGGAAAACGTTACACGACAAACCCACTGCACGCACCGGGAGAGACGAAGAATGGAAAAACCGGCGGTTTATGGAAGGGAATGTCACCGCCGCGTGGAAGACATTGGCGTTATTCTCCCGAAGTTCTTGATGAGTTAGATAAAAACGGTTTG
>Ga0194120_10010132_pt1 | contig 11748 bp, 7 predicted proteins | sample TA2MahCa65mmetaG_FD_148642 | JGI IMG/M metagenome (GOLD analysis project Ga0194120, IMG submission 148642) | Freshwater microbial communities from Lake Tanganyika, Tanzania - TA2015019 Mahale Deep Cast 65m | ecosystem: Environmental > Aquatic > Freshwater > Lake | place: Tanzania: Lake... | reverse complement strand
TTGTTGCCGTCGTCGCAGACCTCGCCGGTGTCGACCGTCTTGTTGCCACAGGTCGGCACCGGGCCCTCGCAGGCGTCGCCAATGCCGTTCTTGTCGCTGTCGAGCTGGGTGCTGTTGGAGATGGTCGGGCAGTTGTCCTTGTCGTCCGGGATGCCGTCCTTGTCGGTGTCCTTCTGGCACACGTCATTGGCGGCGCCGGGGGTGCCCTTGTCGCCGCCGGTCATGGCGGCCGTCGCGCCGCACCACGACGCCGGGTCGTCGTTGTTGGTCGCGTCGTAGGCCGCGGGCGACAGCGACAGCGACACGCCGTTGAGGTTCGGCCAGCCCTTCGAGATGTCGTAGGCGACGTCGTCGATGACGACGCCGTTCGACTCGATCGTCGCGCCGTCGATCGCGTTCGTGAGCTTGAGCGCGCTGCCCCACTTGGCGGCGACCTTCGCGCCGCCGTTCTTGGCCTCGTCGGCCTCGGCGCCGAGCACGACGTAGCCCTTGCCGGCGATCGACGTGCCGACCGGAACGACGAATTTGGCCGAGTCGTTGGCGCTCTTGACCACCAGCCCGCCGAGGTCGATCGCCTTGTCGCCCGGATTGTAGAGCTCGACCCACTCGCCGAGGTCGTCGCTGACCTTGCCGCCGCCGTAAGGGTTGTACATGATCTCGGTGATGATGAGCTCGCCGGCCTTGAGGTCGGGGCCGACCGACGGGCCGGTGTCGCCGCCTGACCCGCCGTCCTTGACGTCGCTGCCCTGGGCGTCGCCGCCGCCGACCGGCTTGCCCGTGCACTTGCCGGCGCTGCACACGTCGCCAGTGGTGTTGGGGTCACCGTCGTCGCACGGCGCCTTGTTGGGCACCGGCGCGCACTTGCCGGCCGAGCAGAAGTCGTCGGTGCAAGGGTTGCCGTCGTTGCACTGCTTCGCGTCGGTGCATGAGGCGCCGGTGACGTCCGTCCCGCCGTCGGCCTTGGCGTCGCCGGCGGCGACGTCGAACTTGTTCGACCCGTCAGGCGTGCCGGCCGAGTCGAGGCCCCCGGTCGACGTGCCGGGGGTGGGCCCGCCCGTATCGGCGCACGAGGCGGCGAGCAGGGAGGCGCAGGCGGAGGCGAGGACGAGCGAGCGGCGCATGGCGGAACCCGGACCCCGGGACGGGGGCGCAAAGTATACGCGCTGCCGCGGGCGGGTACAACGCGGTCTCGCCGCGCCGGCGTGGACGGACGCTGAAACCACCATTTGTTCAAGTCCATGGGATCACGTGGGACGAGCGCGACGCCGGGCGGGCGGGACGCCGAGCGGCCGACCCTGGCAGCGGGCGGTGGTCCGGCGGGAGGCGACACCTCCTGTCGGGGGGCGCCGGCGCCTTTGAATGGATCCACCATTTGTTCAAGTCCATGGGATCACGCGGGACGAGCGCGGCCGCGAGCGAGCACGACGCCGAGCGGCCGACCCTGGCAGCGGGCGGTGGTCCGGCGGGAGGCGACACCGCCTGTCGGGGGCGGGCGGCGCCTTTGAATGGATCCACCATTTGTTCAAGTCCATGGGATCACGCGGGACGAGCGCGGCCGCGAGCGGGCGCGACGCCGAGCCCCCGACCCTGCCAACGGGCGGTGCTTCGGCGGGAGGCGACACCTCCTGTCGGGGGGCGCCGGCGCCTTTGAATGGATCCACCATTTGTTCAAGTCCATGGGATCACGCGGGACGAGCGCGGCGGCGAGCGGCCGCGACGCCGAGCGGCCGAGCCTGCCAGCGGGCGGTGCTTCGGCGGGAGACGACACCGCCTGCGGGGGGGGGGATCGGCGCCCTTGGATGGATCCACCATTTGTTCAAGTCCATGGAATCAGCGGATCGAGGACCCCCGGCCCTGGCCGCGCACCGGTCCGCGTGCTACGGTCTCGCCATGCCGCCTTTGCCCGACACCCTGCCCCGCCGCTTCGACCTCGAGGGCCTCATCCTGTCGCTTGAACACGGCGCGCCGACGACGGTGCTCGCCCTCGCCGAGGGATCGGTCCTGCCGTTCGTCCTCGCCGCCCTGCGCCAGAGGCTGCGCCGGCCCCTCATCGTCGTCGCCCCCGACGCCCGGCGGGCGCGGGCGCTGCGCGAGGGGCTCGCGACCTTCCTGCGCGAGCTGTGGCCGGGGCTGGCCCCCGTCGTGGCGTGGGCCGACAACGACGTCTCGCCCTACCAGGCGCTGGCGCCGCTGCGGCGGATCCAGCACGACCGCCTCGCCGCCGGCTACCGCCTCAACCTCGGCCTCGGCGTCGCCGCGGTCGTCGCCACCGCCGACGCGCTGCTGCGGCCGACCCTCGCCGCCGCGGCGCTCGATCGGGCGACCGTGCTCGCGTCGCAGGGGGCGAACTTCGACCGGGTCGAGGCGATCGAGACGCTCCTCGCCGGCGGCTACGCCCAGGTGCCGGTGGTCGAAGACCCAGGGACGTTCGCGCTCCGCGGCGGCGGCCTCGACGTGTGGAGCCCGCTGTACGACCTGCCGGTGCGCCTCGACGTCGACGGCGACGATCTGCGCGCGATCCGCCTGTTCGATCCGTCCGACCAGGGCGCGCTCGGCGGCGGCCTGTTCGACCTCGTCGCCCCGCCGGCGCGCGAGATCGTCCTCGACGCGGCGCGCCTGCCGTCGATCGTGGAGGCGCTCACCGCGCTCGCCGACCATCACGACGTCGGCAACCTCGAGCTGCGCGCGATCGTCGACGAGCTGCGCGCCGGCCACGTCGTTCCGGGGATGGAGGGCCTCATCGCCTCGCTGGCGCCCGATCGCGCGCTGCTGACCGAGCTCGCTCCGGCGGCGGGTGCCGAGCGGCCGATCATCGTGTTCGACAACCCCGACGCCTGCCAGCAGGCCATCGACGCGGCGTGGCGCGCCCACCAGGACGCCTACGCCCAGGCGCGCGCGGGTCACCTGCTGTGCGACCCGCCAGAATCGGTGTGGCGGACGCCCGACCAGCTGCGGCGCTCGCTGGCGGCGTTCGCCCAGCTGTACGTGCGCCCGTTCGCCGTCCTCGAGGAGAGCGAGCGCGCGCCGACCTTTGCCCTCGACGTCGGCCACAACCGTGCCGTGGTTCAGGAGCTGCGCGACGCGCGCGGCAAGGACGAGGGCCTGCGGCCGCTGGTCCAGCGCATCCACCAGGCGCGCAGGCTGCAGCACCTCGTCGTCATCGCCGCACACTCGGAGGGAGGCCGCCAGCGCCTGCAGGGCATCCTGCGCCACTACGGCGTCGGCACCGAGCTGCACGAAGGCCCGCTGACCCCCGACGACGTCGCCGACCTGCGCCTGCGCCGCGACCTCGACGCGCTGCTCGTCGTCGGCGGTTCGGGCGAGGGCTACCACCTCGAGGCGTTCCGGTTGCTCGTCGTCGACGAGGACGAGATCTTCGGCCAGAAGTCGCACAAGCCAGACCGGGCAAAGCGCCAGCGCCAGGCCGCGGCGGCGATCCGCGACATGGCCGAGCTGGCGGAGGGCGACTACGTCGTTCACACCGACCACGGCATCGGCCGATACTGCGGGCTCGTGCGGATGGCCGCCGGCGGCTGCGAGCAGGACTTCCTCCTGCTCGTCTACAAGGACGACCAGCGCCTGTACGTCCCGGTCACGAGCTTGGGGCGGGTGCAGAAGTACGTCGCCGGCAGCGACGAGGAGGGGGCGGCGGCGCCGCAGCTCGACCGCCTCGGCCACGATCGCTGGCTCAAGGTGCGGCGCAGGGCCAAGAAGGCGGTGGCGGAGGTCGCCCAGCACCTCGTGCGCCTGTACGCCGAGCGCCAGGCGCGACCGGGCCACTCGTTTTCGCCCCCCGACGAGGTGTTTCGCGAGTGGGAGGCGAGCTTCCAGTGGGAGGAGACCCCCGACCAGGCGCGCGCGATCGACGACGCCCTCATCGACCTGCAGCTCGCCCGCCCGATGGACCGGCTGGTGTGCGGCGACGTCGGCTACGGCAAGACCGAGGTCGCCATCCGCGCCGCCGTCAAGGTCGCGCTTGACGGCAAGCAGGTCGCGGTGCTGGTGCCGACCACCGTCCTCGCCGAGCAGCACCGCCTGACCTTCGCCGAGCGCTGCCGTTCGCTGCCGGTGCGGGTCGACTCGCTGTCGCGCTTCCGCTCGCCCGACGAGCAGCGCGAGGTCGTCGCCGCCCTCGCCGCCGGCACCTGCGACGTCGTCATCGGCACCCACCGCCTGCTGTCGAGGGACATCCAGTTCAAGGACCTCGGGCTGCTCGTCATCGACGAGGAGCACCGCTTCGGCGTCGGCCACAAGGAGACGATCAAGCGCTGGAAGGCCAACGTCGACTGCCTCACGCTGTCGGCGACGCCGATCCCGCGCACGCTGCAGCTCGCCACGCTCGGGCTGCGCGACCTGTCGTTCATCGCCACGCCGCCGGAGAACCGCAAAAGCGTGCGCACGCTGGTCTGCCGCGGCGACGACGCGGTGATCCAGCAGGCGCTCCAGCGCGAGCTCGCCCGCGGCGGCCAGGTGTTCTGGATCTGCAACCGCATCGCGCGCCTGGCGGCGATCGCCGACCACCTGCGCGCCCTCGATCCGACCGTCCGGCCGGTCATCGCCCACGGCCAGCTCGACGAGGGCGCGCTCGAGGACGCGATGCTGGCGTTCGTGCGGCGCGACGCCAACGTGCTCGTCACGACGACGATCGTCGAGTCGGGGCTCGACATCCCGAACGCCAACACGATGTTCATCGAGCGCGCCGACACCTTCGGGCTGGCCCAGCTCTACCAGCTGCGCGGCCGGGTCGGTCGCTCGAACGTGCGCGCGTGGTGCTACCTGATGGTGCCGGAGCGCGAGCGGATGACGGGCGAGGGTCTGCAGCGGGTCGCGGTGCTCGAGCGCTTCAGCGAGCTCGGCGCCGGCGTCCACGTCGCCAGCCACGACCTCGAGATCCGCGGCGCCGGCAACCTGCTCGGCGAGGAGCAGACCGGGCACATCGCCGAGATCGGCTACGAGCTGTACGTCAAGCTGCTTGAGGAGGCGGTCGCCGAGCTGCGCGGCGACGAGCTGGGCGCTCCGGTCGATCCGGAGATCAAGACCACGGTGACGGCGTTCCTGCCCCAGACCTACGTGCCGGACGCGGGCCAGCGCCTGCAAGCCTACAAGCGCCTCGCCGGGGTGCGCAGCGACGACGAGCTCGACCAGGTGGTGCGCTGGTTGGGGGATCGCTGGGGTCCGCTGCCGGGCGCGGCCCAGGAGCTGGTGCGGACGATCGAGGTGCGCGTGCTGGCGCTCGGGCTCGGCCTCGCCAAGGTCGAGCAGGGGCCGGCGGCCCTCGCCCTGACGCTGCACGAGCGCGGCCTGCTCCAGCCGCCGCTGCTGTTGCCGCTCATCAACCAGCGCGGCTCGCTGTGGCGCCTCACCCCCGAGATGGTGCTGACGCGGCCGCTGCACAAGAGGGAGCAGGACGACCCCCTGCAGGCGGCGGCAGAGGCGCTGCGCGGGCTGCTGCGGCTGGCGCGCGACCCGAGCCAGGCGGTGATCGACGTGGCGGTCGAGGCGGTCGCCGAGGCGCCGACGCCGGTCGCTCCGGCGCGCGCGACGGGGAGGCTGCGGATCGTGTCGCGCGCCAGGCGGTAGGCGGGCGCGGAGGGCGGCGGGCGAGAAGTTGCCAAGCTACGTGGGATGGACGGCGGCGCCTTGTGGCAGGGGGACTGCGACGCAGCACCTTCGCGACGGGGCCTGGTCCCATGGCGACGCGCCCAGAGCAGCCCTCCCTTGTTCGGCCTCGCGGACCGCAGGCAGCGGCGTGATCTGCCCAAAGCGTGATCATCGACCGCCCTCTTCTGGACCGCCGAATTCGATCCTCGCCCCCGCAGGCCCACCCCCTTGCCACCCCCGACCCCAAGCTCTACCCTCACACCCGCGCCAGCCGTACGGGCTCCGGCCCCGGGCGGGCGCCCCCACCTGCGGGCTTTTCAACTTTGTCGACGTATACAAAGTTGAAAAGCGTGCACCTCCGCGGCGAGCCCCCATGTCCACCGACATCCAACCGGTCAAAACCAAACAAGACTACGCCGACACGCTCGCCGAGCTCGGCCACCTCTCGCGCTTCCTGCTGCTGACCTTCCGCCTGGAGGTCGGCGGGGTCATGCTGCGGCGCGACTTCGGTGGCAGCGCGCGGGCCTTTCGCGACCACAACCCGGACAAGGTCGCCAGCTTCAACGAGTTCTGCACGGTCTGCGCCGACGAGCTCGCGGCCCTCGGCCTCAGCGCCACGGTGCTGCGTCAGTGCATCCTCGCCCGCATCGCCTGGGATGGCCTGCCGGCGGGAGTGCGCGAGAGCTTGAAATTCAACCATGTGGTGTCGCTGGCGCGGGTCGGCGAGCCCACCATGCGGGCCCGACTGGCGTTCGATGCCACCAGCCGCGGCTGGTCGGTCGCGCAGCTCGACGACGCCATCCGCCGCGCCGCCGACGGCCGCTACTACGACACCGATCCCGACATCCCCGGCACCCAGCCGCCGCCGGCCCCGCCCGCGCCCGAGAGAGGCTACCAGCCCGGCCGCCTGGTCAACCAGCTGGTCAAGGCCGGCGCGGAGTTGCAGGCCTGGCGGGCAGCCTGGGCCACGGTCGCCGGCAAGAAGCTGCGCGGTCCGCAGCGGAAGCGGGTGATCGCGGCGGTGGCGGCGCTGAAGGCCCAAGTCGCCGAGCTTGAGGCGGAGCTGACCGCCGGCGGCGGCTGACGGCGCTCGGTGTCCTGACGGGCCGCAACGGTCGATGTTCATCTGGCAGCGGCACCAGCGCCCTGGGCTGCGGCGGCGGATGAGGGAGAGCGCAGATGAAACTGTCTGTAGAACAGGTCCTTGCACTGCTCGTGCAGAAGCGCCATCCGCAACCGGAAGAGATCGATCGCGCGGCGAAGCGCGCGGGTCCAGCCGCGCTCGTCACAGCCGCGTTGGACCGGGCGCTCGCTCCCACCACGCGCCAGATCGCGGCGGCGCTGGTGTCCACGGTGGTACACCTGGGGATGACCGCCGATCAGCGGGCCCGTGTGACCGCATCGTGGCGCTCGCAGGCCGATCCGCTGTCGTCAAAGGCCTTGGCGTTGCTGGACATCCTGCTCTCGGATGGCTCGGCGGAGTCACTGCGGCTCGTCTCGTCGCTCTCGGCCGCGCAAGCGCTCGCGTGGTTGGACCATGTTCGCTTCAGCTGGCACGAGGTGAGCGGACCGCGCCTGGAGGTGTACCGCCAGGTCGTTGACGCGTGCGTGGACCGCGCGAAGGCCGGCGATGTGCCGAAGCCACGACCGGTTGCGCCCGCAGGAATGCACCGCTACTACCGGGTCACGGCCACGCTGCAAGACGCGCCGCAACCGACCACCCGTCGGTTCCTGCTCGCGGATGACGCCAGCTGGGACGACCTGCACGACGCCATCCAGGATGCGTCGGAGAGCTGGGAGCGCGATCACATGTGGGCGATCTACCCGCGCCGGGGCAGGAGGCCGCTCGCGGCGAGCGATGACGAAGGCGCCGAGGGTGCCCGCTCCCAGGTCGCGTTGCATGTCGAAGCCGGGCAGCGCCAGTTCGTGTACGTCTACGATTTCGGCGACAACTGGCGCGTCGCGGTCACGTTTGCCAGCAAGGCCGAGCTGCGGGCCGACGACTTCCACCGCATCCTGGTTTCCGGTAAGGGTGCGTTTCCACCCGAGGACTGCGGCGGCGTCGGTGGCATGTACCGGCTGATGGAGAAGTTCCGCGCGAGCGGAGGCGACTTCGAGGGAGAGGAGTACGAGGAGGACTGGCGCTGGGATCCCGATGACTTTGACCTCGAAGTCGCCAAGGCGGTCTTCGACCTGCCGCGCCGCGGTCGCCGTTGAAGCGTGGGTGCTGATCGCGGAGCGCCGACGGGGTGCCGGTCGTCCGCGACGACGCTCTGCCGGCGGGTTCCACACCGACTTCTCCCCGCGCTTCGCCGCGCGAGGGGCTCATCTGCCTGGCGTCTCGGTTGTCGACGCCCAGGCCCCTCGTTTTGCACGAAAACCGAACCACTCTTTCACACCCAAACCGGGCCACCCCCAAACACCCCGAATACGGGGGCGGCGGCCGGTGGGCCCTGCGGGCGATTCGCAGAATCGTCCACAAGTCCATAGGTTGGCGAGCGACGTTCGCGCTCGCAAACACCGATGCTTGCGCGCGCGAACACCGTGGCGTGGCCTTTTTGGTGCGAAACCTCGGTCTTTTTTCGTGAGCGGCGAGGGCGCCACTCCGCCGTGCGTCTGGCACGCCTCACCATCGACGAAGCGCCTGCCTGACGCCGCCACCCTGCTCCAAAATGGAGGTCGACAACCGCCCGAAACACAGACGCTCGCCCGGATCGGCATCACCACGGGCGTAGCCTGTCTGCGCGTAGGGGCGCCGGCAAAGCGACTGGCTCGGATGAAGGGATCGAGATTTCGGGCGGCGACTGTCGATCAGACCTGGCCCGTCACGGCGTCTGCGGGTCGAGCAGCCCGGAGACGCCAACCTCGTAGCTGTATGAACCGTTGCACGGACCTTGCCCGCAACCACACTCGTGGTATTCGTACAAGAACGTGAATTCGTGTCTGATGGAACGCTGAACGCCGCCGTCCAGAACTTCCAACTCCAGCGTGGCGTCACTATCCGGTGGGCGAACGCCGTCGGCACCCCCCACATAGGCCTTCCTCACACCTGGCGCGCAACATGCGGCCGCGCACACCCGGCTGTCGAAGATCGCCCTGCCGCCGCTCATGATCTTGGCGTGGCACGGCCGGACGGTCGGGCGGTCCACCCGCAGCGTCAGGACCCATAGCCCACCGCCCGAACCGCCGCAATCGCCGCCAGCCACCTCACACCCGGGCAGCGGGAACATCCCCAACGAGACCACAAGGGCAGCACCACAAAGGCGGTGAAACGCGCCCTGTCGCCCTGGCGCGGCGAGCCACGCTCGGATAGGGGCACTGCCGCAGATACGCCGCAGGCTGATTCGGCGGGAGGTGGCCCTCGGCCACTGGGCCGTCGCGGCGGTCACGGCGCGAACGCCTTCATGGCGTTGAAGTAGGCGATCATTTTGGCACCGCCTACCGCGTAGTGGTTCTTTACGCCCAGGTTGTTCAACATGTTCGATATCACGCCATAGATGTGCCCGGTTCCACCAACCTCGGCGTACAGCGGGCCGCCAGACTGGCCAAACGTGGTGTTGCAGCCGAATTCGATGACGTCAGGATCGTCATCGCAAAACCACGGGGCGCTGAACTGGCACACCGTTCCGAACACTGGGCCCAACACCCCAGCGTAGCCCGCGGCCCACCCTGATTTGCCGGCGAACTTCGAATCCAACACCATGCCTGGCAATGAGGGTGGAAACGGCGGCCACACTGCGCCGACGGCCAAGTCGTGCGCCGCATACTTGGCGCCCGCGCACGGATTGAGCAGCGATGAAGCCGAGGGGGCGGCCGTGCTCGACCAGAGATGGGTTACTTTGTAGATTCCAAACGGCGAGAACTGGCAACCGGCCAGTCCCCCCACGCTCGACTTGCAGAAGTCCTGAAGGTCAGGGAACACATTGATGTTATTGAAGTTGACGAAACTCGGTGCAAACAACCAAACCCACTCGCCCGACTTGAACTTCGCAATCGGCTGGCAAACGTGGGAGGCTGTCACGATGTAGCGTTTGCCGATGATCGTTGCTGAGCCGTTTAGCTTGCTGTTGGCGAGCAGTTCCGCGAGGAAGAAGGGGGACTTCGAATCCAGCTTGTCGAGTTCCTCCGCGGCAATCACGAAGACCCTTCCGATGTGGCGACACACGTCGAAGATCCGAGGCCAAAGATGTGCCAAGATCGGGGGGGTTGGAAATTTCTCCTTGGCATTCGGAAACAGAAGCTTGAATACATCTACAGGTTGCGGAATGAGCACGTCGTTGTTGGCGAACGAGTAGACAGGGGTGACCACGACACGCCGGTCGCACGCGTCGAGCGCGCCCCGCTCGGCCCCACAGCGCAACGCAACCCCCCGGCGCGGGCGGTCTGCGCCGATCGGGCCGGGAGCGATGTCACGGCTGTGGTGGTGGGAAGGGTCGAAGACGCGCGGCTGCAGCGTGAGCTGCCCTGGTCGACGGTGCCGACTCGGCAGACGAGCGCCTCGGTTGTCGCGCCCCAGCGCCAAATACTCCGCAACGCGTGGCTCTGCGAGCAGGGCCGGCGCGGCCTTGGCGAGCTCGTCCTGGAACAGCGCGATCGCTGGCGCCGCGGCCGCCATGCCTGCCCACCTCGCCCCGGCTGTCGACCCGGCGCGCACGCCGACGGACATCGTCGCTGGCAACGCCGCCGTGCGACTCGTGCCCGGCCGGGTCGCCGGCACACCGATCTCGGCCGCCGAGTGAGCACTGCCGTGTTCGCAAGACCGCCGTCTCGGCGGAGCGTCCGCCGGCTGCCGCCGCACCGAAACGAGTCGGGTCATCGGATCGATGACGGACATCGCATCACCTACCCGCTGCAGGCGCCGCCGCAACCGATGATCGAGACCCTGACGTCGAGCGTCTTGTCGGTGGCGCTCGTGTTCTCGAGCGCGAGCGCGACGAGTGTCTGAAGAGGCTCGCTGTTGTCGTTCGGGTCGAAGGCGCGTCGCCAAACCGCCCGTTTCACATACGGCGTGCCCGCCACCGTCGCCCCGACCGCGATCGTCTTGGCGGCGTAGGCGTCGAATCCCTCGCTCGGCGTCTCTTCGTTGGCCGTCTTGATGTGAAGCTTGACATTGTTCGCCGCCAGTGTCGGCGGGTTCATCAGGACCAACTCGACGACGATTTGGTCGTACCGCGAGACATCGAAGAACTCGGCGAAGGAGTAGGTCGACGTACCCCGGATCGTCAGAAACGTCTGGGGAATGGCCTCGAATTTTGCTGCACCCATTGGAACTCCCATGCGCACGGATGAGGAAGTGCAAGGGCCCTCGCCCGCGAGCCGGGCACCGCCCTCCGCTGCGCCCAGATCCTCCGGCCGCAGCCATGCCGAACTCTACGCCCCGCCCGGCCACTGTCAAGCCCAGGGTGTGATCGAGGGCGCGGTTCCAAACCAGGGGTCAGGCTTGCCCAAGACCCGCCGGGTTGGCGATCGACGACGGCGGCGACGGCTGCCTGCGAAGCGTGGTCAGCGACGAGCAATTCGAAAGTACTTGGGCGCGTCCCTTCGCGACGGGGCCCGGTCCCATAGCGACGCGCCCAGATGCAGTCCTCCCTTGTTCGGCCTCGCAGACCGCAGGCGGCGGCGTAATCTGGCGAAAGCGTGATCATCGACCGGCCCTTCTGGAGCGCTGAATTCGATCCTCGCCCCCGCAGGCCCACCCCTTTGCCACCCCCAGCCCCAAGCTCTACCCTCACACCCGCGCCAGCCGCCCGGGCTCCGGCCCCGGGGCGGGCGCCCCTACCTGCGGGCTTTTCAACTTTGTCGACGTATACAAAGTTGAAAAGCGTGCACCTCCTCGGCGAGTCCCCATGTCCACCGACCTCCAACCGGCCAAAACCAAACAAGACTACGCCGACACGCTCGCCGAGCTCGGCCACCTCTCGCGCTTCCTGCTGCTGACCTTCCGCCTGGAGGTCGGCGGGGTCATGCTGCGGCGCGACTTCGGCGGCAGCGCGCGGGCTTTTCGCGACCACAACCCGGACAAGGTCGCCAGCTTCAACGAGTTCTGCACGGTGTGCGCCGACGAGCTCGCGGCCCCCGGCCTCAGCGCCACGGTGCTGCGCCAGTGCATCCTCGCCCGCATCGCCTGGGATGGCCTGCCGGCGGGAG
>Ga0194120_10010131_pt1 | contig 11748 bp, 7 predicted proteins | sample TA2MahCa65mmetaG_FD_148642 | JGI IMG/M metagenome (GOLD analysis project Ga0194120, IMG submission 148642) | Freshwater microbial communities from Lake Tanganyika, Tanzania - TA2015019 Mahale Deep Cast 65m | ecosystem: Environmental > Aquatic > Freshwater > Lake | place: Tanzania: Lake... | reverse complement strand
AGATGCGAAAGTTCGAGCAGGTCCTGGAGCACGACGACCGGATCGATGCCAAGATCGTATTCGGTGCGAAGTTCGCCGAGCGCCTTCGCGACCTCGCCCTTCATCAGCGTTTCGAACAGGCCGTAGACCCGGAGCCGGTCGGCGAGACCCAGCATGTCGCGGACTTGGGCCTCCGCGACCTTGCCGCCGCCATGGGCGATCGCCTGATCGAGCAAGGACAAGGCATCGCGCACCGAGCCTTCGGCCGCGCGGGCAATCAGGGCGAGCGCCGGCGCCTCCGTCTCGACTTGTTCCTTGCCGGCGATGCCCGCCAGATGCGCGACCATGGCCTCGGTCTCGATGCGCCTGAGGTCGAAGCGTTGGCAGCGCGAGAGCACGGTCACCGGCACTTTGCGGATCTCCGTGGTCGCGAAAATGAACACGACCTGCGGCGGCGGCTCTTCCAGGGTCTTGAGCAAGGCGTTGAACGCCTTGTCGGAGAGCATGTGGACTTCGTCGACGATATAGACCTTGTTCCGCGCCATGGTCGGCAAGTAGCGGACGCCGTCGATCAATTCGCGGACGTCGTCGATGCCCGTGCGGCTCGCCGCGTCCATTTCGATCACGTCGGGATGGCGATCTTCGGCGATGGCGCAACAATTCTCGCATGCGCCGCAAGGCTCCATGGTCGGGCCGTCCTGGGCGCCGGGGCCGGTGCAATTGAGGCCGCGGGCGATGATGCGCGCCGTCGTCGTCTTGCCGACGCCCCTGACGCCCGTGAGGATGAAGGCATGCGCGATGCGCTTTTGGGCGATCGCGTTGGCGAGGGTGCGCACCATCGCGTCTTGCCCGATCAGCTCGGCGAAATTGGCCGGGCGGTATTTGCGGGCGAGGACGCGGTAGGGGGCCTCGGTCATGCGGCGGATTTTCGGCTGAAGGAGGTGGGAGGCTGGCGTCGACCCGGGCCGGATTCGTTACGGCTGCTTCCTTCCGGACCTGACCGGGTTGGCGAGCGGCCCGTCCGCCACCAACCTCCCAGGGCACTATATCAGGCGGGAAAGCGGATTTTGCAAGGCTCGGATTTCGACCGTGCCCGGGGGCGTGCTAGCTTCGCCTTGACGCCGCAAGGCCGGCCTGGAGACGCGCCATGACTTACTGCAGACCTTGGCTTCTCGGACTGACCCTTTGTCTTTTCGGCGCTTCGGCGTCGGCCGAAACCGCCATATCCCACGGCAATTCGCTTTTCGGTCGGCTCAAGCACGGGCCGGATTTCACCCATTTCGACTATGCCGATCCGAACGCCCCCAAGGGCGGCAGCATGGTGCGCCATGCCATCGGCAGCTTCGACAGCCTCAACCCCTTCATTCTCAAGGGCCAGCCGGCTTCGGGATTGGGCTTCGTCTTCGAGACCTTGATGGCGCGCTCATCGGACGAGGCTTCGACCGTCTATGGACTTCTGGCCGAAAGCATCGAAACGCCGAGGGATCTTTCCTGGGTGATTTTCACGCTCCGGGCGAATGCGCGCTGGCATGACGGCACGCCCGTGACCACGGAAGACGTCGCGTTCTCTTTCGACATCCAGAAGGCCAAGGGCACGCCCTTCTTCGCCAAATATTACCAAGACGTCGTCAAGGCCGAAGCGCTCGATCGGCGGCGCGTGAAGTTCCACTTCAATGGCGAGATCAACCGCGAGCTTCCCCAGATCGTCGGCGAAATGAACGTCCTCTCCAAGGCCTATTGGTCGGCGCGCGATTTCGAGAAATCGACCCTCGAGCCGCCGATGGGCAGCGGCCCCTACCGGATCAAGGCGGTTGATCCCGGCCGTTCGATCACATACGAACGCGTCGCGGATTATTGGGGCAAGGACGTTCCGGTCAATCGCGGGCGCTTCAACATCGATACCATCCGCATCGACTATTACCGCGACGATACGATCGCGCTCGAAGCCTTCAAGGCGGCGCAAGTCGATCTCCGCGGCGAGAACTCGGCCAAGAATTGGGCGACCGGCTACGACTTTCCGGCGGCACAGGCCGGGCTGGTCAAGCGCGAGGAATTCAAGACGGAGAATCCGGCGGGCATGCAGGCCTTCGTCTTCAATACGCGCCGGGCAAAATTTTCAGACCGGCGCGTGCGCCAGGCGCTTGCCTATGCGTTCGATTTCGAATGGTCGAACAAGACGCTGTTCTACGATGCCTATGCGCGCACGCGGAGCTATTTCCAGAGCTCGGAGCTCGCTTCGAGCGGCTTGCCCAAGGACCAGGAACTCGCGCTTCTCGAACCCTGGCGCGGCAAGGTGCCGGACGAAGTCTTTACCAGGGAATACGCGCCGCCCAAGACCGACGGCTCCGGCAATATGCGCGAGCAGCTGCGCGCGGCCCTGGCGCTCTTGCGCGGGGCGGGCTGGGCCGTGCGCGACGGCAAACTGGTCGGCCCCGGCGGCCAGGCGATGGAGATCGAGTTCCTGTTGGTCCAGCCGGCCTTCGAGCGGATCGTCAATCCGATGATCCTCAATCTCGAAAAGCTCGGTATCGCCGCCCGCATCCGCACCGTCGACAGCGCGCAATACCGCAATCGGCTCGACGATTTCGACTTCGATGTCGTGGTCGGCGGCTTCGCCCAGTCGCTTTCGCCCGGCAACGAGCAGCGCGACTTCTTCGGCTCGCCGGCGGCCAAGATCAAGGGCAGTCGCAATATTGCCGGCATTGCCGATCCCGCGGTCGATGATCTGATCGACAAGATCATTCGCGCGCCCGACCGCGAAAGCCTGATCGACGCGACGCGCGCGCTCGATCGCGTGCTGCTCTGGGGTCACTACGTCATTCCGCAATATCATTCGCCGACCACGCGTTTCGCCTATTGGGCCAAATTCGGTCGTCCGGAGCGTCACCCGCGCTATGGCGTCGCGATCGATGCCTGGTGGATCGATCCGGCACGGGATGAAGCGCTCAAGCGCGGTCAAGGCCAGATCAAGAATTAGTCGGACGAGCGCGCTTCGGCCATTCGGGCAAGAGTACGAGCGCGACGGCAAGCGCCAGAGCGCCGAAAAGCCAATTCGGCGCAACGCTCGCAACCAGGAAGCCGCCGGCGATCGGGCCGAGAGCCGCTCCGAGATCGAACCACATGGCGTTGGTCGCCAACGCGCCGAGCCGGTCTTCGGGCTGACGTTCGGTCACCAGCGTCGGCACCACGGTCTCGAGCACGCCGCGGCTCGCGACGATCAAGACGAGGCCCAACTCGATCCGGCCCGCGGCGACCAGGAAGAGGCCGACGATGATGCCGACGACGGCGGAAGCCATCATGCGCTGGGCGCCCCAGCGATCGGCAAGCCAACCGCTGAGCGGGGCGAGAAACATGGTCACGATGGGCCGCAAGGCCAAGGTGAGGCCGGTCGCGATGATTGCGGCATCGGTTGCATCCGTCCCGGGCGTGCCCTTGCCGTAAAGCGCCGTCATGGCGATCACGGTGACGCCATCGACCGAGAACGAAATCACGAACAACAGGCGGTTCAGCGCGTTGGGCCAAGACCAGACGGAGCGCTCGACCGGCGGCCGCGCCTCGAGTTTGGGTAGCGCCCAGGCGAGAGGCAGCGCCAGGAAGGAAATCGCGCCGAGGATGACGAAGACCTGCTGAGCGCCGATGATGGTCGAGGCGTAGGCGCCGAGCGTGAGCGCGAAGATCGTGCCGATCCAACGGATCGCCCGGTTGACGCCGACGCGCTGGCCGATGGCGCCCGCCGCCTCGGTCGCATAGGCGAGCGCCGCGAGGTTGATGGTCGCGAAGGACAGGCCCCACAGGACGCGTCCGATCAACATCGGCAGCCAACCCTCCGCCAGTCCGTAGACCAAGGTCGTTGCCGCACCGAGCGCCGCGGCGCCCAAGGTGGCGTTCCGCAGGCCGATGCGATCGATCAGGCGCAGGACCCAGGCATAGCCGACGAGCCGGATCAGGCGGTTGGCGGCGAGCAAAATGCCGACCCAGGCGAGAGTGACACCGAAAGCCTCGGGCCGGGCCGGCAGGACGACATAGATCAAAGCATCGCCGATCAGCGCGAGCGACAAGACCGCCGAGGACAAAACGACATTGCGCCAGGACGCGGACAGGATCATGAGCCGAACATGCCCAAAGCGGCGCGCGCGGTCGAGATGATAAGGTCTGGGCCATGAGCATTCGGAATTTCGACAAGCTGCTGCGCCCGGCCTCCGTTGCCTTGATCGGCGCCTCGGAGCGCGCGGGCAGTGTCGGCGCGCTGGTGATGCGCAATCTGCTGCTAGGCGGCTTCAGGGGCCGGGTTCTGCCGGTCAATCTCAAGCGTGCATCGGTCATGGGCGAGGCGGCCTATCGCGACGTCGGCAAATTGCCCCTCACGCCGGATCTCGCGGTCATCACCACCCCGCCGGACACGGTTCCCGGGTTGATCGACGCGGCGGCCAAGCGCGGCACGCGGGCTGCCGTCGTCCTGACGGCCGGGATCAAGGGCGAACTGCGTCAGGCCATGCTCGATGCCGCCAAGCCCCATTGCCTGCGCATCCTTGGTCCCAATTGTCTCGGCCTGATCCTGCCGCCGCTCGGCCTCAACGCCTCTTTCGCGCATCGTCAGGCTTTGTCGGGCGGCATTGCCTTCGTCAGTCAGTCGGGTGCCTTGTGCACGGCCGTGCTCGATTGGGCCTCGGCGCGCGGTATCGGCTTTTCCGTCTTCGCTTCGCTCGGCGACTCGGCCGATGTCGATTTCGGCGACATGCTCGATTGGCTCGCTTCGGACGCGACGACACGCGCGATCTTGCTCTACATCGAAGACGTCAAGCAGGCGCGGAAGTTCATGTCGGCGGCCCGCGCCGCCTCGCGCAACAAACCGGTGATCGTGGTGAAGTCGGGTCGGGCACCCGAGGGCGCGTGCGCGGCGGCATCCCACACCGGAGCGCTCGCCGGATCGGACGAGGTCTACGATGCCGCCTTTCGCCGGGCCGGCATGCTCCGTGTGGTGACGACCGAAGAGCTCTTCTATGCCGTCGAGACGCTGGCCCATGCGAAGCCGCTCGGCGGCGAAGACCTCGCCATCGTCACCAATGGCGGCGGGCCCGGCGTGATGGCGGCGGATGCGCTGGTCTTGGGCGGTGGACGCCTGGCGACGCTTGCCCCTGCGACAATCGCGGCGCTCGATGCCGTGTTGCCGCCGACCTGGAGCCGGGCCAATCCGGTCGACATCATCGGCGATGCGCCGGGCTCGCGCTATCGGGCGAGCATCGGCACCGTCCTCGCCGACCCAGGCGTGGGCGCGGCAGTCGTTTTGCACGCGCCGACCGCGACCGCCTCGCCCATCGAAGCCGCCGCAGCAACCGTCGAGGCCGCCAAGGCTTCGCGCAAGAACGTCTTCGCCGCATGGCTTGGCGCCGACGGCGTCGCGCCCGCGCGAAAGCTGTTTGAAAGCGGCGGCGTGCCGAATTACGCGACGCCCGATCAGGCCGTCTCGGCCTTCCTGCACATCGTCGAACACCGGCGCAATCAGAAAAGCCTGATCGAGACGCCGCCGTCCTTGCCCGACGACGCCGCTCCCGACCTCGTAAAGGCCAGGGCCGCTATCGCCCGGGCGCGTGCCGAAGGGCGCGGGATGCTGAACGAGCCCGAGGCCAAGGCCGTGCTCGAGGCTTTCGGTTTGCCGGTGGTGCGGACCCTGATCGCGCGCGATGGCGAGGCGGCGGCACGCCTCGCGGCCGAGGTCGGTTTTCCGGTCGCACTCAAGATCTTCTCGCCCGATATCACGCATAAATCGGATGTCGGCGGCGTCGCGCTCGATCTCGACGATGCCGACGCAGTTCGACGCGAAGCCGAGGCGATGCTGCGCCGGGCCCGCAAGCTCAGGCCATCGGCCAGGCTCGACGGGTTCACCGTCCAGGCCATGGTCGAACGCCCCGGCGCGCATGAACTCATTCTTGGCCTGGCTTCCGACAAGGTCTTCGGACCGGTGGTGTTGTTCGGGCAAGGCGGCGTCGCGGTCGAGGTCATCGCCGACAAGGCGATCGCCCTGCCGCCGCTCAATCTCCACCTGGCGGGCGAGCTTATTCAGCGCACGCGCATCGCCAAGCTCCTGCGCGGCTATCGCGATCGACCGCCGGCGGACGATCTTGCCATCCGCCGGGCGATCTGCCGGGTCGCTCAGATCGCGGTCGATCTGCCCGAGATCGCCGAACTCGACATCAATCCGCTCTTGGCGGACGGCCAGGGCGTGGTCGCGCTCGATGCCCGGGTCAAGCTCGGCGATGGGACGCCGGTGGCGCTCGCCATTCGGCCTTATCCGAAGGAACTCGAGGAGAATTTCCGCCTACGCAACGGCCGCGAGGTGCTGATCCGCGCCATCCGGCCCGAGGACGAGCCCGCCCATCGCGCCTTCTTCGCGCGCCTGTCTCGAGAGGATTTGCGCTTGCGCTTTTTCGGCGTGCCGCGCGATCTGTCGAAATCCGAGTTCGCGCGCTTTACCCAGATCGATTACGACCGCGAGATGGCCCTGATCGCGACCGCCAAGGACGAAGGGGGCAGGGCCGAGACGCTTGGCGTCGTGCGCACGATCGCCGATCCAGACAACCAGACGGCCGAATTCGCCATCATCGTGCGTACCGATCTCAAGGGGCTGGGTTTGGGGCGGAAACTCCTCGAAGCCATCATGGCCTATCAACGCAAGCGCGGCACAAGCGAGATCAAAGGCGAGGTGTTGGCCGAAAACTCGGCCATGCTCGATCTGGTCGGCGCTCTCGGTTTCAGGCGGCGATCGGAAAGCGGCGGTATCGTCGAGGTGCGCAAGGCCCTCGCTTGAGCCGATTCGACTCTTTCCCGCCTTTTTGCTTAAGTTTCGCGCATGGAAACGACCGACCAGCCGGGCGAAATCCAGGCCCAGCGCTTTTTCGATGCGGAACTCCGCCCGCATCGATCGCTCTCGCCCAAAGGCTTCATCATCTTGATGTCGCTGGTCGCCGGCGTCAGCTTCGTTGGCGGCATGGCCTATCTCCTGGCTGGCGCCTGGCCGGTTCTGGGCTTCTTCGGGCTCGACGTATTGCTGCTCTGGTGGGCCTTCCGACTCAATTATCGAAGCGCCAAGGCGGTCGAGACCTTGCAGCTTTCGACCGATAGCCTGATCGTCCGCCGGATCGCGCCCAATGGCACGGCGCAGGAATGGCGCTTTCAGCCCTATTGGCTGCGCATCAAGCTCGAAGAGCGCGCGCCCGACGACAATCGCCTGATCCTTTCCTCGCACGGCCGCAACCTGCCGATCGGAACGTTTCTCTCGGCCGGGGAGCGGGCGGAACTCGCGGCCTCGCTCAAGGACGCGCTCGAGCGCATCCGGTCGAGCGTTCAGCCGAGCCCGAGCACATCCGCCATCGAATAGAGCCCGGGTGCCTTGTCCCGCGCCCAGAGGGCGGCACGGACGGCGCCCCGCGCATAGATGACGCGACTTGACGCTCTGTGCGTCAGTTCGAGGCGCTCGCCATCGGCCGCAAAGATCACCGTGTGATCGCCGACCGCGTCGCCGCCCCGAAGCGCCGCCATGCCGATGGTGCCGCGCTTGCGCGCGCCCGTGATGCCGTCGCGACCGCGCACGCCGTGGCTCTCCAGGCCAACGCCCCGGCCTTCGGCCGCCGCGCGGCCTAGCCCGAGCGCCGTGCCGGAAGGCGCATCGACCTTGTGGCGATGGTGGATTTCGAGGATTTCGATGTCGAATTCGTCATCGAGCCGCTTGGCGGTGTCGCGAACGAGCGACATCAAGAGGTTGACCGCCAAACTCATATTGGGTGCCTTGACGATGCGTGCGCGCTTGGCGGCTTGAGCGAGCTTGGCCTCGTCTTCTTTCTCGAAGCCGGTCGTACCGATCACCAGGATCTTGCCCAGCTCGGCGGCGATGGCGGCATGGGCGAGCGTCGCCTTGGGGACCGTGAAGTCGAGGATGGCGTCCGATGCGGCGTAGAGCGCGCGCGCATCGTCGACGACCTTGATGCCGAGCGAACCAAGGCCGGCGACTTCGCCGACATCCTTGCCGATCGCGGCATGGCCGGGCCTTTCGGTCGCGCCCGCGAGGCGACAACCTCGGGTCTCGGCAACATGCTTGGCCAAGGTCTGACCCATGCGGCCGGCAAGACCCACGACGCCGATGGCAAGATCGCTCATACGTTGCTCCTCGAAACGAAAGGGGCCGCGGGCGCACCCGCTGCCCCAACCAGTTCCCAGGATATTAGCCGAGGTTCTTGGCGGCGAAATCCCAATTGATCAGCTTGTCGATCACCGCGTTCACGTAATCGGCGCGGCGGTCCTGATAGTCGAGGTAGTAGGCATGCTCCCAGACGTCGATGGTCAGCAGCGGCTTCAGGTTCTGCGCGACCGGCGTGTCGGCATTGCCGGTCCGGACGATGCGGAGCTTGTCCTTGTCGAGGACGAGCCAGCCCCAGCCCGAGGCGAATTGCCCGATCGTCGTCGTGGCGAATTCGGTCTTGAATTTGTCGAAGCCGCCGAAATCCTTGTCGATCATCTCGCCGAGCTTGCCCGAAGGCTTGCCGCCGCCCTTGGGATGCATGCTGTTCCAGTAGAAAGTGTGGTTCCACACCTGGGCGGCGTTGTTGAACAGCGCGACGCGAGTCGGGTTCATCATCGAAGCCTTGATGACGTCCTCGAGACCGAGCTTGCCGAGATCGTTGCCCTCGAGCATGCGGTTCATCGCATCGAGATAGCCCTTGTGATGCCGGCCATAGTGAAAGCCGATGGTGTTGGCCGAGATCACCGGCGCAAGCGCATCGTCGGCATAGGGAAGCTTGGGCAATTCGAATGGCGCGGCCGCCCGCGCGATATGCGGAAAGCCGGAGACGGCCAAGCTGCCGGCCGTGGCGACGCCAGCCATGACGGCGCGGTGCGAAATCTTATCGGTCATTGTTTTGTCCTCCCCTCGGGCATATTAGAACGACTATGCGGGAGGCCAAAACCTCGCAAAATTGTGGCTATTTCCGGACGTCGTCCCAAAATTCGCGGACGCGGGTGAAGAAGCCATCGGATTCGGGGCTGGTCTTGGGACCCGCGCCTTGTTCGAATTCCTCGAGGAGTTCCTTCTGGCGCTTGGTCAAATTGACCGGCGTCTCGACTGTCACCTGGACATAAAGATCGCCCTTTTCCGGGCTGCGCAAGACGGGCATGCCCTCGCCGCGCAGGCGGAACTGCTTGCCGGACTGAGTGCCGGGCGTGATCTGGACGCGCGCCCGCCTGCCATCCACGGTCGGCACTTCGATCGTGCCGCCGAGCGCGGCCGTGGTCATCGGAATGGGCACGCGGCAATGAAGGTTCATGCCGTCGCGCTGGAAAAAGCGGTGCGGCTTGACCGAGAGGAAAATGTAGAGATCGCCGGGCGGCGCGCCGCGAAGTCCGGCTTCGCCCTCGCCGGCGAGGCGAATGCGCGTGCCGTCCTCGATCCCGGCCGGAACCTGAACCTGGAGCGTCTTGTCCTTGCGCGCGCGTCCCTGTCCCGCGCAGGCGCGGCAAGGCTTGTCGATAACCCGTCCCGCGCCGTGGCAGGTCTGGCAGGTCCGTTCGATGGTGAAGAAGCCCGACTGGGCGCGCACCTTGCCTGCGCCCCGGCAAGTGCCGCAGGCGACGGGCTTGGCATTGTCATGCGCGCCGCTGCCGCCGCAGGCCTCGCAAGTGACCGTGGTCGGGACCTTGATCGTGGTCGACTTGCCGTGAAAGACGTCTTCGAGACCGACTTCCATGTTGTAGCGAAGATCGGCGCCGCGTCCGGCGCCGGCGCGGCCGCGTCCGGTCGCTTCGCCAAACAGATCCTCGAACATGTCGGAAAAAGCCGAGCCAAAATCGAAGCCGAAGCCCTGAGCGCCCGGGCCCGCGCCGCGGCCGCCTTGTTCGAACGCGGCATGGCCATAGCGGTCATAGGCGGCGCGCTTTTCCGCGTCCTTCAGGACGTCATAAGCCTCATTGACTTCCTTGAAGCGCTGCTCGGCCTTGGCGTCGCCCGGATTGCGATCCGGGTGATGCTCCATGGCAAGCTTGCGGAAGGCTTTCTTGAGGGCATCGGCATCGGCGCCGCGCGCAACGCCGAGCGTCTCGTAGTAGTCCGCCTTGGCCATCCGCGTTCCGGTCCTCTTTCGAAGGCCGAAAGCCGGAGGTCTCCCCCCGGCTCCGACCGTACAGTCCTATCAGGCGGCCGAGCCTATTTCGACCGCTTCTTTTTCTCGTCGACTTCTTCGAAATCGGCGTCGACGACATTGTCGTCCTTCTTCGGGCCGCCCGCGCTCGCGCCCGGGCCGGCATCGCCAGGACCCGCCCCAGGGCCGGCATCGCCCGCGCCGGGGCCGCCTTGCGCTTGGCCGGCCTTGTAGACCGCTTCGCCGATCTTCATCGACGCGGCGGCAAGCGCCTCGGTCTTGGCCTTGATCTGATCGGCATCGTTCGTTTCGATCGCGGTCTTGAGATTGGCGATCGCATCCTCGGCCGCGCGCTTGTCGGCATCGGGTACCGAAGCGGCGCTCGGTTCCTTGAGCGTCTTTTCGGTCGAATGGATCAAGGCATCCGCCTGGTTCTTCGCCTCGACCAGGGCCTTGCGCTTCTTGTCTTCCTCGGCGTGATCTTCGGCGTCCTTGACCATCTTCTTGATATCGGCTTCGGACAGGCCGCCCGAGGCCTGGATGCGGATTTGCTGCTCCTTGCCCGTGCCCTTGTCCTTGGCCGAGACGTTGACGATGCCGTTGGCGTCGATGTCGAAAGTGACCTCGATCTGCGGCATGCCGCGCGGCGCCGAAGGAATGCCGATCAGGTCGAACTGACCGAGCATCTTGTTGTCGCTCGCCATCTCGCGTTCGCCCTGGAAGACGCGGATGGTGACCGCGGTCTGGCCGTCATCGGCGGTCGAGAAGACCTGGCTCTTCTTGGTCGGGATCGTGGTGTTGCGATCGATCAAGCGGGTAAAGACGCCGCCCAGCGTCTCGATGCCGAGCGAGAGCGGCGTGACGTCGAGCAAGAGCACGTCCTTGACGTCGCCCTGGAGGACGCCGCCCTGGATCGCCGCGCCGATGGCCACGACTTCATCGGGGTTGACGCCGCGATGCGGTTCGCGCCCAAAGAAAGTCTTCACGGCCTCGATCACCTTGGGCATGCGCGTCATGCCGCCGACCAACACGACCTCGTCGATTTCCGAAGCCTTCTTGCCGGCATCCTTGAGGCAGGCATTGCAGGGCGCGATGGTCTTCTGGATCAGCTCGTCCACCAGGGCTTCGAGCTTGGCGCGAGTGAGCTTGAGCGTCAGGTGCTTCGGCCCGCTGGCATCCGCCGTGATGAAGGGCAGATTGAGTTCGGTCTGCATCGCGGAGCTCAGCTCGATCTTGGCCTTCTCCGCGGCTTCCTTGAGCCGCTGGAGCGCCAGACGATCCTTGCGCAGGTCGATGCCTTGTTCCTTCTTGAATTCGTCGGCCAGGTAATTGACCACGATCATGTCGAAGTCTTCGCCGCCGAGGAACGTGTCGCCGTTGGTCGCCAGCACCTCGAACACGCCGTCGCCGATCTCGAGGACGGAAATGTCGAAAGTGCCGCCGCCGAGGTCATAGACCGCGATGGTCTTGCCGGCGGTCTTGTCGAGGCCATAGGCGAGCGCGGCCGCGGTCGGCTCATTGATGATGCGCTTGACGTCGAGGCCGGCAATGCGGCCCGCATCCTTGGTCGCCTGACGCTGGGCGTCGTTGAAATAGGCGGGCACGGTGATGACCGCCTCGGTCACCTTTTCGCCGAGATAGGCTT
>Ga0194120_10010130_pt1 | contig 11749 bp, 4 predicted proteins | sample TA2MahCa65mmetaG_FD_148642 | JGI IMG/M metagenome (GOLD analysis project Ga0194120, IMG submission 148642) | Freshwater microbial communities from Lake Tanganyika, Tanzania - TA2015019 Mahale Deep Cast 65m | ecosystem: Environmental > Aquatic > Freshwater > Lake | place: Tanzania: Lake... | reverse complement strand
GGAGGTGCTGGCGGCGGTGGAGCGGATCGCCCTGTAACACGAACGCCGATCGCTGACTCGCCGCAACTGTGCTGGTCGTAAGCGGAAAGCGCTTGGCGACCGGTCGAAGATCAGTCTAAGGGCCGGTCGGATCACCGTCCGCCCGGCTCCCGGCGTGTGGGCCTGGAGGCAACGGCCACCGACGGCCTGAAGCCCATCCAGGCGGTTTCAGCCGACCGCGCGTCTACGCCCGGCGCTGGCGGCAGGGCGAACCGGAACGACGAGGCCCTCATCAGGTCGGCGGCGCGACCCGCTGCCGCAGGTCCGCCAGCGCGACGCCGACCGCGACACCGACGTTGAGGGACTCGACCGCCCCCGACCCGACCACCCGCACCGCGTGACCGCACGCTGCGCGCACTGCGGGCGACAGCCCGTCCTCCTCGGCGCCAGCGACGACGCACAGCCCGCCGCCAGCAGGCGGCGCGAAGCGATCGAGGCCGACCGACGCGGACGGATCGAGTGCGACCGCCGCGCCGCCCGCCGCCCTCCAGTCACGCAAGAGCGCTGCCAGGTCTCCGCACACGCGCACTTCGATCGCGTCGAGGGCTCCCTCGGCGACGCGCAGCGCAGCGGTCGACCCGACCGCGCGCGCGTTGGCGCCGGCGACGATGAGCGCGCGGGCACCGAAGAACGCCGCCGTGCGCGCGATCGCGCCGAGGTTGTGGGGATTGCCGACCCCGTCGAGGGCGACCACCATGCCCGCCCGCGCCCACGAGCGCACCTCGGCGGGAGTCGCCGCGCGCGGCGGGTCGCGGCGCACCACCACCGCGATGCCCTGGTGGGCCCGCGTCGCCGTGACCCGGGCAAGGTCGTCGTCGCCGGCGACCCGGTAGGCGACCCGACGGCGGGCCAGGTCGGCGAGCAGGGGGCCGATCTCGCGCGCACGGTCGGGCGCCACCAGGACGCGCACAACGGTGTCCGGCCGTGCGCGCAGCGCCGCGAGCGCCGCACGCCAACCGGCGATCACCGTCTCTGCCGAGCTGGCGCGCGCCACCGGCGCCTCGCCCCTACAGCTTGAACAGCACCTTGATCCAGGCGAAGTAGCCGAAGTTGGCGGTGTGATTGGCGCCCTTGGCCTCGCCGACCGCCGGCGTGCCGCCGACGAACGCGCGCGTGCCGTAGGTCTTGGCCGAACCCGACACCATCGCGCTGCCGAGGCGCGCGCCGAACCCGGTCGGCTTGCAGCCCTCGTCGGTCACGCCGTCGCAGTTGTTGTCCGCCCCGTCGCACAGCTCGACCTTGCCCGGCAGGACCTCGCCCACGCACACCGGATCGACCTTGCCCGCCGCGCACGCGCTCGACCCCGACTTGCACTGCCCGTTGCCCTTGGTCGCCGGGTCGCCGCTGTAGCACGGCACCTTGATGGTGTCGTCGTTCTTGAACGTGCAGCCGGTCTTGCTGTCGCAGCTGTCCTTGGTGCACGGGTTGCTGTCGTCGCAGACCTGGCCGGCGCCGGCCTCGCACTTGCCGCCCTTGCACCCGTCGCCGACCGTGCAGCTGTTGCCGTCCTCGCAGGTCTTGTTCGGGATCGGCGTGTAGGCGCACAGCCCGGTCGCGGTGGTGCAGCTGTCCTGGGTGCAGTCCTCGCCGTCGTCGCAGACCTTCTTGGCGCCGGCGATGCACACCCCGGCCTTGCACACGTCGTTCTGCGTGCACAGGTTCTGGTCGGCGTCGCACGGATCGACGGTGTAGTCGAACACGCACCCCTTCTTCGGGTCGCAGGCGTCCTTGGTGCACGGGTTCTTGTCGTCGCACACGACCACCTTGCCCGCCACGCACGAGCCGTTGGCGCAGCTGTCCTTGTCGGTGCACACCGTGCCGTCGGCGTCGCAGTCCATCCCGTCGGCCTTCTTGTCGGTCACGCACTTGCCCGTGCCGACCTCGCACTTGGTCGATTTGCACTGCCCGTCGGCCGCCGTCGAGCACTCGACGAGCGTCGCCGGGTTGACCTTGCACGTGTACGGCGCCGCGCCCTTGTCGCAGTACAGCGTGCCGTTGCAGAAGTTGCCGTCCTCCTTGCTCGCGCAGTCGCTGTCGGCCGTGCACGCGCACAGGTTGGTGCCCGGTTTGCACGTGCCGGTCGCGCACACGTCGCCCTGCGTGCACGGGTTGCCGTCGTCGCATGGCCCCGTGCTGTCCGGCTTGTTCTGGCAGCCGACCGCCGGGTTGCACAGGTCGGTCGTGCACGGGTTGCCGTCGGCGCAGCCGCCCGCCGTCTTCGGCTTGGCCGGATCGACCACCGTGCCCGCGCACACCCCGCCGCCGCACACGTCCTTGGTGGTGCAGGCGTCGCCGTCATCGCACGGCGACGACAGCGACTTGTCGTGGACGCAGCCCTTGGTCGGGTCGCACGCGTCGGACGTGCACGGGTTCTGGTCGTCGCACTGGATGACGACGCCGAAGCAGTCGCCCTTGGCCTGGTCGCACTTGTCCTTGTCGGTGCACAGGTTGCCGTCGTTGCACGGGAACGTGTCCTGGAAGGTCCACTTGCACTTGCCGTCGAGCGTGCTGCACTTGCCCTTGGTGCACGCGTCCTTGCTCGCGCACGGCTTCTCGGCCCCGGCCTCGCACTTGCCCGCCTTGCACGCGTCGCCCTCGGTGCACAGGTTGTCGTCGGCGTTGCACGATTTGCCGTCGTCGTGGACGAACTTGCAGCCGTCCTTGGGGTCGCACGAGTCCTTGGTGCACTCGTTCTTGTCGTCGCAGATGAGCAGGTCGCCGGTCTTGCACTCGCCGTTGACGCACTTGTCGTCCTTGGTGCACACCGTGCCGTCGGCGTCGCAGAAGCCGGTCTTGGGCGGGTTGTCGCACCCGCCGGCGCCCTTGCAGTTGTCGTCCGTGCACGGCTTGCCGTCGTCGCAGATGCCCGCGTCGTCGACCTTGCCGTTGCAGTCGTTGTCCTTGCCGTCGCAGATCTCCTTGGTCGGCTCGGGCGCGTAGCAGCTCGACAGCCCGCCGCCGGGCGGCGCGTTCGGCTTGCCGTCCGACAGACAGGTGCGCTTGCCCTGGCACTTGGCGGTGCCCGACACCTTGTAGCACACCGTCGACAGCTCGAGGCTCAGCGCGTACTCGCTGCACGTGCACGCCGCGCCGCCCTTGACGACGCACTGCTTCGACGTCGCGCCGGCGACGTCCTGGCCTTCCTTGCACTCGTAGCCCGCCGGACAGTCGACGTCGACCGTGCACTTGCTGCCGCAAAACGCGCCGTTCTCGCCGCCCGACACGCAGCGCGCGCCGGGGTCGAGCTTCTCGCACTCCTGGTTGTCGCTGCACGGGTTGCAGATCGACGCCCACTTGGGAACGCAGATGCTGATCGGCTCGGCGCCGCCCGAGGTGATGCACTGCTCGTCGGCGCCGCACTTCTCCTTGTCGCACGGCTTGGCGCACTTGAGGCCCTTGGGGGTCGCGATGCACTTGCCGGCGGCGTTGCTGCAGTCGCTGTTCGACTGGCACGCGCAGCCGGCGCCGCCCGGGCAGCTCGGCGCGACAGTGGTGTCGGCGTCGCCGCCGCCTGAGCCGCTGTCGGCGGCGTCGGTGCCGCCCAGATCGAGGGTCGGCGCCGCGTCGGTGCCGGCGCTGTCGGTGGCGATGTCGGTGCCCGACGCGACGTCGGTGCCGCCGACCGCGACGTCGGTCGCGCCGCCGCCGCTGTCGCTGGTCGCCGCGGCGTCTTCGCCGCCGGCGGTCGCCGAGTTGCCGCAGCCGGCCGCCCCGGCGACGACTGCGACGGCGACGGCGGCGGTGAGCGCGCGCAGGTTCAGGAAGATCGAGCGCATGGTCGCTTCTCCATGGTCAGCCTGGCAGGGTGAGCCGCGTCATCCGCGCACTCCGCCGGGACAGTGGGGGGCGTGTCCAGGATCCACCGCATGGATCCTCCCCGGCCGCCGATTCCGGATGCAGTTCAAGGAACGAGCCGGTGGGCGAGTGCGGCGTACGAGCGCACGCCGCAGCGGGCGAATCCGGCACCGTGACGCAGGAATGCGCCGGAAGCGGCGGATCGGGGCGTCGCCTCTACTTGTTCTGCAGCCACTCATAGTAGCGCGCGTAGTCCCACTCGAGCCCGTTCGGCAGGTTCCACGAGTCGTTGTAGTAGCCGATGATCGTCTTGTTCCAGTAGCCGTTCCAGGTCGTCCACATGTAGGTTCCGGCCTTGAGCACCACCACCGACGACTGGTTCTTCGGGAAGGTCACGTTGGGGCAGTCGCCGCCCGACAGGTCGTTGCCGGTCGTGCTCCAGGTGTTGGCCTTGTTGACCGAGATGCCGCGGTAGTTGCCGTTGCCCCACGGGTTCGACGAGGTGCGGAAGCAGATCTGCTTGGTGATGTCGGCGGCGGTGGTGTTCTTGACGAACGCGACCAGGAACTGGCGGGTGTAGTCGTTGTTGCCGTTGCCGTAGTTGTCGCCGCCCTGACCGAAGTGGATGTTGCCGGCGACGTCGCCCCACACGATGTGCTGGGCGACGGCGTGGAGCGCCTTGTTGTCGATCGGCACGTCGTGCGGATACGAATACTGGGGGTTGTAGTTCCAGTTGCCCTCGCAGCGATCGACGTTGATGCCGTACAGGAACGGGCGCGATCCCGGCGGGAAGACCATGTTGTAGCTCTGGTTGTTGATCGCGCCCGCCACGGTGATGTCGCCGTTGACGATCAGGTTGCCCTTGATCTGGACCTTCTTGCTCGACAAGGTCTGGATCGTCACGTCCCAGCTGAACTTGCCGTCGTCGTTGCCGGTGACGTTGTCGTTGGGGTCGCGCACGGTGATCGACCAGTTGCCGGCGATGTTCTTGCCGACCCAGTCCTTGTTGATGTCGCCCTGGACGATCGCGGTGTCCTTGTTGAACGCGGTCTTGAGGGTCTTGCCGGTCTTGCTGCCGTCGTACAGGATGTAGGGCGTCGGCATGTTGGGGCCGTACAGCTCGATCTTGATCTTCGACACGTCGGAGTTGGCGAGGTCGATGTTGATCCACACCGCCTGGGCGAGGCCGATGTCGGGGAAGGTCAGCTTGTCGTTGACGCCGGCGCCCGAGCCGTCGGGGATGATGACGTTGGGGGTGCCGGCCTGGCTGTCGACGAACTGGTTGAAGATGAGGTTGTTCGAGATCTCGTCGATCATGTCCGGGCCGACCGCCGACGCCGTGCACTCGTAGCTGCCGTCGGCCTTGATGCCGACCATGACCATGCCGGTGCCCTGGCACTTGTCGCCCTTCTTGGTCAGGACCGGCTTGTCCTTGAGATCGTTCCACGATCCGGTGCCGGCGACCGCGGCGAGCGACGCGACCTTGGCGTAGCCCTGCAGGTCGGTGGCCTTGGCGTAGGCGGTCAGGTCGGGCAGGCCGTTGAGGTCGGTGTAGTTGCCGCCGGTCGCGACCTTCGACAGCGCCGCCGCCTTGACGTAGGCCGACAGGTCGGGACCGCCCTCGAGGTCGCTGAACTTGCCCGAAAGCGCGACCGGCTTGAGGTCGGCGGCCTTGGCGTAGCCGGCGAGGAACTTGGCGTCGATCTGGTTCTGGCCGATGCAGCCGCTGCACTCGACGCCGTCGGCGACCGCGGCGCGCACGGCAAACGCCGACGACGCCAGCGGCTTGCGCGCGAGCTCGGGGTCAGACGCGATCTGCATGCCGAGCCACAGGCCGGCGCCGTTGAGGGCGACCGGCGACAACGGCGTCTTGGCGCCGAGCAGGTGCTGCCACTGGCCGTTCTTGACCGAGACCGTCACCGGGCCTTCGAACCACAGCGGGTTGCCGCCGACCTCGTCCTTGTAGACGGCGAAGGTGACCTGGTAGTTGCCGTCGGCGGCCGCGCCGCCGCCCGCCGAGTAGAGGGTGCCTTCGACCGCGGTGACGAGCGGCACCGCGGCGAGGGCGGGCGCCGAACACACGGCCGCCGCGGCGACCGCGGCCAGGATCCCGGGGATGCGATTCAGTCGCTTCATGATGACGATTCTCCGCGGCCCGAAGGGCCCTGTTGGACGGCTGCTAGAGGCAGCACGCGTAGCCGTAGGTCGAGTTGGGGTCGATGTTGTTGCTGACGCTGCCGTTGCCCTTGGCGCCGTCGCAGTAGCTGTCGCAGTCGTTCATGCCGGCCGACCACGACGACGTCGCGGTGACGAGGCCCTTCTTGCGCAGGACCGAGTTCTGCGACACCGAGCAGATGTGGGCGCCGAGCGCGCCGCAGTCGCGCGCCGCGGTGACCCAGTTGGCGCCGGTGTTGTTGATCTTGACCGTGCACACGCCGTCGGTGCCGAGGGCGCCGGCCGGGCAGCCGAGTCCGACCCGGTCGGTCGCGCAGCAGGCGAACGCGCCGTTCTGGGTGTTGAAGTGGACATCGTTGGGCATGGTGGCGCCCGGGCCTGCGGTGCCGTAGTCGATCGCGCCGTCGGTGTCCTGGCCGTCGTTGGGCCAGAAAAAGTTGGCCGAGATCTTGCCGGCGGTGCGCAGGTAGACGTACTGCGACTTGTCGCACAGGTCGGCGTTCATCCTGGCGCAGAACGCGGCGGCGTATTGGAAGGTCACGTCGGCGACGTTGTGGATCGTCAGCACCCGCACGCCCTTGTCGGTCGGGTTGACCTTGACGACCTCGTCGGTCGAGCGCTGCGGCGTGACGTTGTAGCAGCAGGGCGCCTGCCACGCGTTGCTGGCGTTGTGATCGTCGCCGTTGGGACCGACCGCCTCGTGGTGGGTGTCGGCGTCATTGTCGCCAAAGGAGTTGGTCCAGTTGGCCCAGCTCGTGTAGTTGGCGATCGCGCCGTGGCGGCGCAAGACGAGGCTCTGCGCGTCCGAGCACAGGTCGGCCTTCCTGGCCGAGCAGTAGGCGACTGCTTGGTCCCAGTTCATGCTGGCGCCGACGCCAGGCGTGCACACGCCGCCCAACACCGTCGACAGGTTGCCGTTCGGCTGACTCGGGCACCACGAGTCCTGGAAGGTCACGTGATCCTTGAAGGTAACCTGGCCGGTGATCGCGCCGGCGGTGCCGCCGACCTGCAGCGTGCCGTCAACGATGAGGTTGCCCTTGATCTGGATCTTCTTGCTCGACAGCGTCTTGATGTGGACCGACCAGTTGAACTTGCCGTCGTACTCGGCGGTGTCGCCGGTCGCCTTGTAGGGATCGCGCACGGTGATCGACCAGTTGCCGGCGATGTTCTTGCCGACCCAGTCCTTGGTCATGTCGCCGGTCGCGATCGCGGTGTCCTTGTTGAAGCTGGCCTTGAGCGAGGTGCCGGACTTGGTGCCGTTGTAGAGCACATACGGCGTCGACATGTTGGGGCCGAACGCCTCGATCTTGACCTTCGAGACGTCGCTGTTGGTGAGGTCGACGTCGACCCAGATCTCCTGGGCGAGGCCGATGTCGGGGAAGGTGAGCTGGGTCGACACGCCGGCGCCCGAGCCGTTCGGGATCGGGGTGTCGAGGGCGCCGGCGGTGCTGTCGACGAACTGGTTGTGGATCAGGTTGTTCGAGATCTCGTCGATCGCGTCGGCGGGCAGCGACACTGGACCGCAGTCGAGCGAACCGTCGGCGGCCTTGAAGCCGAGCAGGACGAGGCCGGTGCCGCACTTCTCGCCGACCTTGGCGAGCACCGGCAGGCCGGTCAGATCGCTGTACTTGTCGCTGGTGGCGACCTTGCCGAGGGCTGGCTTGTCCTTGAGGTCGTTCCACGACCCGGTGCCGGCGATCGTCGCCAGCGAGGCGACCTTGGCGTAGGCCGTGAGGTCGGCGGTCTTGGCGTAGGGGCCGAGGTCGGCGGTCTTGGCGTAGCCCGACAGGTCGGCCGCCTTGGCGTAGGCGCCGAGGTCGGTCGTCTTGGCGTAGGGCTGCAGCACGCCCGAGTCGAGCGCGCCGACCTTGACGCAGCCCGAGCAGTCGAGGGCCTCGGCGATCGCCGCCCGCTGGGAGAACACCGTCGCGCCGAGCGGCTGGCGGGCGAGCTCGGGGTCGGTGCCGATTTGGACCGACAGCCACGCCGCCGGCAACGACAGCGCGGCGGGGATCATCGGGTTCTTGCTGCCGAGCTGGTGAACGAACTGGCCGCCCTTGGCGCTGACCGTGACCGGCCCTTCGCTCCACACCGCGGTGCCGCCGCTCTGGCCGGCGTAGATGCCGAAGGTCATCTGGTAGTTGCCGTCGGCGGCGGGGCCGCCTCCCGACGAGGTGAGGACGCCCTCGATGGTGCCCTGGGCAGGGACGGCCGCGTGCGCGAAGGAGGCGACGCCGGCGGTGGCGGCGAACGCGAGCGCGGTTCGGACGAATTGGGACAGCTTCATGGTCGCTCCACTGCGCCGGCGGGGCCGGCGCGCGATCCTACAGACCGACAATCTTCTTGAGCCAGGCATAGAAGCCCAGCCGAGCGGTGGGGTTCTGGCTGCCGCCGGTGGCTCCGGCGGTGAGTGAGGCGCCAAGCGCGGCGCGAACGCCGAGCTGGCCCGATTTTCCGCTGACGACGCCGTTGGCGACCCGAGCGGCAAAGCCGGTCGGCGCGCAGCCCTCGTCGGTGACGCCGTCGCAGGTGTCGTCGATGCCGTTGCACAGATCCTTGGCGGCCGGGCCGACGTCGCCCTGGCACGGGCCGAGCACGCCTTTGGCGTCGCACGTCTTCTTGCCGGCCTTGCAGATGCCCTTGCCGGCGGTGCCGGCCGGACCACCGTAGCAGGACTCCGACGCGCCGCTGTCGATGACGTAGGTGCAGCCCTTGGTGGCGTCGCACTGGTCGATCGTGCACGGGTTGGTGTCGTCACAGCTGACAGGCTTGCCGGGCAGGCAGGTGAAGACGCCGGCCTTGTCGGCGCCGCAGACGTCGCCGGTGGTGCAGATGTTGTTGTCGGAGCAGGTGGTCTGGATCGGGGTGTAGAGGCACTGGCCGGACTTGGCCTCGCAGGTGTCCTGGGTGCACGGCTCGCCGTCGTCGCACTTCTTGGCCACACCGGCGGCGCAGGCGCCCGACGCGCACTTGTCGGCCTGGGTGCACTGGTTGTTGTCGGCGTCGCACGGCGAGGCGTTGTTGGCGAACTTGCAGCCGCTCTTGGGATCGCAGCTGTCGTCGGTGCACGCGTTCTTGTCGTCGCAGACCTTGATCGCGCCGGCGGCGCACTTGCCGCCCTTGCAGGCGTCGGAGTCGGTGCAGGCGTTGTTGTCGGCGTTGCACGGCACGCCGTCGGCGGCGTTGGTGACGACGCACTTGCCGGCCTTGGGGTCGCAGTCGACCGAGGCGCACGCGGTGTTGAGCGCCGGGTCGCAGGTGACGATCGAGTCGAGCTTGATCTTGCACTGGAACGACGCGGTGCTCTTGTCGCAGTAGAGCACGCCGTTGCACAGGTTGCCGTCGTCCTTGCAGTCGGCGTCGGTCTGGCAGGTGCACTGCGAGGTGCCGGCGACGCACACGCCCTTGTCGCAGGCGTCGCCCTTGGTGCAGGCGTTGCCGTCGTCGCACACGCCGCCGGTCGTGCCCTTGTGGGTGCAACCGGCGGCGGGGTCGCAGCCGTCGGTGGTGCAGACGTTGTCGTCGTCGCAGGTCTTGACGACGTCGATCGGCGCGCCGCCGCACTTGCCGTCCTTGCAGGCGTCGCCGGCCGTGCACTTGTCGCCGTCGCTGCAGCTGGCGGGGATGGCGATGTGGGTGCAGCCGACCTTGGTGTCGCAGGCGTCGCCGGTGCACGGGTTGTTGTCGTCGCAGTTGGCGGGCGGGCCGGTGCAGGCGTCGACCTTGCAGGTGTCGGGGACGGTGCACGGGTTGGCGTCGTTGCAGGTCGCGCCCTCCTGGAAGTTGTAGGTGCACTTGCCGCCGATGATCGAGCACTTGCCGATCACGCACGGGTCGCCCGGGTCGCACGACTTGGCCTTGCCGGCGACGCACGCGCCCTGGGCGCAGGCGTCGTTCTCGCTGCACGCGTTGTCGTCGGCGTTGCACGGCGCCTTGTTGGGCGTGAACACGCAGCCCTTGGTCGGGTCGCAGCTGTCGTCGGTGCAGACGTTCTTGTCATCGCAGGCCTGGACGGTGCCGGGGGCGCACTTGCCGTCCTTGCAGACGTCGCCGACCGTGCACAGGCTCTTGTCGGCGTCGCACGGCAGGAAATCGGGCTTCTTGGCGAACCCGCACTTGCCGGTGGTCGGGTCGCAGGTGTTGGTCTGGCACTCGCCGTTCAGGCTCGCGTCGCAGGCGACGATCGTCGACTCCTTGACCTTGCACACGAACGGCTGCTTGACCTTGTCGCAGAACAGGGTGCCGTTGCACAGGTTGCCGTCGTCCTTGCAGTCGGAGTCGGCCTGGCAGGCGCAGTTGTTGATGTCGGACGAGCACTTGCCGTCCTTGCAGGCGTCCGAGTCGGTGCACGGATTGCCGTCGTCGCACTTGGCGCCGCTCGCCGCGGCCTGCTGGCAGCCCTTGACGGCGTCACAGGTGTCGGTGGTGCACGGGTTGGTGTCGTCGCAGAAGGTCGCAGCGTCGACCTTGGCGCCCTTGCACGCCCCAGCGTCGCAGGCGTCTTTCTCGCTGCACTTGTCGCCATCGTCGCACGCGCCGGCGACGTTGTTGTGGGCGCAGCCCGACTTGGGATCGCAGAAGTCGGACGTGCAGGTGTTCTTGTCGTCGCACGACACCGGCTGGCCGGTGCACGCGTCGGTCACGCACACCTCCTTGTCGGTGCACGCATTGCCGTCGTTGCACGGCGCGTTGGCCTGGAATTTGTACTTGCACGATCCGTCGCCGATGTCGCACTTGCCGACCATGCAGGGGTCGTCGTTGGTGCACGCCTTGGCCTTGCCGGCCTCGCACTTGCCGGCCGCGCACTGGTCGCTGATCGTGCAGGGGTTGTCGTCGGCGTTGCAGGTCGCGCCGTCGTCGTTGACCTTCTGGCAGCCGGCCTTCGGATCGCAGCTGTCCTTGGTGCACGGGTTCTTGTCGTCGCAGTCGACCAGCTTGCCGGCGATGCACTTGCCGTCGACGCACTTGTCGCCTTCGGTGCAGACCGATCCGTCGGCGTCGCAGGTCGTGCCGCCGTTGGGGTTCTGGCAGCCGCCGGCGCCCTTGCAGACGTCGTCGGTGCATGGGTTGCCGTCGCTGCACGTCGCCTCGTCGACCTGACCGTCGCAGTCGTCGTCCTTGCCGTTGCACGTCTCGGGCTGGACGTCGGGGGCGAGACAGGCCGACAGGCCGCCACCGGCTGGGGCGCCAGCGGCGCCGGCGGGCAGGCAGGTGCGCTTGCCCTCGCACTTGCCGTCGCCGGTCGGCACGAAGCACTTGGTCGACAGCTGCTGGTCGATCGCGAAGGAGGTGCACGCGCACGCCGCGCCGCCCTTGGGGACGCACTGCTTTGACGGGGTTCCCGAGATGTCCTTGACGTCGCCGCACGAGTAGCCGGCCGGGCACTCGTTGTCGGTGGCGCAAGCCGTGCCGCAGAAGGCGCCGTTGTTGCCGCCGTCGACGCAGCGGGCGTCGGCGTTGGCCTGGTTCTGGCACACCGGGTTGGCGTTGCACGGGTTGCACAGGAAGGCGAACTTGGGCACGCAGACGTTGACGACGTCGACCGCCCCGGCCTGCACGCACTTCTCGTCGGCGGCGCACTCGTCCTTGCTGCACTTCTTCGCGCACACCTGGCCCTTGGCGGTCGGCAGGCAGACGCCGTTGTCGCAGTCCTTGGCTTCCTTGCAGGTGCAGCCGGGGGCGCCCGGGCAGGCGCCGGCGGTGTCGCCGCCGCCGCCGTCGGACGAGGCGTCGGTGCCCT
>Ga0194120_10010124_pt1 | contig 11750 bp, 5 predicted proteins | sample TA2MahCa65mmetaG_FD_148642 | JGI IMG/M metagenome (GOLD analysis project Ga0194120, IMG submission 148642) | Freshwater microbial communities from Lake Tanganyika, Tanzania - TA2015019 Mahale Deep Cast 65m | ecosystem: Environmental > Aquatic > Freshwater > Lake | place: Tanzania: Lake... | reverse complement strand
CCCGCGCCGAAGCCGAGCTGGGCGCGGCGCGCAGGCAGCTCGAGCAAGGAAAGGTCGAGGCGGCCGAGGTGCGCGCGCGCGAGGACGCGCAGCGGGCAGCCCAGCAGGCCGAGGTCGAGAAGCGCCGCGAGCAGGAGCTGGCCGCGCTGCGCGGCGAGTTCGCGCGCCTGTCGCAGGAAGCGCTCAAGCTCAACGCCGAGGCCTTCAACGCCCAGGCCACGCAGACCTTCGACCAGCGCCGGCTGGCCATCGACGGGCTGCTGGCGCCGCTCAAGGAGCAGCTCGGCAAGCTGGCCGAGACCACGCAGGCCCTCGAGACCAAGCGCGAGGGCGCCTACGAGCAGGTGCGCCAGCAGGTCGGCTCGCTGCAGGCGGCCACCGAGTCGGTCAACGCCAACAGCCGCGCGCTGATCCAGGCCCTGCGCGGCGACGCCAAGGCCCGCGGCCGCTGGGGCGAGATGGCCCTGCGCAACGTGGCCGAGCTGTCGGGCATGACCGCGCACTGCGACTTCGACCTGCAGCTCGTGCTCGACGACGACAAGCGCCCGGACATGGTGGTCAGGCTGCCCGGCGGCGACGGGCGCATCCCGGTGGACGCCAAGGCGCCCATGGACGCCTACATGCGCGCCATGGAGGCCACCGATCCCGACGCCCGCACCGCCGCGCTGGTCGAGCACGGCCTCGCGCTGCGCCGGCACGTGGTGGCGCTGGCCAGGAAGGACTACGCCACCACGCTGGGCACGCGCGTGGACTTCACCGTGCTCTTCGTGCCCAGCGAGCCCACGCTGGCCGCGGCCTTCGAGGCCGACCCCGGCCTGCAGGCCGACGCGATGGAGCGGCGCATCCTGCTGGCCACGCCGGTCACGCTGCTGGCCCTGCTGCGCACGGTCGCGCTCTACTGGCGCCAGTCGGACCTGGCGCAGAACGCGCAGCTCATCGCGCAGGCCGCCGGCACGCTGCACGAGCGCGTGCGCAAGTTCACCGAGCACCTCGAGCACCTCGGCGGCGCGCTGGAGAAGTCGGTCAAGCACTGGAACGCGGCCGTCGGCAGCTACGAGCTGCGCGTGCTGCCCGCCGGCCGCGAGCTGGAGAAGCTGGCCCCGCCGTCGGGCGCCGACAAGGCCCTGCCCGACCTGCCCGCCGTCGAGGAGGCCCCGCGCGATCTGCCCGCCACCCCGCCCCGCGAGCTGGAGGCCGGCTGATGTTCAAGTGGATCCTGCGCCTGCTGGCCCTGCTGATCCTGGCGGGCCTCGGGCTGTTCTTCTGGGGCCGCACGCTGCCCGAGCACCACGTCGCGTCCGTCTCGGCGCGCTACGCGCGCGCGCCGGCCGACGTCTGGAACGTGCTGGCCGACCCGCAGCGCTTTCCCGAGTGGCGCCCCGACGTGAAGAGCGTCGCGCTCCTGCCCGACGCGCAGGGCCGCGCGGCCTGGCGCGAGCAGGGCGACTGGGGCGAGCTGTCCCTGGTGCGCGCCGAGGCCGACCCGCCGCGGCGCATGGTGCTGGAGATCGTGGCCGACCCGGGCGCCGAGCCCGACGTCTCCGGCCGCTGGATCTTCGAGCTCGTGCCCGACGGCAGCGGCACGCGCGTGACCATCACCGAGGACGGCCGCATCCACAACCCGCTGTTCCGCTCGGTGGCCAGCCTGATCACGGGCTACCAGTCCACGGCCGTGGCGTACCTGCGCGCGCTGGGCACGCGCTTCAGCGAGACGGTCGAGCCGGCGCCGGGCGAGGTGACGTTTCCGGGGTGAGCGCCTGCCGCCCGCCCGCTACGGCACCGCGATCGTCTCGAAGTTCTCCGCGTTGGCCGGCTGCTGGTAGAAGAACGTCGGCTCGTCCCCGCCCTCGCCGATGAACCACGGGTCGGCCGCGTCGTTGATGCCGACGTAGGCGACGCTGAACGTGGCCGCTCCGGCCGGCGGCGTGTACGGCCCGATCACGAACGTGGCGCTGCCGGCCGCGTCCGTGCGCTGCAGCGGGAAGAAGTCCGCCGTGCCGATCGCGCCGGCCCACAGGCCGCGCACCGGCAGGTCGACCACCGGCGTGCCGGCCTGGTCCACCACGGTGACGCGCGCGGTGAGCGTGATGCTGCCGACGCCGGACTTCTCCAGCACGATGTCCGCCACGCGGAACAGCGGCGCCTGCGTGGTGAACGAGCCCTCGTGCACGGCCGGGTTGCCGTTGCGGTCGGCGGCGGTGACGCGGAAGAACAGCTGCGTGCCGCCGGGCAGGCCGTCCAGCACCAGGTCGTGCGCGCAGCGCAGCGAGGCGTCGGCGAAGCTGGCCAGGCCGTAGGCGCCGGCGGCCAGGCCGACGTCCACGACCAGCGACGCCGGCTCGCCGGTGACGACGTGCAGCGTGGCGGTGTCGGTGAAGACGTCGCGCGCCTCGACGGACTGCAGCGCCGGCGCCTGCGCGTCGGGCACGAAGGCATTGAAGACCGCGGCGTTGCTGCCCAGCAGCAGCTCGAGGCCGTCGGCGTAGCCGTCGCGGTCGGTGTCGGGGCTGGCGGCGTTGGTGTGGATGCCGGCCTCGACGCCATCGAGCAGGCCGTCCTCGTCGCGATCGATGCCGAGCCGCGCGCCGGTGCCGGGCGGCACGCAGGTGAAGGTGCACGCGACCTGGCCGGCATGGATGGCGGCCACGAGCGGGCCGCGCGTGACCTCGCGCCCGTTGTCGGCGTGGTACAGCCACAGGTCCTGGTCGGCGTCGTACGCGAAGTGCAGGCCCACCGTCGCCTTGCCCGCGGGCTGCAGCAGCCGCGCCTTGCCCACCAGCTCGACGTTGCCGGCCAGCGCCTGGCCCTCGGCCAGGTCGAGCCAGTCGTACAGGCCCGCGAGGTGGTCGAGGTCGGCGTGGAACTGCGCGCCCACCAGCGGGGAGAGGCCCGTGTCCCAGGCGCGCACGAAATCCTCGACCTGCTGCTTCTCGGTTTCGGTCAGGTTGGAGAAGGCCGACATGCCCGTCGAGCCCGGCACGAAGTGCAGGAACTCCTCGATGCCGTCCAGCGAGCCGTCGTGCAGCACGCCGAAGCCGGTCAGCTGCGGGAATTCCTTCTCGTAGACGCCGCGCAGCTGGGCCGTGTTGAAGGGCTGGCTCTCGCCGTCGAAGTTGACCGTGGCCTGCGCGCCGGTGAAGTCCGTGCCGCCGGCGAAGTCGCCCTGGTGGCAGTCGATGCAGGTCACGTTTCCGGGGACGTTGGTGTTGTACTCCTTGCCCGGAACCAGCGGGTTCATGCCGAAGAGGTCGCGGCCGGCGGCCGCCTCGCCGGTGTACTCGCGGTCGCGCGGCTGGAAGGGGTTGGGCGGGTATTCCAGCGTGCGCACGAAGCCCGCGAACTCCTGCATGGCGCGCGGCGTGATGCCGGCGCCGTCCAGCAGCCCGGCGAAGGCCCCGCGGAACATCTGGAAGAAGCGCCGGTCGCCGCGCCAGTGCAGCGGCACCGAGCCGTCGGGCGACAGGCCGCGCAGCGACTGCGTGACCATCGGGCCCTTGAGCGGGTGCGTCATGAGCGCCTTCTTGATGGCCAGCTTCTCGCCCTCGAAGCCCAGCACGCCGGTCATCAGGTCGGGGAAGAAGTACCCCAGGCCACCGCCCGGGTCGCCGAGGTCCCAAGCGAGCTGGTCGGCGTGCCCGAAGACGTGGCAGCTCGCGCAGCTCATGTTGCCGTTGCCCGCGCCGCTGGACTCGCGCGCGTCGTACAGGTGCCTGCGGCCGAGCGCCACGGCCTGCGGCTCGGGGTCGTAGGACAGGCGCGCCACGCGCCCGACCGGCGCGTGGCCGGCGCCCACGTCGAAGGCGCGCAGCGTCTTGTCGCCGCGCGCGAGGACGTACAGCAGGCCGCGCGCGGAGTCGCTGGCCAGGCCGGCCGGCTGCGCGCCAACCGGGATCTCGGCCAGCGGCAGCGCGGTCACGGCGTCCAGCACCACGACGGTGTCGTCGCCCAGCGTGGCCACGTAGCCGAACGGCCCGGCCGGGCCGTCGTGGAAGGCCAGCGCCACCGGCTGGGCGTGCTGCGTGGCCAGCAGGGGCGGACCGAGCGAGACCACCTGCGTCACGGCGCCGCCCGGCGACACGACGGTCACGCGGTTGTCGAGGCCCTCGCCCGCGACGATGGGCTCGAAGCGCGTGCGGTTGCGCGCGTCCGTGCCGGCCACCCACAGCTCGCCCGTGACGGGGTTGCGGGCGATGTCCAGCAGCGTCGTGCCCACGCCGGTCGTGCCGCCCGGCAGCAGCGCGGGGCCCGCGGCGTCCAGCGCCAGCACGTCCAGGTCCTGCAGCTGCGGCACGAGGCCCGGGAACTCGTGATCGAAGACGATGCGCCCGGTCACCGGCACGGCCCAGCCGAAGACGCCGAAGTTGACGTTGAGGAATGGAACGGTGTTGAAGTCCGGGGCCAGCAGCGCCGGGTTGACGGTGAAGGGCGGGTCGAAGGCGTCCACGTCGGTCTGCTCGATGCCGAGTTGCGCCGTCTGCTCCTGGTCCAGCACCGTGGTGTGGTTGCCCGAGTTCTGCGGCACGACGAAGACCGTGCCGCCGTCCACGGCCAGCGCGCGCGGGCGGTGCGCCGGCAGGCCGATGCGCGCCAGCAGCGCGTACGGCGGGGCGGCCTCCAGCACGACCACGGCGTTGTCGGTGAAGGCGCCGGGCTCGGTCAGGCTGGCCATCGGCGCCGAGCGCGCGGTGGCCACGAACAGCCGGCCGCCGGCCACGGCCACGTCCGTGGGCTCGTCGCCCACGTCCAGCACGGCGCGCACGGCCAGCGCGTCGAGGTCCACGACCGTGACGCTGTCCGAGAGCAGGTTGGCCACGAAGGCCGTGGACGGGTCGTCCGGGTGCAGCACCAGCGACACCGGCTCGAGGCCGGTGAAGACCGCGCCGAGGAAGGTGATGTGCGGCACGCCCTGCGCATCGACGCGCGTCTCGAACACCTCGAGCCGCGCGTCGGGCGTGTTGAGCGCGTAGAGCCGGGCGCCGTCGGGCGAGAGCGCCAGCGGGTGCACCGGCCCGGACTCGAAGTTGGGGAAGGGCGCGGTGGCGGTGGACACGACGGCGGGGGCCGGGGCGCCGCGTTGCGCGGAGGCGCAGGGCAGCACGGAAACGACCAGGCATGCGACGGCGAGCGGGCGGGCCGACATGGCAGGCGATCTCCAGGGCGCCGGCGGGAGGACCGGCGAGCGACAGCGCGGGAGTCTACCCGTCCACATGGCGCGCGGCGTCCGTCGCAGGGCGGCCGGAGCCTGGCGCTCCCGGCGCCACACGGGCGTCATGGATGGCCCTGGCGCGGCCGGCAGCCGCCTTTCGAGCGTGCGAGCGGCGTTGGTAGATTCCACCGCCATGCGACCCGTCCCCGCGCCGTGCCCGTCCGTGTCGTTCCGCGTCCTGCTGGCCACCTGCCTGCTGCTCGCCGCGCCGGCCTTCGCGCGGGTGCCGCAAGCCGGCTCGAGCTCCTCGGCCTCCGACCAGGTGGCGTCCGACAGCCCGCGCGCCGCGCTGGAAGGCTTCCTCGACAAGGCCCGCGCCGGCGACTTCGAGGCCGCCGCGCGCTGGCTGGAGCTGTCCGCGGACGCGCCATCCGGCGACGGCCCGCGCCTCGCCCGCCGGCTGCGCTTCGTGCTCGACCACCACGTGTGGTTCGACATGTCGCAGGTCTCGGGCGAGTCCGGCGGCCGGGCCGACGACGGCCTGACGCCCGACACGGAGGAGGTCGGCGCCATCCGCAGCCGTGCGGGCGTCGACGAGCCGGTGCGCCTGGTGCGCGTGGAGGACGCCGCGGGCGCGCGCTGGCTGTTCTCGGCCGCGACCGTCGCGCGCGTGGACCACTGGTTCGGGCGCCTGCCCGACCGCTGGATCCTCGAGCACCTGCCACGCCCGCTGCTGCAGGCCGGGCCCTTCGACATCCTGGCCTGGCAGTGGATCGCGCTGCCGGCGGCGCTGCTGGCGGCCTGGTTCCTGGGCTGGTTCCTGGCGCGCTTCACGCGCAGCGTGCTGGCGCGCCTGGTCGCGCGCACGCAGGCCACCTGGGACGACGCGGTGCTGGCGCGCATCGGCGGCCCGCTGACGCTGGTCTGGCTGATCGCCGTGCTGCACCTGCTCCTGCCGCTGGTGGGCCTGCCGGCGCCGGTGGAGGAGACGGCGCGCCAGATGCTGCGCGCGGGCCTGTTCTTCGTCGTCTTCTGGGCGCTCATGCGCTCGGTGGACGTGGCCGTGCAGGTGGTGGCCGAGTCGCAGTGGACCGAGCAGCACCCGGCGGCGCGCTCGCTGCTGCCGCTGGGCGGGCGCGTGCTCAAGATGCTGGTGCTGGCGCTGGCCGTGGTCTCGGCGCTGTCCGAGCTGGGCTTCCCCGTGGCCAGCCTGGTGGCCGGCCTCGGCATCGGCGGCCTGGCCCTGGCGCTGGCGGCGCAGAAGACGGTCGAGAACCTGGTGGGCGCCTTCTCCATCGGCATGGACCAGCCCATGAAGGAGGGCGACCTCGTGCGCATCGGCGAGCACATGGGCCACGTGGAGATGATCGGCCTGCGCTCCACGCGCCTGCGCACGCTGGACCGCACGCTGATCACCATCCCCAACGCGCAGGTCTCCGAGCAGCGCGTGGAGAGCTTCGCCGCGCGCGACCGCATCCGGCTGGCGACCACGATCGGCGTGGAGTACGGCACGACGCGCGCGCAACTGGCCCGGATCCTGGCCGGCTTCGAGCGCGTCATGCGCGGCCACCCGCACATCTGGCCCGAGACCGTCGTGGCGCGCTTCGCGAGCTACGGCGAGTCCAGCCTCGACATCGAGGTGCTGTGCTGGTTCCAGACCACGGACTACAACGAGTTCCGCGTGTGCCGCGAGGAGGTGCTGCTGGGGTTCATGGAGGTGGTGGAGCAGGCCGGCAGCGCGTTCGCGTTCCCGACGCGGACGGTGCACGTGGTGGGGGCGGGAGCGGCGGCGCCGCCAAAGGCCTGAGCGGCGCAGGCCGCGGGCGTCAGCGCGCGTCCCGTGCCCCGCGGAACATCAGCCAGCCCAGCACCCCCAGCACCAGCGCGCCGAACAGGTCGCTGGACGCGAAGGGCAGGTCCATCAGGAAGGCCACCGACGGGTGCAGCCCGAGGTCGCGGTCGAAGCCCGGCAGGAACCCCAGCAGCGCCGCGCCGATGCCCAGGATGGCGGCGCCGGCGATCAGCCCGCTGCAGTAGAGGATGCCCTGCGGCTCGTCCTCGGCGTCCGGCTCGCGGCGGTAGTGCCTGTCGGCGATGCGCCGCACGAGGCCGCCGAGGAACACCGGGGCGGTGGAGGAGAGCGGCAGGTAGACGCCCACCGCGAAGGTCAGCGAGCGCACGCCCAGCAGCTCCATGAACACGGCGATGGCCGCGCCCAGCAGGATCAGGTCCCACGGCAGGCGGTGCGTCAGCAGGCCGTCGATGACCACCGACATGAGCTTGGCCTGCGGCGCCTGCAGGCGCCCCGCGCCGATGCCGTCCTCGCGCAGGAAGCGCGGCTGGCCCTGGTCGTCGACGAGGTAGGTGCCCTCGGGCACGCCGGCCGGCAGCTCGTCGCGCTGCAGGCGCACGAAGCGGTAGTCCTGGCCGTCGGTCAGGCTCTCGACGCTCTCGCTGCGCTGCACCGCCGCGGCCGGCACGCTGAAGGGCGCGGCCACCGGCGTCTCGGTGGTGTTGGCCAGGTTCATCAGGTAGGCCGTCCAGCCCACGGCCAGCACCGACGTGACCACGCCGATGGCCAGCGCGAGCTGCTGCCTGACCGGCGTGGCGCCCACGAGGAAGCCGGTCTTGAGGTCCTGCGAGCAGGTGCCGGCGTTGGAGATGGCGATGCACACCACCGCGCCGACCATCAGCGCGAGGCGGCTGTAGGCCGAGCCCTCCCAGCCCACCAGCAGGAAGGCCGCGCAGGTGGCCATCAGCACGCCGATGGTCATGCCCGAGAGCGGGCACGACGACGAGCCGACCTCGCCGGTGATGCGCGAGGAGACCACCGAGAACAGGAAGCCCAGCACGAGGATCAGCAGCGCGCCGGCCAGGTTCATCTGGAAGGCCGGCACGGCCCAGATGACGCCCACCAGCAGCAGCGAGCCGCCTGCCAGCAGCCACACCGGCGTGTCGCGCTCGGTGCGCAGCGTGCCCGCGCCGCCGCCCGCGCCGCCCAGCAGCGAGGCCGCCGAGGCGCGGATGGACGAGACGATGGACGGCAGCGCGCGCAGCAGCGCGAAGATGCCGCCCATGGCCACCGCGCCGGCGCCGATGTGCTTGACGTAGTTGGCCCACACGTCGCCCGGCCCCATGTCGGCGATCAGCGTGGTGGCCGGCGCCAGCGGCTCCTTGAGCCCGGCGCCGAAGAGCACGATGGCCGGCACGAGGATCAGGCTGGCCAGCAGCGAGCCCGCGACCATCATGGTCGAGGTGCGGTAGCCGATGATGTACCCCACGCCCAGCAGCTCGGGAGCGACGTCGCAGCCCAGCGACGCGCCCTTGAAGAACGAGATCGGCGCCGCGACGGAGGCCTTCACGCCGCCGAACAGCGCCTGCAGCGCCTTGAAGCCCGCGCCCACGCCCAGCCCGACGAAGACCTTGGTGGCCGAGGTGCCGCCCTTCTCGCCCGCCGCCAGGATCTCGGCGCAGGCCTTGCCCTCGGGGTAGCGCAGCACGCCGTGCTCGCGCACGATCAGGTAGCGCCGCAGCGGCACCATCATCAGCACGCCCAGCAGGCCGCCGGTCAGCGCCACCAGCGTGGTCAGCCCGACCTGCAGGGGGTAGCCGAGGAAGATCAGCGCCGGCACGCTGAAGACCACGGCCGCCGCCACCGACTCGCCGGCCGAGCCGGTGGTCTGCACGATGTTGTGCTCGAGGATCGCGCGCTGGCCGTTTCGCCTGCGGATGGCCCAGATGGCCAGCACCGCGATGGGCACCGAGGCCGAGGTGGTCAGCCCCACGCGCAGCGCCAGGTACGTGGACGCCGCGCCGAAGACCACGCCCAGCAGCGAGCCCAGCAAGAGCGCGCGGAAGGTCAGCTCGGGCGCCGACTCGTCCGGGCGGACGGCCGGGGTGAACGCCGCGGGCTGCGCGCTCACGCGCTCAGACTCCGTCCTTCCTCATCGCGGCGCGGTAGAGCAGCAGGCCGAGCAGGCAGAACATGCCGGCCGAGACGAGGTCGGGCGTGTGCGCGCCGAACTGCCCCAGCCACTCCTGGAAGCCGAGGCCCGTCACCGACAGGTGCTCGATGAGCGACTCGGTGCCGCCTCCGTCCTTGCCCACGTCCACGCCCGACAGCGCCCCGACCACCACGCCGGTCAGCGCACCGCCCGCCACGAGGCCCGTGGCATAGAGCATGCCCGGACTCACGTCGCTCTCGGTGCCCACGCCGCGCTTCTTGTCGATGAAGCCGCGCAGCAGGCCGCCGAGGAAGATGGTGAACGAGGTGGAGAAGGGCAGGTAGGCGCCGACCGCCCAGGCCAGCGGCGAGACGCCGCACAGGAACACCGCCACGGCCAGCCCGGCGCCGACGAGGATGTATCCCCACGGCAGGTTCTGGGCCAGCACGCCCTTGATCACCGTGGCCATCAGCGTGGCCTGCGGCGCGGGCAGCTTGTCGCTGCCGATGCCGTGCGCCATGCCGTCGGGCGCCATGCTGACGTCCAGCATCTTGATGGTCCAGCCGATGGCCAGCACCGACGCCAGCACGCCGATGATCAGGCCGATCTGCTGGCGGATGGGCGTGGCGCCCACGAGGTAGCCGGTCTTGAGGTCCTGGCTGGTGGCGCCCGCGTTGGCCGCCGCGATGCACACGATGGCGCCCACGCACAGCGCCACGGGCTGGTTGGCCTCGCCCCCGAGGCCCAGCGCCAGGAACACCAGCGCGGTGCCCAGCAGCGTGGCGATGGTCATGCCCGAGATGGGGTTGCTGGACGAGCCGATGATGCCCACGATGCGCGAGCTGACCGTCACGAACAGGAAGCCGAAGACGACCATCAGCGCGGCCATGGCCAGCTTGCCGCCGAAGTCGCCGGGCAGCAGCGGCAGCGCGACCAGCACGCCCATCAGGCCCAGCGTGCCCGCGCCGACCACCCAGATGGGGATGTCGCGCTCGGTGCGCTTGACCGCGCCGGCGCCGCCCGAGCCGCGCGTCATGGCGCCGGCCGACTCGCGGATGGCGCGCCAGATGGTGGGCGAGGTGCGGATCAGCGTGATGATGCCGGCCATGGTGACCGCGCCCGCGCCGATGTAGCGCACGTAGGCCTCGTACACCTTGCGCGGCCCGCCGGTGTTCGCGATCCAGTCGGCGCTGCGGCCCAGCGAGAGCAGCGCCGCGTTCAGCTCCGCCTCCGGCACCAGCAGCGAGAGCAGCGGGATCAGCACCAGCCACGAGAGGATGCCGCCCGAGACCATGACGCCGCCCACCTTGGGGCCGAGGATGTAGCCGACGCCCAGGTACTCGGCGGTGGGCTCGCCCGAGATGGTGGCGTTGGGCAGCGTCGCGGTCTTGGCGCTGATCCAGGCCGGCGCCTCCTTCCAGAAGGCGAACACCTTCATCAGCACGTTGTAGAGCGCGCCCAGCGCCACGCCCTGGAAGACGAGCCGGGCCATGCTGCCGCCCTTCTCGCCCGCCACCAGCACCTCGGCGCAGGCCGTGCCCTCGGGGTAGGGCAGCGTGGCGTGCTCGCCCACGATCAGCGAGCGCCGCAGCGGCACCATGAACAGCACGCCGAGGATGCCGCCCACCGCGGCCAGCACGAGGATCTGCGCGTACTCGAAGTACGACTCGCCGTTGGCGCCCGGCGACAGGAACAGCAGCGCCGGGATGGTGAAGGCCACGCCCGCCGCCACCGACTCGCCCGCCGAGCCGATGGTCTGGACGATGTTGTTCTCGAGGATGGTCGGGCGGCCGAAGTAGCGCAGCAACGAGATGGACAGCACCGCGATGGGGATGCTGGCCGAGACCGTCAGGCCCGCCTTGAGCGCCAGGTACACCGTGGCCGCGCCGAAGAGGATCCCGAACAGCGCGCCGAAGACCACCGCCTTGACCGTGAACTCGGGCGGGCTCTGGTCGGCGGGGATGAAGGGCTTGTGCTCGGCGGCGGGCGCGGGCGCGGGGGACGGGCTCGGGGCTGCGTGTCCCAAGGTCACGGTCCTTTCACGGGGGACCGGCCTGTGCGCGCGGTCCGGCGGTCCGGACGCGGGTCACCGGCAGGTCTGGGAAGGGAACTGTACGTCGCCCGCGCTGCGTGGGGACGGTGGCGGCCTTTCCGCCGCGCGATCCGCCCGCTGAAGCGCCGACGCGGGGGATTCTAGGCACGGCGCCGAACCGGCTACAAGCGCGAGGCCGCCGTTTCGCGCGAGAAGGACGCCGCGCCCGGCTCCTCAGCCACAGGCCTGCACCGCCAGCGACCCCGCGTTGAACGCCGCGTGCACGGCCATCGGCGCCAGCAGCCCGCCGGTGCGCTCGCGCGCCGTGGCGGTCAGCACGCCCAGCAGGAACACCGGTCCCATGGACATGGGCGGGTGCACGATGGCGAAGATCGCGGCGCTGGCCAGGGCCGCCGGCACGAAGGGCAGGCTGCGCCGCAGCCCGGCGAAGACCAGCCCGCGGAAGATGTACTCCTCGCACAGCGGCGCGGCCAGCACGGCCAGCAGCGGCAGCGCGACCGGCCAGTCCAGCAGCGCCTGGCGCGAGGCGGTCAGCGCCTCGGACAGCACCTCGATGCGCGAGAGCACCAGCGGCGTCGCCACGCCCGCCAGCGCGCCGGCGGCGACC
>Ga0194120_10010123_pt1 | contig 11751 bp, 10 predicted proteins | sample TA2MahCa65mmetaG_FD_148642 | JGI IMG/M metagenome (GOLD analysis project Ga0194120, IMG submission 148642) | Freshwater microbial communities from Lake Tanganyika, Tanzania - TA2015019 Mahale Deep Cast 65m | ecosystem: Environmental > Aquatic > Freshwater > Lake | place: Tanzania: Lake... | reverse complement strand
CCGACGTCGTGTTCCACCTCGCGGGGCAGGCCGTGCCGACGCTCGCCACCGGCGACCCGCTCGCGGCCATCCGCATCAACGTCATCGGCACGGCCAACGTCGCCGCCGCGGCGCGGGGACGCGGCATCCGCCTCGTCGCCGCGTCGAGCGCCGACGTGTACGGCATCCCCGAGGCGGCCGACCCGCTGGGCGAGGACGAGCCGCTCCGCCCGACGAACGTGTACGCGGCGACGAAGGTCGCGTCCGAGTCGGTCCTGCGCGCGCTCGGCGCGAGCGAGCGCGTCACGATCCTCCGGCCGTCGAACCAGATCGGGCCGCGCCAGCATCCGCGCCTCGCGGCGTCCGAGTTCGCGAAGCGCATCGCCGAGGCGGAAGCCGGGCTCGCGGAGCCCGTCATCGCGCACGGCCAGCTCGAGCCGCAGCGCGAGTTCGTCGACGTGCGCGACATGGCGGCGGCGTACGAGGCCGCGGGCGACCTCGACGACGCCGACCCGGCCGTCTACAACGTGGGCAGCGGCACGGCCGTCTCGATCGGGTGGATCCTCGAGGTGCTCCGCTCGCTCGCGCGCGTGACGGTCCGGACGGAGCTCGACGCCGAGCGCGTGCGCCCCGGCGTCCCCGCCGCCCTCCTGCTCGACTCGGCGCGCTTCCGGGAGCGAACGGGTTGGTCGCCTGCCGTCCCGCTCGAACGATCGCTCTCCGATACCCTCGACTTCTGGAGAGAGCAGATCCGAGCACCGGTCGCATGAACAAGATCGTCTTCGGCACCGACGGGTGGCGCGCCCGGATCGCGGAGGAGTACACCTTCGGCGCGGTCCGCATCTGCAGCCAGGCCGTCGCGCAGTGGGTGCGCGACCACGGCGGGGCGCAGCGGGGCGTTGTCATCGGCTTCGACCGCCGCTTCGTCTCCGAGCACTTCGCCGCCGCGGCGGCCGAGGTCGTCGCCGCGAACGGGGTGAGCGTGCACCTCGCCTCGACCGCCGCGCCGACGCAGTCGTTCTCGTGGGCGACGATGCGGCGCAAGGCGAAGGCCGGGATCGTCATCACCGCGAGCCACAACCCGTGGACGGACAACGGGTTCAAGGTGAAGACGGAGACCGGCGCGGCCGCGCCGCCGCCGATGCTGAAGGAGCTCGAGGCGATCATCCACCCGCTGCAGGAGGGGAAGGGGAAGGTCGAGCGCATGCCCTTCGACGAGGCGAAGGCGAAGGGCATGATCGAGATCTTCGATCCCGCGCCCGACTACCTCGCGCGCGTGGCCGAGCTGTTCGACCTCGACGCGTTCCGTGGCGCCGGCTACACCGTCGTGTGCGAGCCGCTGTTCGGCAGCGCGAGCGGGTACTTCGTGCGCCTCCTCGGCGGCGGGCGCACGAAGGTCATCGAGATGCACGCCGAGCGCAACCCCTTCTTCGGCGGCGTGAACCCCGAGCCCATCCCGCCGAACATCGACGAGTTCCTCGCGCGCGTGCCGGCCGAGGGCGCCGACGTCGGCCTCGCGGTCGACGGCGACGCGGACCGCGCCGGGCTCGCCGACGAGACGGGGAAGTTCGTCACCACGCTCACGACGTACGCGCTCCTCATGTGGTACCTCCTCGAGGTCCGCAAGCTGCGCCAGCCGGTCGTGAAGACGGTGAACATGACGCTCATGGCCGACCGGCTCGGCGAGCGGTACGGCGTGCCGGTGCACGAGGTGCCGGTGGGCTTCAAGTACATCGGCCCGAAGATGGCCGAGACCGGGGCGATGATGGGCGGGGAAGAGTCCGGCGGGTTCGGGTTCGCGATGCACCTGCCCGAGCGCGACGGCATCGTCGCCGACCTCTTCTTCCTCGACCTCATGCTGAAGACGCGCAAGAGGCCGACCGAGCTCATCGCCGAGCTCATGGACCTCGCCGGGCCGTCGTCGTACCTGCGCCGCGACGTCCACTTCGACGCGGCGACGTACGCGCGCGAGAGGGAGCGGATCATGCGCGAGCTCGGCTCGGTCCGGCCCGACCGGCTCGACGGCTCGCCCGTGAAGCGCGCGGTCCTCCTCGAGACGAAGGACGGCGCGAAGTTCTTCCGCGAGGACGGGTCGTGGCTGCTCATACGCCTCTCGGGGACCGAGCCGCTCGTGCGCATCTACGCCGAGACGCGCGACGAGAAGGATCTCGCGCCGCTCCTCGACGCCGGCGAGAAGCTCATCGGGGTGAAGCGCTAGATGGACACGAGCGTCATCGAGACGGTCGAGCGCATCCGCGCCGCCGACCCCGAGGACATGCTCGGCCGGATCAAGGAGCTGCCGCAGCAGGTGCGCGACGCGTGGGCCATCGCGCGGCGCGCGAAGATCCCGCCGGCGCACAGCGACGTGCGCAGCGTCGTCGTCGCCGGCATGGGCGGGTCGGCCATCGGCGGCGACCTCGCCGCGGCGCTCGTCGCGGGCGAGCTGAAGGTGCCGATGACGGTCCACCGCGACTACGGCCTGCCGGCGTACGCGGGCCGCGACTCGCTCGTCATCACGTCGTCGTACTCGGGGAACACCGAGGAGTCGCTCTCGTCGTTCGAGGAGGCGCGCAAGCGCGGCGCGAAGGTCATCGCCATCACCACGGGCGGCCGCCTCGCGGAGCTCGCGACCGCGGCGGGCTTCCCTCTCGTCACCTTCTCGTACGCGGCGCGCCCGCGCGCCACGCTCGGCTACTCGCTCGCGCTCGTCCTCGGCGTGCTCGCGCGGATGGGCCTCATCCGCGACCCCTCCGCGGACGTCGAGGCCGCCCTCGCCGACGTCGCGAAGCTGCAGGAGCGCGTCCACGAGGGCGCGCGCACGAACGACGCGAAGAAGCTCGCGGTGGCGCTCGCGCCGAAGGTCGTCTTCGTGTACGGCGCCGGCGCCATGGGCGTCATGGCGCGGCGCGTGAAGGGGCAGGTCAACGAGAACTCGAAGGCGTGGGCGGCGTACGACGTCCTGCCCGAGCTGGACCACAACGCCGTCGTCGGCTTCCCGCAGCCCGCCGTCGCGAAGCAGGCGGTCGCCGTGCTCATCCTCCGCAGCATGCATGACCTCGGCCGGCACCGCGTGCGCTGGGAGGTCACGAAGGAGCTGCTCGACCAGAGCGGGATCGAGCACCACAGCATCGAGCTCCCGGGCGCGAGCGCGCTCTCGGAGGTGCTCCAGATGACGTACTACACCGACCACGTGTCGTACTACATGGCGCTCCTGAACGGCGCCGACCCGTCGCCGAACACCTCGGTCGACTTCCTGAAGGACCGCCTGGCGAAGGCGTGACCTTCGCCTTCTGCCCGCGCGACGGCACGGCGCTCGTCCTCACCGCCATCGACGGCCGCGACCGCCCGGCGTGCCCGCGCTGCGGCTTCGCCGACTTCATGCACGTGCAGATCGGCGCGAACGCGATCGTCGAGCGCGCGGGGTCGGCCCTGCTCATCCGGCTGTCCTACGGCCCGCGCGAGGGGCGCTGGGCGCTGCCCGGCGGCCTCGTCGAGAGCGACGAGACGCCCGAGGAGGCGGCCGTGCGCGAGACGGAGGAGGAGACCGGCCTCAGGGTGGAGCTCGACGGGCTCGTCGCGACGTACATGCGCCCGGCGCCGGAGCGCGGCGCGGGCTGGGCGCCGATCATGATCGTCACCTTCCGCGCGCACGTCGTCGGCGGCGAGCTGCGCATCGCGCCCGAGGAGGTCCTCGAGGCGGCGTGGTTCCCGCGCGACGGGATCCCGCCGCTCGACGAGCTCGCCTGGCCGTCGACCGTCCACGGACTCGACGCGTGGAAGGCGTTCGAGAGAGCACGACCCTGAAAGTGGTGACTTTCGGCGGTCTTCGCGGCGGTCCGCGGCGGGACTATCGTTCCCCCGGCGCCTGAGAACGTGTGTGGAGGGCTTCATGTACTCGAGCCTCATCTCCATGGTCGAGAAGGCGAAGCGTTACGCCGACGAGCCGGATCGCATCACCATCCGGGACCTCGAGGTCGACTTCCGCGGCAACAACGGGTCGCACAAGACCGGGCTGCGGGGAGATGAGTGGCACTGCGAGTGCGAGCACTTCCGCGATCACGGGCTCTGCGCCCACGTCATGACGCTGCAGCGCCTCTTCGGCGCGTACCTGCGCGAGGAGCTGCGCTACACGCAGGAGCGAGTCACGACCTAGAGTGAGGCCGTCCCCGGAAATGGATACGCCGCGCGTCTCGGGCTCGAGCACGTCGCGCTCCGGCGTCCCTTCGAGGATCCGACGGCATCGCTTCCCGCGCCCATCCGGATCATCGGATCATCGGATCGTTCGACGGCATGCTCCTGCGGAACGACGTCGTCGTGCACGAGGGGCTGCGGGAGATCGCGCGCCGGGGGATGCGCGCCTGCTGGACGGGGGACGCCGCGGACGAGCTCTTCGCCGGCTGCTCATTCGTCCACGGGAAGCGACCAGCGGAGATCGAGCGCACCGTACGCGACTTCGCCCGCACGATGCGGTTGAGCGGACCACGGATCGGGGCAGCAGACCTCGCGGCGCGGCTTCCCGGAGGAGAGCTCGTGCTCGAGCGCGACGGCGCGACCATGGGGAAGGCGCCGTTGCTTCGCGCGTTCGAGGCCGAGCTCGGCGCGCACATGTCCGCGCGGGCGAGCGCGGTCTTCCCGGCGGAGGCGACGCGGATCCTGGCTGAGGACGGCGCGCGGATCAGGGACGCCGAGCACCTCGCCCACTACCGGCTCCACCGCGAGGTCTTCGGCGGGCCGCCGACCGCCGACCCACCGCTCCCGAAGGAGTGCCCCGGTTGCCGTCGCGCGGTCCCGAGGGGACGTGCTGCACCGTCCGCGGGGCGTACCCGCTCTGATGCGGACCGCGTCGCTCGTCCCGGCGGGGACCGAGATCGCATGGGCGCTCGGCGCCGCGGACCGCCTCGTCGCGTTCACGCACGACTGCGACTTCCCGCCGGAGGTGCGCGCGGTGCCGCGGCTCACGTCGTCGACCATCCTGCCCGGCGCGACGAGCCGCGAGATCGACGACCTGGTGCGCTCCGCGGGCGAACGGGGAGAGAGCACGTTCCACCTGGACGGCGAGGCGCTCGACCTCGCCGGCCTCGGCGTCGTCGCGTACCGCGGCGCGCTCGGCAGGCCGCTCAGCGACGAGGAGCGGCGTACGCTCTGGTCCGACCTCTGGCGCGCCGCGAACGAGGTACCATGCGCCGGCACAGTTTCACAAGCGGGCCGTCAGCGAAGCCGGTGAGAGTCCGGCACGGTCTGGCCACCGTGTAGGGAGAGATCCCGAAGTCGGGTCGCCTGATGTCCCGCCCGCGACCAACGCTCTTCCGAAGAAAGGGTGTGTCACATCGACATCAGGCTCCCGCTTCGTCCGCTCCTCTCCCTCCTCTTCGCGCTCGTCGTCGCCTGCGGCGGGTCGGCGATCCCGGGTCCCACGCAGTCACCTCCACCCGCGACCGTCGGGGCGACCCCCGGCGCCTTCCCCGCCACCGTCGCCGATCACCAGGGCAAGTCGGTCACGATCGCCAGGCGCCCGGAGCGGATCGTCTCGATCGGCCCGTCCAACACCGAGTTCCTGTTCGCTCTCGGCGCCGGCGACCGCGTCGTGGCGGTCGACGACTTCTCCGACGAGCCGGCCGCCGCGAAGGCGAAAGAGAAGGTCGGAGGTGTCAAGCCGAATGTCGAGAAGGTCGTCGCGCTCAAAGCCGACCTGGTCGTCAGCCTGAAGATCGCGGACGGCTCGCTCGAGCGGATCGCGGCGCAAGGCATACCGGTCCTGGTGATGGATGCGCGCACCGTGGGCGACGTCGCGCGGACGGCGGTCGTGCTCGGCACCGCCACCGGCACCGACGGCGCGAGGCTCGCGCGCGCGATCGACGACGGGATCGCCGCCGTGCGCGCGAAGGCCGCGGGGGTCACCAAGCGCCGGGTGTTCCACGAGGTGGACGCGAGCGATCCGACCAAGCTGTTCACCGCCGGGCCGGGCTCGTTCGTCCACGAGCTGATCGAGCTCGCGGGAGGGATCAACATCGCCGCGAAGGCGGCCTCGCCGTTCCCGCAGCTCTCCTCGGAAGAGGTCATCAGGGCGGATCCGGAAGTGATCGTCCTCGGTGACGCCGGCTACGGCGTCACCGTGGAACAGGTGATCGCGCGGCCGGGGTGGTCCGCGATCACGGCAGTGCGCGCCAAGCGCGTCGTTCCGGCCGACCCGAACCTGCTGCACCGCGCGGGTCCGCGCATCGTCGCCGCGGCCGAGGAGTACTCGAAGATCGTCCGCGAGACCAGGTAGCGGCGGAGGGGCGGGCGCGTGCGCAGGGCGCCGTACGGACCGGTCGTCGCCGCGCTCGTCCTCGTCCTCTTGGCGGCGCTCGTCGCCGCGATCGCCATCGGCGCCGTCGCCATCCCTCCGGACCGCGTGATCGCGACGCTGCTCGGCGCGGGGGATCCGGCGGAGACCGCGATCGTCGTCTCGCTGCGCCTCCCGCGCGTGCTCGGCGCCGCGCTCGTCGGCGCCGCCCTCGCCGTGGCGGGCGTGCTCCTCCAGGGGCTCCTGCGCAACCCGCTCGCGGATCCGTACGTGCTCGGCACGTCCGCCGGGGCGAGCGTCGGCGCCGTCCTCGGGCTCACGCTCGCCGGAGCGCTGGGGTTCTTCGTCGTCCCGGCGCTCGCGTTCGCCGGGGCGATCCTGTCGATCGTCGTCGTCTGGCGGCTGGCGCGCGTCGGCGCGGAGACGCCGATCGTGACCCTGCTGCTCGCGGGCGTCGTGTTCTCCGCGTTCGCCGGCGCCATCGTGACGTTCGTGCTGGTCAGCCACGACCGCCTCCAGCTGCGCCTGGCCAGCGTCCTTGCGTGGCTCATGGGTGGCGTCTCCGTGGTCACGTGGACGCAGCTCGCGGTATCCGCGGCGCTTGTCGTGATCGCGCTCGCGCTCGCGATGGCCGTGGTGTGGCGGCTGGATGCGTTCGCGCTCGGAGAGGAGACCGCGGCCACGCTCGGGATCGATGTCGAGGCCTCGAAGCGCGGCGTCGTCGCGATCGCCGCGCTGCTGACGGCGGCGGCGGTCTCCATCGCGGGCCTCGTTGCGTTCGTCGGCCTCATCGCGCCCCACGCGACGCGGCTGATCGTCGGGCCGGCGCACCTTCGCCTCGTACCGGCGGCGGCGCTCGCGGGCGCCGCGTTCGTCGTGCTCGCCGATCTGGCGGCGCGCGTCGTGGTAGCGCCGTCGGAGCTCCCGATGGGCGTGATCAGCGGGCTCATCGGCGGGCCATTCTTCTTCGCGCTGCTGTGGCGTGACCGCGCCGCGTACCGGCTGTGACGCGACTCTTCGCGTCGGCGGTCACCGCGGGCTACGGCGCGCGCGACGTGCTCCACGACGTCGGGCTGTCGGTCGCGGGCGGCGAGCGCGTCGCGCTCGTCGGACCGAACGGCTCGGGCAAGACGACGCTCCTTCGCGTCCTCGCGGGGATCCTGCGGCCGTCGTCCGGCCGCGTCGCGCTCGACGACGTATCCATCGGCGATCTGCCGAGCCGCGCGCGGGCGCGGCGGATCGCCCTCGTCCCGCAGACCTTCACCACGCCCTTCGCGTTCACGGTGCGCGAGGTCGTGACGCTCGGGCGCACGCCCTACGTCGGGACGTTCGGACGTCCGGCGCCGGCCGATCGCGACACGGTCGAGCGGGCGATGGATCTGGTGGGCTGCCGCGCCCTCGCGGAGCGGCCGATCTCGCGGCTATCCGGCGGTGAGCGCCAGCGGGCGCTGATCGGGATGGCGCTCGCGCAGGAGGCCGACGTCCTGCTGCTCGACGAGCCGACCGTCCACCTCGACCCGCATCAGCAGCGCGAGGCGCTCGAGGTCCTCGCTCGGCCGGTGCGGGATCGCGGCGCGTGCGTCGTCGCGGTGCTCCACGACCTCAACCTCGCGGCGGCGACCGCCGACCGCATCGTCGTCCTCGCCGCCGGCCGCATCGTCGCGGACGGCCCGCCGGCGGCGGTCATCACGCCCGAGAGGATGTCGTCGGTGTTCGGGGCAGGGCTCTTCGTCGGGATGCGTGCGGGCGTGCCGTTCGTGCTGCCTGAGCCGCTCGGCAGTCCGCCTGGAGCTACTCGCTCGGGATGGTCCACTCCTTCGGGATGACGTGGATCCACGTCTGGCCGGGTGAGAGGAAGACCTTCTCGCCCGACGCGTTCGAGAACGTGTAGGGGTCCCAGATGTCGGGCCGGCTCCAGGTGACCGCCTGGCGGCGGCCGTCGCGGAAGACGTAGGCCGTCCCCGTCCCGACGAGTCGCATGTCCACCTTCATCGACCCGGCCGCGTCGAGGCCGTAGCGGTCGGTGAGCTCGACGTCCGTGAGGATCGCGACGACGTTGCGCGCCGCGACGGCGGTGTTGTTCCCGGCGTCGACCTCGCGCACGCCGTTCTGCCAGCGGCCGTACGTCCGGCTCGCCCCGTCGTAGCGGTACTCGACGGCGAAGAGCGAGCGGTACGGGATCACGATCGACGTCGCCGCCACGCTGCCGGAGAAGCCGCCCGAGAGCGGGTCGCCCGCCGCCGTCGCGAGGAAGTCCCACGAGGGGACCGTCGCCGGGTCGGGGATGCCGGTCGAGGCGATGGCGTCGCGGATGAGGCGCGCCTGCGTGAAGAAGTTGTACGGCGCGACCCGGATGCCGACGCGGTACGCCCAGCCGTAGCGCGGGCCGAGGTCGATGTAGCGGCCGCCGCTGTGGTCGTAGGCGAAGCCCTCGGTCTCCTCGCCCGCGGCCCCCGAGTACACGAGGGCGCCGCGGAACGCGGGCACGATCGGACGGTCGGTGTGGCGGCCGCTGCGGACCGACCCGATCTCGCCCGGGTCCCGCGACTGGAACACCGCGCCGAAGCGCGTCGTGAACCCTTCGACGAGCCACTCGAAGACGATGTCGGCCTTGCTGATCCCGAAGTGGGGCCGCGCCGAGGGGTCGTTGTCGATCTTCACGTAGAGCGGGCGGATGTTCGTCCGCGCGCCGCCGCTCGGCATGCCCGTGAGCGGCCAGCGGTCACAGCGCACGTCGGTGGCCGCGGTGACGCGGTACGAGGTGCCCGCGTTCTGGAAGACGCTCGTCTTCGTGCCGGCGCCGGCGACGAAGGTGAGGACCGCGGCGTCGGTCCGCTTGTCGCCGTCCCAGTCGCCGCCGACGAACCCGGAGGCGCCGGCGCACACGACGCCGCTCGGCACCGTCGCGGCACCGGCGAAGTCCGCGCGGTAGCCCGCGGCGCCATTGAACACGTGCAGCTTCGCGCTGCCGTCGGCGTACGAGTACAGCGAGAAGACGTCGCTCCGCCCGTCGCCGTCGGCGTCGGCCGCGCTCAGCGAGGCCTTCGCGAGGTCGTATTGGCCCTCGCCGGAGTCGTACACCCCGTTCCACCCGTTCACGGCCGCGAGCGCGCCGGTGGGGCCGGGGTCGAGGACGTGGAGGCGCACGCGGAAGTTCGGGTACTGGTAGAAGGCGCCCACCTGGTCGGGCCCGCCGCTGCGGGTGAAGCGTCCGACCATGAAGCGCGCCCTCGTCGCGTCGTATTGGCCGACGCCCGTGTCGAAGACGCCGAGGTTGCCCGTGTACGCGAACGCCGAGCCCGTGGACTCGAACGCGTGCACGCGCACGTGGAAGCTGTCGTACTGGTAGACGGTGAGGATCGTCGCCGGCCCGTTCTGGCGGAACGTGCCGCCGAGGATCGCCTGGACGCGTCCCCAGGCGTAGCCGTCGCTCCGCCACCAGCCGCCGAGACCCGTGAGCTCGAACGCCGTGCCGGTGGAGCGGAAGACGAGGAAGCGGACTGCGGTCGCGCCGTCGCTGTAGAGGACGACGAGGTCGTCCTTGCCGTCGCCGGTGACGTCGAGGACGCCGAGCTTGGAGCGCGCGAGCGAGAACGAGTTCGGGCCGGACGCGTACCACGCGGCCTCGCCGAGGGCGTCGCCGGTCACGCCGCGCTCGAGGACCGCGATGCGCAGGCTGAGGTCCCCCGCGGGGTCGCTGAGGAGTGCCACCTGCGAGCGGCCGGTGCCGCGGAAGTCGCCGCTCGCCGCCACCCCGCCGGAGAAGGCGGTGACCGCGCGGACCGGGATCGGCGTCGCCGCGGCGGACGGCGCGCCGAGGACGGCGGCCGACGACGCGACCTTGGCCGAGGCGGCGGGGTCGGACGCCGGCGTCTGGGGCGCGCCGACGCAGACGGTCAGGACGAGGACCGCCATCAGCGCGGGCAGGACGTGGGTACCTCGGGGGGACGGCATCCGATCGGGGAACGGTCGCACGGCGCCGGTGTCACGCACTCGATGCGCCAAGCGTGCCCGATGGGCCGGGTGCCGGTCTAGCGGGCGGACGACGTGACCGGCCCCGACCAGGCCCAGTCCCACGAGGCGAGGTCCTCGATGAGCGCGTGGCTGGTGAGGTCGAGCGCGATGGGGGTGACGCTGATGCGGCCCGCGCGCAGCGCCGCGACGTCGGTGCCGGCCTCGGCCTCCTCGCTCACCGCCGGGCCGCCCACCCAGTAATAGGGGTTGCCGTACGGGTCGAGGCGCTCGACGAGCTGGTCGCGGTAGTTGCGCTTCCCGAGGCGCGTCACCACGACGCCGGTGATGCGGTCGGCGGGCAGCGCCGGCACGTTCACGTTCAGGAGCGCGTCGGACATGAAGCCGCGCTCGAAGATGTTCCGCGCGAGGAGCGCGGCGAACGACGCGGCGGGACGGAAGTCGATGTTCGCGCCGAACGCGCCCACGGAGATGGCGATCGACGGGATGTTCGAGAGGAGCCCCTCCATCGCCGCGGCCACGGTCCCGGAGTACGTGATGTCGTCCCCGAGGTTCGCGCCGCGGTTGATCCCGCTCACGATGAGGTCGGGCTTCTGCTTCAGGAACCCGAGCACGGCGAGGCGGACGCAGTCGGTGGGGCTGCCGTCGGTCATGAACGCGGCCTGCCCGCTCCGGAGGGTCGTCGGGCGGCAGCGCAGCGGCCGGAAGAGCGTGATGCTGTGGCTCGCGCCGCTCCAGTTCCGGTCGGGGCAGATGATGTGGACGTCGCCGAGCGCCGCGAGCGCGTCGGCGAGCGGGCCGAGGGCGTCGCTCTCGATGCCGTCGTCGTTCGTGACGAGGATCGTGCGCTTCATCCCTGCACGACCTTGATCTCGCGCCCGCGCTCGCTGATGAGGTGGGCCTCGGTCCGCGCGCGCCGGCCGCGCGCGACCTGGTTAACGTAGCGCGCGAACGAGCTAGCGATCCCGGCCACGGGCATCGCCAGGAGCACGCCCCAGAAGCCCGCGATCTTCGCGCCGAGGAGGATCGCGAGGAAGACGAACAGCGGGTGGATCCCGATGACGTTCGCCATCACACGCGGCCCGACGACGTTCAGCACGACCTGCTGCAGGAGCATCGTGAGGAGGAAGACCCAGAGGAGCCGGTCGGGCGCGGCGAGGATGGTCGCGACGAACACCGGGACCGCGGCGATGACCGGCCCGAAGAACGGGATGATCATGACGAGGCCGGCGACGACCGAGAGCAGCCCGGCGAACGGGACGTCGAGCGGCCGCAGGATCGCGTACTGCGCGACGCCGTAGATGACCGCGAGGATGAGCGACGCGCGGAGGAACCCGCCGAAGGACCGGTCCGCGGCCTGGCGGAAGAGCTCGGCCTCGCTGTGGAGCTCCTCGCTGAGCAGCCCGAGGAACTTGTCCCACAGGCGCTCGCCGTCGACGAGCATGAGGAACGCGATGATGAGCACGAGCGTCGCGTTGAGGACGACGGCGCCCGCCGCCGCGACGACCGCGAGC
>Ga0194120_10010116_pt1 | contig 11758 bp, 7 predicted proteins | sample TA2MahCa65mmetaG_FD_148642 | JGI IMG/M metagenome (GOLD analysis project Ga0194120, IMG submission 148642) | Freshwater microbial communities from Lake Tanganyika, Tanzania - TA2015019 Mahale Deep Cast 65m | ecosystem: Environmental > Aquatic > Freshwater > Lake | place: Tanzania: Lake... | reverse complement strand
CATCGCCGCCTCGCTCAAACGAGCCTAACCTTCTGAAAATGATGCCATAAATGCCGAAATTGTACAGCAAAATCAGAGTTCATCCGGCGAATGCGGGCCAATAGGGGTTTTCCAGCGAGGTTTCCAGAACGTTGGAGATGATGAAAAGCGGCCACTGAAAGAACACGTGCAACAGCGCGGCCGTGAAGATCGACAGCCGGAATATGCTGGATGTTCTGAAGAACAGGAAAAACAAGAAGATCAGCGACGCGGCAAGCGCAAGAGACAAGCTTAGCGAGGCATAAAGATCGAACTTGGGTATGAAAAAATTGAGGCGGTAGACAATTTCCTGCATTTATCTCGCCCCGATAAGCGACGTGCAGCTCGCCTGCTCGATCCTGACGCTGCTCGTGCCCATGCTTTCGATCGAGACAACGATGCGATTGGCCACCGGATCTGTCACAAAGCGGACGCCATAAGCCCTCTCCGGCTGGTCTGCGCTCAGTTCGAAACTAGCAATCTGCATCCTGCTCGCGAGACGGACGGGTGTGCCGTCATCGCCCCCGGCAAACTGTTCGAGCGTGACTGTGACAAACCCCGTGCCGCGAACCCTCATATCAAGGCCGTATTGGGTGGAAGGCTCCACCTTCAGCCCACCTTCGGCGTCGGGCAAGTCCCCGCCAGGCCCGACCCCGATCTTGAAGCCCGAGGTCCGGTGCCGGTGGAAAAGATCATAGGGCAGTCCGCCCACGTAAGCTGAGCCCTCGAATACGCCGTTCTCCTGGCTTGTCTTGGCAAAACCCTTGCGGGCACCAAGCAAAATCGAGGTTTGGAAAGCCCACTGCCTTTCCTTGGTTGAAAGGCTGATCGAGGGACCGGGGGCGAGTGCTTCCCCACCGAGCGCATATATCTTTCCGCCAACGGTTTGGAAGGCGAGCGCAGAGAGGGAGGGGTCGCGCAGGATGGCATACAGCCGGCTGTTGTAAAGCGGGGGAAGGCCGTAATCGGGCACGTGAATATGGGTCACACCAAGGTTGAGAAGGCGCCGATAGGCAGCCCGCGTGTCCGCTTCGGAATAGAAGGACAGTAAACGTGCATCAAGGTAGCTCACCATCCTGATTTTTGAATAATACATGTCTGCTGGCTTCATAGAAAATACAATACCTTCCTTATTGATATTGTCGTTCATCCATTTGACAAGACTATATTCTGGCCTAAAATATAGCTTTTCTGCCATGGAGGAGAACAGGCTGCCTGCTCCCATGCCGTGCTTGGAGGCTTTGTAATAGACAAACACCGACACCTGGAGACAAAAAACCAGCGCCAGTGCCGCAACAAGTGCAGAATTCGCGATGCGCAGGCGTGGCAGGATCGCCTTTGCCACCCGCACATAGCCATAGGCGCAGAGCACCGCCACCATGGGCAGGGTGACGAGGAGGTAGCGCTCATTCTTCACCAAGTGTTCGATGCCGAGCACTACCGAAAGGATGACCCCGACGATATAGACGATCAGGAGCCCCCCCATCAGCCATAGGGTGGCACGGCCCCGTTCAAAGACCCATGCCCCGTCAAGCACCAGTTGGCGAATGGCCTTGAGCCGCTGCCCGGCTAGGAAGAGCGCCATGCCAACCGTCATGCCCCAGAAGATGAAGCCGTAGGATTCCGGCGCAAACCACCCTTTCAGGATGCCGTACTGGATCATGGCCGTGGAGCTGTCGAGCCCCCGACTTATGGAGAAATAGTCGTCCCAGTGCAGTTCCGGCATGGCGAAGACCGCCGGGTTGTCGCTCACCGGCGCGCCGAACAGCGCGATATTGCGCCAGTAGGGCCAGCCACCTATCGCCAGGGCCACGACGAGAAGGGTCAGCATGACGATGCCCAGCCCCCGCCAGTCCCTGAGGCCCCGCTCAATGCTGATGGCCGCGAGCGCCAGAGGAATGAAGAGGATGGCCTGTGAATGGGTCCAGAGCGCAAGGCCGAGGAAGCCGCCCACAGTTGCCCCAAACACAAGTGGGCGGGCAGACAGCCCAACCACAACGGCGATGATCAGGCTGAAGCCGAGAACTGGCAGGGGATCGATAAGCGACTGCCCCGCACCCAGAAAGATGAGCGGCGGGGACATGAAGATGAGGCAGGCCAAAAGTCCCGTGATACGGTTGACCAGCGCCCCCAGCGCATAGGTCACATAGGCGCCCGTCAGCAGGAACCACGGCGAGATGAGCCGCATGAGCCCGGGTGCGTCGGCGTGGCCCTGAATGACTTCCGCCATGTACAGGAGCGCAACGTAGAGCGGGGGGTGTGTCCACGGCCCGTAAAAGCCGGAAAGATTGTTCTCCGAGTTGAGAACGGGATAGCTTAGAAGGTCGCGCGTGGCGTAGAACTCGCGGGCGACAATGGCATATTCCAGCGCGTCATTCTGTGTCAGCGGCACGAAGATGGAGATGAAGAGAAGCGCCACGGCTGCAAAGCCGGTTGCTGCTGCAGTCACCCATTCTTCGAAGTTGAAAGGTCCGCCGTCCGTGAATGCAGATTTGGGTGCCGCATCCCGGCTCCGCAAGAAAGCCGCTCCAATTGCGGTGAGGCAGAGAAACCCGATCAGAGCCCCCAGATGCGCCCCGTGGCTCGCCCCGCGGAAAAGCCCTAACGCCAGAACCGAGCCAAGGCCAAAAAGGAATGGGCCAAGCGCAAGGCCGGCGGCGCGCGACAGGCCCACATGCCGCGCATCTCTCGACCAGGGTAGAATTGCTGCAAGAAGGAGCCCGGCGAACGATGACAGGGGGACCAAAGCCAAGAACAAAAGGAAGCTGGAGAGTGTCACTTCTATCACGGCTGGAACCCATACCCTGGACCGGGAGCATCATATCAATTTCAAGGCCGACTCCAGCCCTGCGCCCGATTAGCATCTATGCAAAATCGAGCCAGTGCTTACCCGTCTTAATTACTTCGCATACAGTTTTGGGATGCGGTCGATGGTACGGATCGCCTCGTCGAAATCAACATTGATGAGCTGGGTGTATTCGCGGATCGATTTCCAGCGCGGCTGGTTGTCCCGCTCCACGAGTGCGAGCGCCCGTTCACGCGTGAGCTGCCCGTCGCGGATCTGGTTCGAGCGGAAAGTGTCGTGTTCCGAGAAGCCTGCGACACTTGCATAAATATAATTGTAGAATGCAGCGGTGCCGTCACCGATGCGCCAAGAGCACTGGGTATCCTCCGCGAGTTCCCAATCGTAGCCGTTGACGAGAACGTCGTCGATCTTCTCCTCATTCCACTCGACATAGTCATACAGATAGAGGTGATCCTGATTGATGCCGTAATAGGAGATAAAGGCCCAGGCCGTATCAGGGATAGAGTGATTGAGGTAGCGAGGATTTGCGAGATAACGCTTGCCGTATTCAAAAAGCATCTGCGCCTTACGGCCGAAGCCGAAGGTCGAAGGTTGGTTGAACCTCGAGGTCTGCGGGGCGATACCAAGGAAGCCAAGCTTGAAGTCCGTTTTCTCAAACTTATTAGTGCAGAACACCATCAGCGGGATGCCGGTCTGCTTGATCAGTGAGTTCGCGTACCAGAAGAACTGTTTGTCGCCTGCCATGAAGAGCGGGACGATCCCGAGGTCGGGTTTCTTCAGCCATGCCTCGACGTTGCGGCGGATATTCGCGCGCTTCCGCTTGATGTCGGCTGAGATCCAGATGTGCTCGATGCCGAGCTTGCCGCAGATGCGGGCCTGATTGCGACGTGCAAGATCGGTGACCATCCCCCAATCGTAGCTGAATGTTATCGGCAGCATCTTGAATTTCTCTTTGAGGAGATGCAGCCCGTAGGAACTGTCGCGGCCGCCCGAGAACGCGACCACGCAGTCAGGGGATTTGCCGTCGCCGCGGAACTTCGCGAGATGACGCTCGAGGTCGCTCTCCGAACCTTTCACCCAAGGTTCGTGCGTGTGGCAATAATTGCACACCCCGTCCGCGTCGTAGGCGATGAACGGCATCGTCTCGGGCAGAAGGCACCGGGTGCAGCGGCGCATGTTGTCGCGCGCGAGCTTAAGCCTATAGGCCTTCTCCTCAATGTTGCGCTGGGTGGCCAGCATTGGGCTGACCTGCGGCGCAGCAAGCCCAGTTGCGAAGTCGAATTCATCGACGGCGATACGCGAAAGATCGACCGCTATCCCGCGCCCGGCGGAAAGCTGGCGGATCACAGCGCCACCGAAGCCGGGAATGGCCTGCGGGCCGGTGGTGAGCCTCTGGCAGGTCCACTTTTCGGACGCGAACAAGAAGGCGTCTCCCGCGTTGGACACGCAGTAATAGACCGATCCGGTATTGGTACCCACCAGCAGCTCATTCGTGCCTCTGACGAAAAGCGCCACCGACGTCTCGCCGTAGACTTCGCCGAAAACGCGCACCAGCGCCCGACGCGGCGTATCTCCAGCCTGGATATATTTTTGCATCAGCGCGGCGATGACCTCGGTATCAACGTCCGCACACTGCTCGATGTCGGGATTGGCGGCCCAGAGCTTTTCCCAGTTGGTCACAATGCCGTTATGAACGATGACGATGTCATCCCGCCAGACAGGTTGGTTGTTGGCGTCGATCCCCTGCAGCCCGTTCGTCACGAGGCGCGCATGGCCGATCGCGGCGAGGCCTTCTCGCCCCGCTCGCCCATCGAAGTGGCCAGCCATCCCGCGCGCGACCGCCTTTTCATATTCAGGCGTGCGGAGCATCACCTCGGCCGAGACGGAATCCTTGTGGACGACGATCTCGGCGCCGTTGGCGAGGGCGATTCCGGCCGCTTCCTTGCCTCGGCTTTGCGAAAGCAAGAACAGATTCCGGACTGCCTGGCTCCAGGCCTCGCGGCCAAGCGTTCGGGTGGAGGTCGTGACAAGGCCAAAGATGCCGCACATATTGGGAAGCCGGTTGCGATCGGTTCGGTAATCCTGTGCCTGTCTCTTCGCCGATATCCCTCCGGAACGCAACCTCGAAACAGGGATGTTAGCGCACGAGGAACGAACGATACGCCCACACCGCGCTCTGGATATCCCAAGGCGAACCAATCCGGGCATATTCTGCCGCGACGCGGCGATTCAATTTCGGGATTTCGCCCCGTCGCGCGAGCTCAACGCTGGCGAAGGGGTACAGCAAGCCAGTCTCGGTCAGAAATCGCACGGACGCGAGGATGTTACCAGAGGTAGGAAACGGGAGATAGTCAGCCCCCGCCAGCAGCGACATCGCGTCAATGGTGCGGAAAGAGATCCAGGCTTTGATCTTGTCGCCGGGATAAAATGGACGATTGACCGATATCCCACCTGCCTCGGTCCAGCCATCATAGGCGATGCCCCACCAGTAATCCCAGATTCCGTTATTCGGCAACACGCCGAGCGGTGCGATTCGAGTGACGAAATGCTGTAGAATTTCGGTTGCCGCCTTGCGCGCATCCGGGCAGTCTTCTACAGACCCTGTGCGGAGCACGGCGTAGGCCCATTCATTCTGGTGGTTGAACGGAACGGCTAGGCCATCGAATGAAAATCGCGATCCCTTCGGCCAGCGAAGGTGCGCCGCCCCACGCGCCATCCAACGCTCCGGTTCACCGCCGCGATCGAGGATCTCGATATGGCCTTTAAGACAATGAACCGCCCGCCTAAGCTCCTCGAATCCATTGGAAAGCGTCGCTCCCCGCACTTCGGTCAGATAGCGGCCCATCAAGAGCAGGAGCCGGCTTGTCTGCACAGCGAACAAGGCTGGACTGCGATCGACTGTGAAGGCCCGGGTCTTGTAGAGGCCGTCGCGCCAATGGCGGTCAAGCAGGCGCATCTCCAGATCCAGGCGCGTGCGGATCTCCTGCGTCATCCCGCTGAACGCGGCGTGCATTCGCGCATCATTTTCCGTGAGCAAAAGAAGGTCGATCAAGCCATTCAGATAGTAAATCTGCGACCATGGAATACGGCCTTCTTCGTTGCCGATCCCGAATTCCATCCATCCGTTTTGCTGAGCGCGTGAGACGTCGAACACGAACAACCGCGCGAAATCAGCCGCCTCGCGCGCGTAGTCGAGGGATATTGCTCCGTCCCGATAGCTGAGGCCGAATGGGATTCCGTCCGGCTCGATGGCCGGCAGCCGCAACCGGCGATTCCCATGGATCCGGTATATTCCGCCCGCGTCCTTTGTCTTGCGCAGACAAAGCACGACAGGACCCCGCTCCGTGCCGACTGCCTCGACAGCCCGGATACAATCGGGAATTCGTTCATATGTTAGTTTCCCAGCGTGCAACAAGGTCGCGGAGAGCGTTCCCGCGACAATTGACACGCCCGACTCGTGCGACGTAAGGAATACTGCGGGGATCATCTCATAGGTGCCGCCCGCTGGATCCTCGAACGACGGGAGCGGAGTAGCTTTTCCAACGACGCGCAGGCCTTCACTCTTGTGTTCAAAAACAGAGATAAAGTTTGTCTGAACGACGTTGTCGTAATATACAAAGTAGATGCGCTCCGCATGAACGAGCGAAGCGCGGAATATCGGCTTGGCTCCGTCCTGACCGTTGCCGATCATTGTCCTTTCGACGCGCAGGCCATCCGGCCCGCGTAACTCGAGGAACAAGGCATTATCGCCAATCCGTCGCAGGAAGACCGCCTCATCCGCTCCGAAGGGATGCGTTGCGATCGGAAGCTCATCTTCGTCGAAGAGAATGTCGGCTCGTCCAACTTGCTTCAGAAGATAGCGCGACGGAGCGATCGCGTTCGTGTAGACTTTGGACGAGTCATGGCTGTGTTGTGAGGGGGAGACAAAAGGCGTTGCTACCAGCGGGTCCCTGGCGGGCAGCGTTTCGGTAGTGAGGTTGTGCCAGTCGACGCCATTTTTCAAAGCCAAATTCCCATTGCGCGATTCCCACAGATGGCAGGCGACGACGCCATGATAGAGATAGGCTTCATATTCATTGATGACGAGCGGATCCGCGAAGTCGCTGCCGACCGGATATTTCAGGTAACGGTTGTCTCCGTTGCGATATTTTGGGGTTTGGCGGGCAAAAACCGGGGCAAGATCGGCGATCTGGGGGATCGAGCAGGCGAGCACCATTGCCATGCCGATGTCGTAGGTCCGAGCTGGACGGTCGATGTTGCCTTCAAGACGAGGCCAGCCTCGGATGTAATCCTTGGATGTGAACTCGCGAAGATGGGAAACAATTGCCTGCAGATCGAACCTACTGGCGTGTGTCCCTCCAAACGCCGCGTATTTCAAAATGCCGTCGACGATGTAGCTGGCGTGCGCCAAATCGTTCGCAACATTCTGCTGAATGGAGTAATCCCAAAACCATGAGCCTGTCTCAGGATTGATCCGCTTGTGATCGAGCAGCGCCTGGGCTGTGGCATCTGCGACTGCCGCTAGCCTGCGGGCAAAAGCGACGTCAGCGGTGATCCGGCTGAAACGCTGAAGCTGGCCTGCGAGATAGGCGGCTGGATTGAATGTGTCGTAAGCGCGATCCCATTCGAGAAAAGAGTAGGGTGCCATGCCCGAAGGAGAACGCATGTTTGGATCGGTATATGGTCTCAGGGCTTGACCGACAACTCTCACGATTTCCTCGCCGGGAGCGGAGGGATTGGCCTCCATCCACGTCAACAATGCATCTACGACTATCGCGGTTGAGATTGTGTATTCGGTGTTGGCGGGATTAACCGTTCCGTCGCCATAGGCGTCCCATGCAATCGGCACCCCCCATCCGATCACGCCGTCGCCATTGACATCCGCGTTGTCGAGTAACCACCGCCCGGCGACAGTGCCCATATCCGGCAGGTCGGGACGAAGGCCGTGCCGCCGCCGCTCGACTTCGGCAAGAAGGATTTTCGCATAGGATTTCGGAATATGGACAGTGCCGTAGCCCGGGTAGTCCGCGAGACCGAAACCGGGCCTCGCCGGTTCGAAGTTATGATACACATATTCAATGAGTGTCGCCTTATTGCTTGAATAAGGTACCGCGACGGGCTTGTTCGTTTCGTCCGGCGCGCAAGCGGTGAGCAGCAAGGTCATCGAGACGAAGACGACAAACTCAGACAAGCGCACCGTCATCGGTTTGGCCTCTCTCATCATTGCTGCTTCCCTTCCTCCCATGCGGCCTCTCAATGTGCTTCCGGAGGTCGCCTCCTTCAGTTCCGGCCTAAATTCCATCGGTCCGGGCCCCTGTCACTCAACGGGTTCGAGCGTGCCCGCCCCAGTCTCGCGATAGCGCTCGCGTGTGCGCGGGCAGACCAGATCGGGCCCGAGGCGCTCGCCTTCTCGGCTCATCCAGCCGATGCGTCGCGCGGGCACGCCGGCCATCAGCGCGTAATCAGGCACGTCGGCCGTCACCACGGCTCCAGCCGCTATGAAGCAATAGGCCCCGAGCGTATGCCCGCAGACGATCGTCGCGTTGGCACCGACGCTAGCGCCGCGCTTCACCAGCGTGCGGCGGAATTCGTTCTTGCGGCTGACGAAGGCGCGGGGATTGGTGACGTTCGTGAAGACGCAGGACGGGCCGCAGAAGACGCCGTCCTCAAGCTCGACGCCGGCGTAGAGCGCGACGTTGTTCTGGATCTTGCAGCCGTTGCCGACGCGCACGTCGGGCCCGATCATCACGTTCTGCCCGATGATGCATCCCTCCCCGATGCTGACCCGTGGCAAGATGTGGACGAAGTGCCAGAGGCGCGAACCTGCCCTGATGGTCACGTCCTCGTCGACATAGGAGGATTTGTGGATTGCGACACCAGGAAAACGCAGATCGACCTGCATCTGTTCAGCGGGGTCAGACATTGGATCAGCGCGCGTTCGCCGCCACGAAAGGATGACGTTCGCCACCCGAGATTAGTGGGACGTTGCGGAACGCCGAGACGATTTCGATCGAGGCGCGAACCTGATCGATCCCGAAGCGGCGTCCAGCGAGGATCTCGCGGTAGCTCTCGTTGTGGAGCTCGGTGAACCCGTCGGAGAACTCCACCTCCTCGCCGTCGAGGGTCAGGAAGCGAAAGCTCGTCTTCTTGGCGCAGACGTCTTCGGGCAGATCGTTCCGGTTGACCGAGAGGAACCAGCGCACGTCGGCCTTCTCGAACGAGAGGAATCCAGCCGCGCGGCTATCCTCACGCAGATGTGCATGATTGGCACGGACGGGGCCGAACACGAAGGACAGCATGTCGAAGAAATGGACTCCGATATTCGTCGCGACGCCGCCCGACTTGCGCTCGTCGCCCTTCCAAGACGCGTGATACCAGCGCCCGCGCGAGGTGATGTAGGTCAGATCGACCGAATGGCGCGTACTGGACTGCGCGACCTTTTCCTTCAGCGCCTTGATTGTGGGATGCAGGCGCAGCTGGAGGATCGTCGAGATGCGGCGGCCCGTGTCGCGTTCGATTTCGGCGAGCCCATCAATGTTCCATGGATTCAGCACGAGGGGCTTCTCGCAGATCACGTCCGCGCCGGAACGGAGGCCGAAGCGACAATGCGCGTCGTGCAGGTAGTTGGGCGAGCAGATCGAGACGTAATCGACCCTCTCGCCGCGACGCCGGAGCTTGTCGAAGTGCCGGTCGAAGCGCTCGAACTCGGTGAAGAAATGGGCATTCGGGAAATGACTGTCGATGATCCCGACGGAATCATTCGGATCGAAAGCGACAAGCAGGTCGCCCCCGACAGTCTTGATCGCCGTCATATGCCGCGGCGCGATATAGCCGGCGGCTCCGATCAACGCGAATTTGGTCACAGCTGTCCATCCTCGTTGGAGACGGCGCGTCTGCCGTCGCTCAAGCCTTAACGACCTTGTCGCTGAACACACCGGCCCGCTGGCAGGCGTTGCGTGTATCGATCACCATCGCCGCCGCTTCGACGACTGCGCGATAATCGACGGCGTCATGGTCGGTGGCGATCAGCACCGCATCGACGCTCGCGATCGCACTGGCGTCGAGCGCGGTCGAGCGACGCCCCACAAGATCGGCGTGTTCGCGCGTAGGCGGAATTACCGGGATGTGCGGATCGTGGAACTCCACGACGGCCCCGCGCTCTTCGAGGAGCTGGACGAGCTTGAGAGACGGGCTCTCGCGCATGTCGTCGACGTTCTTCTTGTAGGCGATGCCGAGCAGCAGGATGCTCGCGCCCGAGAGGCCGCGCCCGAAACGCCGGTCGAGCACCTCCGCCAGGCGTCCGACGACATGGTAGGGCATCCGCGTGTTGATTTCGCCGGCGAGCTCAATGAAGCGCGTCGCGACATCGTATTCGCGCGCTTTCCACGTCAGGTAAAACGGGTCGATCGGAATGCAGTGGCCACCGAGGCCCGGCCCGGGATAGAAGGGCATGAAACCGAACGGCTTCGTCTTGGCCGCGTCGATGACCTCCCAGATGTCGATGCCCATCGCGTCGTAGACAACCTTGAGTTCGTTCACGAGGGCGATGTTCACCGCGCGGAAGATGTTCTCCGTCAGCTTCACGGCTTCGGCCGTGGTGGCGCTGGAGACCGGAACTGTCTTGACTACGATCTGCGAATAGAACGCGTTGGCGAGCGTGGTCGCCGCCTCGCCCTCGCCGCCGAGGACCTTGGGAATTGTCGAGGTCCCAAAATCCGGATTGCCGGGATCCTCCCGCTCGGGGGAAAAGGCGAGGAAGAAATCGACGCCGCTCTTCAGTCCGGTGCGTTCGAGGATCGGTTTGACAATTTGTTCTGTCGTGCCCGGATACGTTGTCGACTCAAGAACGATAAGTTGGCCCCGGCGCAGGTGCTCTGCGATGGCGTGGGTAGTGCTCTCGACAAAGGAGAGATCGGGCTCGCGATGCCGGGTAAGCGGGGTCGGGACAGCGATCAGGAGAACGTCCGGCGCGTCCAGCCGATTGAAGTCGGCCGTCGCCTCGAATCGGCCCGATCCGACGGCGTCGGCGATGCTCGCAGCAGGAATGTGCTTGATGAAGCTTTCGCCGCGGTTGATCTGGGCGACGCGCCCCTTGTCGATGTCGAATCCAAGGACGCAAAAGCCGGAGCGCTGTGCGGCCAGGACCAGCGGAATTCCAACGTAACCGAGGCCAATTATGCCGATCATGGCGGTTCGATCGTTGTATCGTTTCAGAAGTTCGGAGACGTCCGCGCTCTGCGCGGCTCCCTTAAAAATGCCGTGGGAATGCATAATCCCCGTTACCCCCAAAAAAGCTTTGAAGCGCCTTCCGCGCGACACCGATCGACGATTGGCCCCGTCGGTCAATCGCCCCAAATCTGCTATCCTGTCAAGCAAGCTGTAGCGTCGTTCTCCGATCGTCCGGGTCGTTCGGCACAAGGGCGGACTTGAACTGAAAGGCGACAATCACGACGAGACAAAGCCGCCACGCTTGCCAGGTGCCTGGCTCTCGGGTGCGACCAGATAGTCACCGATGCAGGTCGTCGTAGCAAGCGCGAGATCGGGTGCCGGCAGCCGCGCCATTGCGCGATAAGGACCGCCATGAGCCCGCTCACAAGCAGGACTCCAAGCAGTCCCAGCTCGAACCAGACCCGTACCACCGCGTGGTGCGTATGGTCGAAACTCAAATGTTCGATCTGTTTCTGGATTAACCTTGCGACGATCGGGGTCGAGGCGGTCACGTTGCTGGCGTGGAGCCCGAAGCTCAGTATCAGCCGCGGATGGATGAGCACGGTGAACTCTGCCAGATTTCACCCGATCGTCAGGACGCCATAGCCAACGGTGTAAGCGCCGGAGCAAAAATCCCTCAATGAAGCGGCCGAGTTGGTCGGTTGCGCCGGAGTAAAAATCCGGCAGTTGAGCAAGCCTTTGCCGTTTTTGGCGGGGCGAGGGATG
>Ga0194120_10010114_pt1 | contig 11758 bp, 12 predicted proteins | sample TA2MahCa65mmetaG_FD_148642 | JGI IMG/M metagenome (GOLD analysis project Ga0194120, IMG submission 148642) | Freshwater microbial communities from Lake Tanganyika, Tanzania - TA2015019 Mahale Deep Cast 65m | ecosystem: Environmental > Aquatic > Freshwater > Lake | place: Tanzania: Lake... | reverse complement strand
CTTCGCGGGTTACTACCTCGGGCGCGAGGTGTACTCGTTCAGCGCCGTCATGGGCAACAACATGATGGGCGGCGACTTCTCCTGGACCTTCATCATCCAGGCGGTGCTGGTGGGCTCGCTCTTCATTCTCAGCAACTACTACCTCTGGACCGGGATGACGCGCATCCCGGGCGCCGAGCGCTATTACGGTTACATCAAGTACATCCTCGGCGCGCTGGTCGTCTCGTTCGCGATCTGGCTCACGCCGCACAACCTGCCGCTCACCGGCTCGGAAGTCGCACGCATGGGCGGGAGCCAGTACCACCCGACGCTCAAGTTCATGGGGCTGATGCCGGCGAAGAACGCGGTGATCAACCTCATCATCCTCTCCACGTTCTTCAGCTTCCTGCTGTACCGCCGCGGCAACAAGCTCGAAGCGGTGGCGATCAGCGCGCAAGGGTGGCTTGCGCGCGGCGCGATTCTCGCCGCGGGCGCGGCCGCGCTCTACATCGTCGGTCAATACGCGCTGTCCCTGTTCCGGCTCGATCCCAAGTCACTCGACCTGCCGGCCGACCGCGCGGGCTATTTCCACGTCCTTGCGTGGCTGCTCGTCGCGCACTGCGTGGCGGCGGTCGCAGTGGTGGCGCTGGCGCTCAAGGATCGCGGCAAGCTCGCGCAGAACCTGTTCATGGGCGTGACCGCCTTCAACGTGACGCTCTTTCTCGGCGTGTACGGCTTCGTGGTCATGGAGAAGGCCTCGCCCTTCCTGCGCAACATTGCCGTGAGCCAGTTCCTCATGATCATCGCATGCCTCGTGCTGGTCGCGGCGATCGACGTCTTCCTCTTCCGCGGCTCGCGCGAGGTGGGTCGCCTGCAATGGGGCCGCATCCCGGTGCGCAGCCAGTACGTGCTGCTCGCGCTTTCCTTCGTCATCACCATGAACATGGGCCTCATGGGATTCATCCGCTCGGGGCTGCGCGGCGACTGGCACATCGTCGGCGTGATGCGCGACACCTCGCCGTGGTCGTTCACGCCGAGCAACTTCACCATGACGCAGATGGTCGGGCTCTCGGTGCTCGTCTTCATGGTGGGGATCGCCTTCATGTTCTGGCTCGGCGGCATCATGGCGAAGCAAAAGGGCGCGCCGTCCGGGCCCGCGCCATCGAAGCAGGAGCCGACCCATGCATAGCGCGGTCGGCAAGGTGTTCGCGTTCCTCCTGCTGATCGTGGGGACGTTTCTCTGGATCGGGCACGCGGTCACCGCGCTCACCGGCGGCGAGAAGGCGGCCGCCGGCGCGGTCGAAGTCTCCGCGGAAGGCGGGGAGACGATCTTCTGGGGCAAAGGGCGCTGCTTTACCTGCCACAGCATGGGAGACCGCGGCAGCGCCGTGCGCGGCCCGAACCAGGGCGTGTTCGGCGAGAAGTTCCCGCTGCCGATTGGCGCGCGCGCGGAGGAGCGGGCGAAGGAACGTTCGACGAAGACCGGGCAGCCGTACACGGCGCTCGACTATCTGGTCGAGAGCCTTGCCGACCCCGGCGCCTACGTCGTCGAGGGCTTCAAGAACGAGATGGCGATCGTGTATGCGCCGCCGATCGCGCTCGAGCTCAAGGAGATCAAGGCAGTGCTCGCCTACCTGCAGAGCCAGGGTGGCGAGGTGGACCTGGAAGCGATCGAGAAACCGAGCGAGGTGTCGAAGAAGTACTACGCCAGGGTGGCCGCGGCGGCGGCCGCGGGCGGGGGCGATCCCGGCGCGGGCGAGCAGGTCTATGCGCAGAACTGCGCGAGCTGCCACGCGCTGAAAGGCCAGGGCGGCGGCATCGGCCCCGACCTCTCGGCGATCGCCGCGAAGGGGGTCCGCTTCATCGAGGACTCGATCCTGCGGCCGGCGAAGTCCATCACGCCCGGGTTCGAAACCTGGGCGGTGACCGAGAAGGACGGCCGCAAGACCGTCGGCCTGAAGAGCAAGGAGACGGCGACGGAGGTCGAGATCACGAAGGCGAGCGGCGAGAGGGTGGCGATCGCCAAGGCGGAGATCAAGGAGATCGAGCAGGACAAGGACGCGAGCGTGATGCCCGACAACCTGAACGAGGCGATGACGGTGAAGGACCTGCAGGACGTGCTCGCCTACATGATGCTGCAGAAGGGCCGATGAGGATCAACCGCTTCTGGTCGACGGCGGCGACGCTCCTCGCCATCTACGCGATCGTCAAGTGGGGCATTCCAGCGGCCTCGCGAAGCATCACCGGGCTGCCGTTCCCGCTGCCGGTGCCGGGCGCGCTTGTCTTCATTTACATGACGCTCGCCGTCGTCGCACTCGCGATCCTCGTCACCTTCTCCGACCGGTACATGGACGAGTTCGTGCAGCCGGTCAGGCGCTTCCTGCGCGGAGACTACGGCCGCCATCCGCGCAGCGTGGTGCTCGTGCTGGTGCCGCTGCTCGCCGGCTGGCAGGCTTGGGACATCACCGCGCCAGAGGTGGCGGTGCCGGCGGCGCTGCGGATCCAGCATCCGTCGTCGAATTTTCCGAAGAGCTTCGAGACTCTGAAGAACCCGCACGCCAGCCCGCCCGAGGCCGACGTGCAGGCCTTCGTCGAGCAGGCGAAGGCGAACAACGTCGGCTTCATCGCGCAGGTCGAGGCCGACGTGAAGCGCTGGCGCGAGGCCAACCCGGACAAGCACGCGCTCGAATTCATCGCCACCGCGCCGATGAAGAAATTCCTCGCCGCGCTGAAATCCGGATCCGTCGATCCGCGGGCGGCCAAGGCGGCGCTGATCGAGAAAACCCTCTTCGAGGGGCGCGCGCTCTACGCCATGAACTGCCGCGCCTGCCACGGCGACTCGACCGCCGGCGACGGCCCGATGGCCGACGGCTTCAAGCTGCGGCCGATCGATTTCACCGACAACGGCACGATCGAGACGATCGTCGAGGGCTACACCTTCTGGCGCGTGACCAACGGCGGTCCGGGGCTACCGACCGAGGCGACGCCCTGGGACTCGGCGATGCCGGAGTGGAAGCTGACGCTGACCGAGGAAGAGCGCTGGAAGATCATCCTCGCCGAGTACGACCTGGCGCAGAAGACGCCGCGCATCCCGGAGAAGCACTGACATGAAGGCGGTGCGGACCATCGTTCTCGGAATCGCGGCGACGCTCGCGCCTTTGGCGCTCGCCGCGGACAAGCCGGCGAAAGCGAAGCCCGCGGAAACCCCCGAGCTGCTGGAGCAGGGGCGGACGGTGTACTTCCGCCGCTGCAGCTTCTGTCACGGCCTCATGGGCGACGGCGACGGCCCGGCCGCGGAGTTCCTCGATCCGCGGCCGCGCGATTTCACGCTCGGAACGTACAAGTTTCGCACCACGCAAAGCGGCAAGCTGCCGACCGATGAAGACCTGTTTCGCACGGTCAGCCGCGGGCTGCCGGGGACGGCGATGCAGGGCTTCGACAAGGAGACGATCAAGAACGGCCTCACCGAGGACGAACGCTGGGCAGTGATCGCCTGGATCAAGACCTTCGCGCAGGAGTTCAAGAACCCCGAGTACGACCCGTATAAGCAGAAAGTGTCGCTGCCGAAGGACATGCCGGCCTCGAGCGAGGCCACGATCGCGAAGGGCAAGCAGGTGTTCGAGCGCGCGAAGTGCTGGGAATGCCATGGCAAGCAGGGTCGCGGCGACGGCCAGAAGGCCTTCGACCGCACCGACGACTGGGGTTTCCCGATCCGCATCCGCAACGTCACGCACCCCTGGAAGATCAAGGGCGGCACGGCGGTGGAAGACATCTACCTGCGCTTCACTACCGGCATCAACGGCACGCCCATGCCCTCGTTCATCGAGGGTGTGCCGAAGGAAGAGGACCGCTGGGCGCTCGCCACCTACATCCAGTCGCTGCAGCACCGGCAGACCGAGCACCAGGTGCTCAAGCCCCTGCGCGTCGAGGGCGCGGTGCCCTCGGCATCCGGTGATGCGACGTGGACAAAAGCGCCACCGATGGACGTGCGGCTCGCCGGGCAGGTGACCGCGCCGCCGCGCTGGCAGAACCCCTCGATCGAGCTCGTCACGGTGCGCGCGGTGGCGAACGACAAGGAGATCGCGTTCCTGCTGCAGTGGGACGACGCGTTCAAGGACGCGGTGCACAAGGACGACCAGGAACTGGACGCGAAGGAACTCGCGAAGGTCGGCGGCTACAGCTCCTACGTGGATCCGTACAAGCAGGTGCCGAGAAAGCTCGAAACCTTCCGCGACGCGATCGCGCTGCAGTTTCCGGTCAAGCCACCCGAAGGCACCAAGCGGCCGCACTTCCTGAGAGGCGACGCGTCCAGCCCGGTGCACCTCTGGCACTGGAAGGCCGACCTCGAAGAGCAGGGCAAGCGCTCGGTCGAGGAGGCGATCGCCCGCGGCTGGAAGCAGCCCGCGAAGCCGCTCGGCGAAAAGCAGCAACTCGTCGCCGGCAAGGCCGAATGGAATGACGGACGCTGGAGTGTGGTGATGAAGCGCGCTCTCGCCGCCGCCGACGCAAGCGGCGTGCAGTTCACGCCCGGCGTCTTCGTGCCGCTGGCGCTCAACGTCTGGGACGGCTCCAACGGCGAGCACGGGCTGCTCATGTCCGTTTCGACTTGGCACTACGTTTTCCTCGAGGCGCCGACACCGGTGCGCGTGTACGGCTACACGGGCTTCGCGGTGCTCGCCACGGGGCTGCTCGGCTTCGGATTGATGAGGAAGGCACAAAGGAGCGACTGATGAGACGCACGACGACCACGGTCTTTTTCGCCGCAGCGCTTGCGCTGGCAAGCGGCATTGCCCGCGCCGATGCGGCTGCGGGAGCGAAGACCTACCAGGCGAAGAAGTGCCAGGACTGCCACTACGCCGACGGCCCGGCGAGGGAGAAGACGCTCGCCGACCAGCTGGCGAAGAAGGGCCCGGAGCTATGGTACGCCGGAAGCAAGTTCCGGAAGGAATGGCTCGGCAAGTGGCTGCAGGATCCGAAGCCGATCCGCGCGCTCAAGTACAACTCGCTTACCGAGAAGAACCCGGGCAATCACCCCAAGCTCGCCGCGACGGAAGCCACCGACGTCGCCGATTTCCTGATGACGAAGACCTCGCCCCTGGTCAAGGACGGCGTGGTCAAGCCCAAGGCGAACCCCAAGGGGCGCCTCGTATTCACCAAGAACATGCCGTGCAGCGGCTGCCACCAGTTCCCGGGGCAGAAGTTCACTGGAGGGCTCAACGGCCCCTCGCTCACTCAGGCGGGCGAGCGCCTCAACCCCGACTGGATCCTTGCCTACCTGAAGGACACCAGGACCTTCAAGCCGCTGCGGCAGATGCCGGTGTTCGCGGGGATCCTCAACGAGCAGGACATGGTGGCGGTCGCCGAGTTCGTCGCCACCTTCAAGTGACCGGAGGCAGCCCATGCTGAGATTCTTCATCGCGACCGTACTCGCCCTGTTCTGCGCGGCGCCCGCATTCGCCGCCGACGGCGAGCAGCTCTACAAGTTCTACTGCGCGCAGTGCCACGGCCTGCAGGGCAAGGGCGACGGCCCGAACGTCACCAAGGATTTCCCGGTGGATCCGCGCAACTTCACCAAGGCCGACGAGATGAACAAGCTCTCCGACGCCGACATCCGCAACGTGATCCTGGACGGGGGTCCGGTGGCGAACAAGTCACCCATGATGCCGCCCTGGAGCAAGACGCTCGCCAAGGACGAGGTGGACGCGCTCGTCAAGCACCTGCGGAGCATCTGCAAGTGCAAGGGCAAGACGTGAACCTCGCCGACTACGTCATCTTCGCCGGCATGGCGGTCAACGCGGTGGTGATCGCGCTGATCGTCGCGGTCTACGTGTTCTAGGTCCGCCGTGGACCGCTGGGCCGGCCCGGCGCTCTTCGGCGCGGTGCTCGTCGCGCTGATCGCCTTCTTCTGGTGGTTCCTGTGAAGGCGCCGGCGCTCGCGTTTGCGGTGGCGTTCGTGCTCTGGGCGCTGGTGTTCCTCGGCCTGGACTACGGGGTCATGAAGATGATGGGCCTTTCGCTCCTCTACCACCCGTGAAACCGGACCGCGTCCTGCTGGTGGTGCTTGCGGCCGTCGCTGCGCTCGCCGTGCCCGAGGCGCTCGCCGCCGGCGCGCCGGTGCTGACCGAGGCCGACTACCCGCGCCTGGCGGGCGTGAACAGCCGCATCGCGGTGTGGCTCGCGGCGCAGCTGCACCTGTGGTTCGCGGCGTTCGTCCTCGCGGTGCCGATCTTCGTCTTCATCATCGAGGCGATCGGCATGGCGCGGCGCGACGAGCGCTACGACCGGCTCGCCTACGAGTTCATCAAGGTGAGCATCACCGCCTACTCGCTCACCGCGATCCTCGGCGGGCTGCTGCTTTTCCTGCTCGTGCTCCTCTATCCGCACCTGTTCCAGTATCTCGCCGGCATCTTCCGTCCGAGCATGGCCTGGTACGCGGTGCTCTTCTTCGCCGAGAGCGCGCTGCTCTACGTGTACTACTACGGCTGGCACTGGCTGCAGGGCGAGTTTCGCAAGTGGGTGCACCTGACGCTCGGCCTGCTGCTCAACGCGGTCGGCACGACACTCATGTTCCTCGCCAACGCCTGGGTGACCTTCATGATGAGCCCGGCCGCGGTGGATCCCGCGGGCGTGTTCAGCGGCGACACCTGGGCGGCGATCCACAACGCGCTCTGGAACCCGGTGAACCTGCACCGCGTCGTCGCCAACGTCGCCTTCGGCGGCTCGATCGTCGGCGCGTATGCCGCCTACCGCTTCCTCTCCGCCACGAGCGCAGAGGAGAAGGCGCACTACGACTGGATGGGCTACACGGCGAACTTCATCGCCATCGCGGCGCTGCTGCCGCTGCCCTTCGCCGGCTACTGGCTCACCGCCGAGATCTACGCCTACAGCCAGCAGATGGGCATCACGCTGATGGGCGGCATCTTCGCGTGGCTCTTCATCATCCAGGCGGTGCTGATCGGCGCGCTGTTCCTCTCGGCCAACTACTACCTCTGGTGCGGCATGGGAAGGAGCGACGGCGCGGCGCGCTATTACCGCTTCGTCAAGTACCTCGCCATCGTCATCGTCGGCGCGTTCCTCGTATGGTTCACGCCGCACACGCTCGTGCTCACCAACGAGGAGCTGAAAGCGCTCGGCGGGCCGTATCACAAGTACCTCGGCGCGCTCGGCCTGATGCCTGCCAAGAACATCGCGGTGAACATCATGATCCTGTTCACCACGCTCTCCTTCCTCATGTACCGGCGCGCGAACCGCGTCCCGGTGGTGGGCTGGGTGGGGGCGGGGAACGCCGCCCTTGCGGCGCTTTTTGCCGCCGGCGTGGTGAACATCGCCGCGCTCGGGATCTACCACGGCTACTTCACCAACACCGTCTACAAGGTCGCCTCCTCGATCCCGCAGGTGCTCACCACGCTCTCGATCATCGTCGCCGCCGTGGTGATCGACTCGCTCATGTACCGCGGCGCGCGCGAGGTCGCGCCGCTCCGGTGGGGCCGGGTGCCGGACCGGGCGCAGTACGCGCTCATCCTGCTCGCGGTGGCCTTCACCTGGCTGATGGGGCTGATGGGCTACATCCGCTCGAGCCTGCGGCAGCACTGGCACGTCACCAACGTCTTCCGCGACGCCTCGGCCGACGCCTTCACGCCGACGCTCGGGCACGCCGCGAACGTGGTCTCGGCCGGGGCCCTGATCTTCATGGCGCTGGTCGTGTTCGTGTTCTGGGTCAGCCGCGTGAGCAGTCGGCACACGGACGCCGCGGGCTACTGGAAGAAGGCCGGGGCGGCGGCGTGAACGCGTTTGCGAGGGTGATTGTGTTCGGCCTCGCGGTGATCGCGTTCTTCGCGGGGTTCTCGAACTTCGGCGTGCCGCAGGTCGAGCCGGCGCCGCCGCCGAAGGAGGAGAAGCTCGCCCTCGGGCAGATGACGATGGCGGAGTTCGTGGCGCTGGGAAAACGCGTCTTCGAGGGCAAGGGGACGTGCACGCTGTGCCACAACCCGGTGGGCGGGCGAGCGCCGCTGCTCGACCGCGTCGGCGCGGTGGCCGCCGAGCGCCTGAAGGACCCGCGCTACAAGGGCGAGGCGAAGACCGCAGAGGACTATCTCTATGAGTCGCTGGTCAAGCCGTCGGCTTACGTCGTCGCCGGCTTCGGCAAGGCGGGCACGCAGGACGCCGAGAGCCCGATGCCCGAAGTGTCGGGCGGCAGCACCCGGCTATCCGAGGCGGAAATTCGCGCGCTGATCGCCTTCCTGCAGGATTGGAGCGGAGTGGAAGTGACGGTCCAGATCCCCGCCGACACCGGGGAGGCGGGGAAGGCGGAAGAAAAGCCCTCGCAGCGGTCACCGGCCAAGGATGCGCCGGAGGTGATCGCGCAATTCGGCTGCATAGCCTGCCACAAGATCGGCGCCATGGCGGGCGGTCCGATCGGCCCCGACCTCAGCGGGATCGGCAAGATTCGCGATGCGGCCTACCTGCGTCGCGCCATTCTCGACCCCGACGCCGACATCCCGAAGGGCTATCAGCGCAAGGTCATGCCGGCGAACTACGGCGAGCAACTGTATGCGAAGGAGCTGGAAATGCTCGTCGCCTACCTCGCCGCGCTGAAGTAGGGACGTGCGATGAGGGCGATGCGAATCCCGAGGCTCGCGCAGGCAGTGCTCGTCATCGCCGGCGTCTACGGCGCGTTCCGGATCGTCTTCGACGTGCTGCTCGCGCAGCCGATCCCGGCGAGCCTCCTCGGCATGTACATGTTCTTCGTCGTCGCCGGCGTTTTCATGGTGTTCACCGCCACCGACGAGAGCACGCGCGAACTGCTCGCGCCGGTGAGGGCGCTGGTGGAAGACCCCCGGCGCCGCCGGGTTCGCAACGTCGTGTTCGTGCTCGCGCCGCTCGCCGCCGCGGGCTTCACCTACGTCCGCATGCAACCGAGCCAGGAGGCGCCGGTGGAACTGCGCTCGATCCATCCCGCGCCGCCCGCTCGCGTGAAGATGTTCGGCAAGACCTTCGACCTGCTCAAGCTCGACAATCCGTACCGCAGGTTCGAGAAGGAAGACCCGAAGAAATTCCGCGAACTCGTGGCCGAGGGGCAGAAGGTCTATATCGAGAACTGCCACTTCTGCCACGGCGATAAGCTGGACGGCAGAGGGCCGTACGCCGAGGGGTTCAACCCGGTGCCGGCGAACTTTCGCGACGTGGGCACCATCGCGCAGTTGCAGGAGTCGTTCCTTTTCTGGCGCATCGCCACCGGAGGCCCCGGGCTGCCGGCGGAGGCCGCGCCGTGGATTTCGTCGATGCCGGTGTGGCAGGAGTTTCTCACCGAGGACGAAATCTGGAAGGTGATTCTGTTCCTTTACGACCGGACGGGCCACCGGCCGCGCTCCTGGGGCGAGAATGTCGACCACTCGAAACATTGAGCGTCGCGCGCTTGGCGCGCTGGCGCTGTTCGCCGCCTTCGCCGCCCCGGCGCTCGCGCAAGGCGGCGACAGTGCGAAGGGCGCGACGCTCTACGTCAAACACTGCGCCGCCTGCCACGGCGAAAAGGGCGACGGCCAGGGGCCGGGCGCCGCGCGGCTCGTGCCGCCGCCGCGCGACTTCACGGCGGGACTCTACAAGTTCAAGTCGAGCGACCCTGCGGAGGTCGCGGCGCGCGACGAGGACGTGGTGCGCATGATCCGCGACGGAATGCACGGCACCGCCATGCCGGGCTGGAAGGACCTGCTCTCCGAGCAGGACATGCGCGACGTGTTCGCGCACCTCGGGACCTTCGTCGAGCTGGAGAAACCGAAGAAGGCGCTCGATTACGGCGCGCAGGTTTCGTCCTCGGCCGAGAGCATCGAGAGGGGCAGGAAGCTTTTCCTGGAAAACGACCGCTGCTCGGAATGCCACGGCAAGGAAGGCAAGGGCGACGGCGTGAAGTCGCTCAAGGACGACGCGGGCTACCGCACCTGGCCGCGCAACCTCACCAAGCCATGGACCTTCCGCGCGAGCAACGACCCGAAGGACATCTTCGCGCGCGTCTCGGTCGGCATTCCCGGCACGCAGATGCCGGCCTTCGCCGACCCGGCCGCGAAGCAGAAGCTCGGCATCGAAGAGCGCTGGCACATCGCCAACTACGTGTATTCGCTCGGCGCGAAGGGCGCGCCCGTGCGCGCGGAGCACACCGTGGTGCGCGCAGTGCGAATCGCGGACGGCGTGCCGGCTACCTCGGAGGATCCGAAGTGGAAGCAGGCCGATGCGGTCACCTTTGCGCTGGTGCCGCAACTGATCGCGAAGGAGCGTTTTTTCACGCCCTCGAACGACACGATCACAGTCCGGGCACTCTACGACGCGAAGGCGATCGCGCTGTTGCTGGAATGGGACGACCGCACGAAGAGCGTCCCCGGCGACGAGCAGGCGGAGAAGATCGGCGACTCGCCGATCGCCGAGGATTCTGTCGCTGTGCAGTTCCCGGTGGCGCTGCCGAAGGGCATGGAGAAACCCTACTTCGGAATGGGCGACGGCGCGCACGCGGTCTCGATCTGGCAGTGGAAGAGCGGGGCGGCGGGTGCGCCGCAGGCGGTGGCGCTGATGAACGCGCGAGGCTTGGCGAAGATCGAGAAGCGCGACGCGGCCGGCGCCGGACTCAGTGCACAAGGGAGTTACCGCGATGGCACTTGGCGAGTGGTGATGAAGCGTCCGCTCGCGGCGGCGGACCCGAAGATCGACCTCGCGTTCGTCGAGGGCGCGTACATCCCGGTTGCGTTTGCGGCCTGGGACGGCTCGAACGGTGAAAGCGGCGCGCGCCACACCATGACGACCTGGTACTGGCTGCTGCTGGCGCCGCCCGCCGGCAATCAGCCGATGTTCGCGGCGCTCGGCGTGCTGCTGCTCGTGGCGGGCGCGCAGGGGCTGTGGCTGAGGGCCGCTGCCGGACGCAGGCGCGAGCGGGAGGGCGAATGAAGCGCGCCTTGACCTTCCTGCTCGTGCTTTCCCTCTTCCCCATCCTTCCCGAGGGGGCGAGCGCGGGCGAGATCCGGATCGACCGTTCGGCGCGCGGCGCTTTCTCGCTTCTCACCCACGGCGGCAAGCGCGTTTCCGAACGCGATTTCGGCGGCCGTCATCTCCTCGTCTTCTTCGGCTACGCGTCGTGCCCGGACGTGTGCCCGACCGGCCTCGCGACGATGGCCGCCGCGCTCGAGGCGCTTGGAGACGCCGGCAAGCGCGTACAGCCGCTTTTCGTCACGCTCGATCCGGGGCGCGACACGCCGCCGCGGCTCGGTGCCTACGTGAAGCACTTCCATCCACGCATGGTCGGTCTGACCGGCACCGCCGAAGAGATCGCCGCCGCCGCCGAGGCCTACGGCGTGCGGTACATGCGGTTCGTTCAGGCGCGCGCGGGCGGCCGCTACACGATCGATCATTCGGCGGCGATCTATCTCGTCGGGCCGGAGGGGCGGTTCCGTGCGGCGTTCGAGCACGGCACGCCGGTACGCGAATTGGCCGAGGCGATCGCCCACTACCTGAAGGAGAAGAACAGGTGATGCGCTTTCTCGGCGTCGTCCTCATGGCGCTCGGCGCGCTGAACGCCATGCTTGCCTGGCGCGGCGCGCTTCCCGAGCGCGGGTTGGCGCTGGTTATCCTCGTCGCCGGCGCGTGCGTCTTCGCGATCGGCGCGGCGCGCGGCCGCAAGTCCAAATGGAGCTGACCATGTACCGATCGATCTACATTCCACTCGACAACTCGCCGCTCTCGCTCTCGGGGCTCGACCTCGCTCTCGAGCTTGCGGGCCGGACGGGGGCGCTGCTCACCG
>Ga0194120_10010108_pt1 | contig 11763 bp, 9 predicted proteins | sample TA2MahCa65mmetaG_FD_148642 | JGI IMG/M metagenome (GOLD analysis project Ga0194120, IMG submission 148642) | Freshwater microbial communities from Lake Tanganyika, Tanzania - TA2015019 Mahale Deep Cast 65m | ecosystem: Environmental > Aquatic > Freshwater > Lake | place: Tanzania: Lake... | reverse complement strand
TGGCCGACTTGTTGAGTCGCACGAACTCGTCGAAGGCTTCCTTCACCTGGCGCATCAGCGCCACCGTCTCCGGGCCGGCGGGCGCCGGTTCCGGCAGTTCCTCGACCTCCACCATGAAGTGTTCCTGATCGCCGACAAAGCGCAGGATCCGGGCGCGGCGCAGGCCGTCGACCAGCACCTTCACCGTGGCGTCGGGCAGGCGCATCACCTGCACCACCGACGCCACCGTTCCGACCTCGTGTACCTCGGAGGGCGTGGGCTCCCGCGTGCCCGCCTCGCGCTGCGTGGCGAGGAAGATCTCCTTCTCGCCCTTCATCGCCTCGTTCAGCGCCGCGATGCTGCGCTCACGGCCCACGATGAAGCTCACCGCCGCGTGGGGGAAGACCACGAGCTCCCGCAGGGGAAGCAGCGGGAGCCGCCGCTCCCGGTTCGGATTGCTGGGGCGACGCTCACGGAAGAACATGGGACCTCAGACGGCTTCGTTTTCGTAGACGAGGATGGGCTCCTTCTTGTGCGCCACCACCTCGTCGGTGACGACACACTCGCGCACGCCGCTCTTCCCGGGGAGATCGTACATCACGTCGAGCATGAGCTCCTCGACGATGGCGCGCAGGCCGCGGGCCCCGGTCTTGCGCTTGATCGCCTCCTTGGCGATCGCCGCCAGCGCGGTGTCGGTGAAGCGCAACTGCACGCCTTCCATCTCGAAGAGCTTCTGGTACTGCTTGGCGAGCGCGTTCTTCGGGCGCACGAGGATGTCGATGAGCGCGGCCTCGTCGAGCTCTTCGAGCGTGGCCACCACCGGGAGGCGGCCGAGGAACTCGGGGATGAGGCCAAAGCGCAGGAGGTCTTCCGTCTCGGCTTGCGCGAGCAACTCGCCGGGGCGGTAGGCCCGCCGCTCCTTCATCTCCTGGCCGAAGCCAACGCCCGACTTGTTGAGGCGTTGTTCCACGATCTTGTCGAGGCCCACGAAGGCGCCGCCGCAGATGAAGAGGATGTTGGTGGTGTCGATCTGCAGGAACTCCTGCTGCGGGTGCTTGCGGCCGCCCTTGGGCGGCACGTTGGCCACGGTGCCCTCGATGATCTTCAACAGCGCCTGCTGCACGCCCTCGCCCGACACGTCGCGCGTGATCGAGGGGTTCTCGCCCTTGCGCGCGATCTTGTCGATCTCGTCGACGTAGATGATGCCCTTGAGCGTGCGCTCCACGCTGTACTCGGCGGCGGTGAACAGGGAGAGGACTACGTTCTCGACGTCTTCGCCCACGTAGCCGGCCTCGGTGAGCGAGGTGGCGTCGCAGATGGCGAAGGGCACGTTGAGCTTCTTGGCCAGCGTCTGGGCGAGCAGCGTCTTGCCGGTGCCGGTGGGGCCGATGAGCAGGATGTTGCTCTTCTGCAGCTCCACGTCGTCGCGATTCGCGCGCGCGTCGATGCGCTTGTAGTGGTTGTGGACAGCGACGGAGAGCACCTTCTTCGCCCGGGTTTGACCGACGACGTAGTCGTCGAGGTGGCGAGCGATCTCGATCGGCCGGGGGACGAGCGCTCGCGCGGCGGCGAAGTCCTCGCGCTCGTACTCCTCGGTGATGATCTCGTTGCAAAGCTCCACGCACTCGTCGCAGATGTAGACGCTCGGCCCGGCGATGAGCTTGCGAACGTCGCGTTGCGACTTGCCACAGAAGGAACAGGTGAGATCTTTGTCGCGGGTCTTGCGGTGCAAAAGGCGCCTCTGGGCTCAACGTAGCCGGGCCGAGCATCGGCCGCAGCGTGCCTGACCTAAGGCGACAACACCCACACCGTCACCCCGGTGCCGTCGTCGAAGTGCTGCTCCTCGGCGATCAGGTCGGCGAAGGGCAGCCTCGCGTAGCCCAGGCCCGTCTCCCCGTACGCCTCCTCGTCGAGGACGATGAAGCGGAGGCCCTTGACCGCCAGCGCCCGGGCGCGCGCTGCGCGGTTTTCCGGCTCCTGCAAGGCTGAGGGCGGCACCTCGTTGCCCGTGGTCTGCGTGTTGCAGAGGTCGTTGAGGTCCTGGAAGAAACGCTCGGTGTCGATGTCTTTCCGCTTCTTCGGCTGCATCGTGAACAGGCCCTGGGGCGCGTTGACCAGCGCGCGCCCGAGCGCCACCTGGAGGAAAGGCTGGTCGGCCGACACCAGCGAGGCGTCGAGGTTGGCGAAGACGGGCAGCTCGAATCGCTCGTGGAGGCGGCTCGCGCCGCGGATGGTGGGCAACACCACGGCGGCCCCCTCGGCGGCGTGGTCGTGAACGAAGCGCGCGAAGGCCGGGTCGGGCACGGTGATCCGCGGGAACGCCTGCCGAAAGCCAGTACGATCCATCGACAACCACGTGCCTCCCAGCGCCGCCGGGATGGCCACGGCCACCCGCATCCACTCCCGGGGCAGGCGCCCGAGGCCGATGCCGGCGGCGGTGAACAGGGCGAGCGCCATCGGGATCAGCCATCGCCGGGGGAATCGGATCGCTCCCGGCGAGAGATGCTCGTTGAACCAGGAGAGCCCGCGACCGAGGGCGGCGCCCGTCTCGCCCCACCAGCGCCCGAGCACGCCGGTGTTCTCCGGCGACGCGCCGAGCGCAAACAACAGGCATAGGACGGCGCAACCTATCCAGGGCAGGGCGCGGCCGGGCCGCGCGGCGGCGAGTGCCAGCGCCCCCAGGATGGTGTAGCTGGGGACGAAGGCCGGCGAGAAGGTGAAGTCCCAGGGCTTGAGCATCTGCCCCGCGTCCCACTGCCACCACGTGGCGAGTTTCACCGCGTTCTGGGCCTTGTTCTCCAGGCGCCCGGCGAGCGGCAGCCCCCAGTAGAGACCCACCACCGCGGCCACGCCGAGCGCGGCCACGCCGAGGAAGGCCCACCGCGCTCGCGGCGGGCAGCGCCAGAGCGGCAACAGGGTGAGGGGAACCGAGAAGATCGCGTGGTAGGGACTGTCGAGCGCCACGATGGTGGCGAAGAGGCCGGCCGCGAGGCCCCAGCGGTTCCCGGGGTCGGTGCGGGCGCGCGCCAGCGAGGCGAGCATCGCGGGGATCGACCAGAAGGCAACGTGCTCGGCGGTGCCGTCGGTGAGCGCGAGAAGCAGCGTGGGTTGCGACACCATGAGCCCACCGGCCAGCAGCCCGGCGGCGCCGCTCCCGCTCGCCTCCTTCACCCACCACGCCGTGCAGAAGGCCCCGAGCCAGAGCAGGGACACCATCCAGGCGTTGTAGCCGTCCCACGGGCCGAGCACCCAGTGGAAGGGGGCGCCGAGAAGCGACGAGACGAACGGGAGAATCAGGAGCTTGACCCCGCCGGGAAAGCCCACGCGGTCGGTCCAGAAGGGAAGCGGGAAGGACTGGGCCTGGTGGTCGAAGCCCCAGGTGCCGCGAAAGAGATCGGTGCCGGCCGCCCCGAGGAGGCCACCCTGCGAGAGCGGCGACAACAACCACGCCACGAGCGCGAACAACGCCAGGGCGATCCAGGGAAGCCGCACGGCGGCAGCCTATCGCGCGCGCAGCGGCGCGATGCCGAGGTAGCGCGCCGAACCCCGTCCCCGGGCGCGGTTCAACAGCGTGCGCGCCACCGCGTACAGCGCGAAGAACGAGGCCAGCAGGGCGCGGTCGGCGGCGGTGGGCGGGGAGGGACCGCACACCAGCTTGTCGTCCTGCGCCCCGTCGTCGACGAAGAGCACGCGGAGCCAGGGCGTCGTGTCTACCCGCGTGCCTGTCGCGAGGCGGGGGCCGAGGACCACCGCGTCGACGGGGTCGCCATCCTCGCCGATCTGCCCGGGGACACAACCGTAATTGAAGGGGCAGGGCAGGGGCGACACGTATTCCACGCCCCGTCCCGACTCGCGCTTGACGAAGCCTCCGCGCGGCACCTCGATCTCGACCGTTATCATCGCCCCTTGCGTTATCAGGAGGCTCCGATGCGCGCGCTCCCTCTCCTCTTCCTCGCCGCTTGCCCCCAGGACACCGGCTTCCAGTCGGGCACCGACACCAAGATCTCGGGCGGCAACGGCGTGATCGTCGTCACCCCCAGCTACGTGCTCTTCGAGGGCCTGCAGCCCTCCTACGCGAAGTCTGCTTCCTTCAACGTGGCAAGTACCGGCGAGGAGCAGCTCCAGGTGTACCAGGCGCGGCTCATCGCCAACCCGGGCGGCGTGTTCACCTTCGAGGACAAGTCCGACGTGCTCATCAATCCCGGCGACAGCGTGGACTGGGACGTGGCGCTCTACACCACCGAGGAAGGGAAGTTCGAGGGCGCGATCCGCATCGAGAGCAACGACGGCAGCACGCCCGAGGTGGTGGTCGAGCTCTGCGGGGCCACCACCGGCTGGTCGGAGCCCTGTGGCAGCGGTGAAGATAGCGGCGTTGACAGCGAGTAGAATCCCGGCGGGCGCCGCCGCCGAGGTGGTGGCCTGGCTCGACCGAGAGGCGCTGGGCCTCGCCCGCGCGCGCATCGCGGCGAAGCTCGGTTTTCCCGATCCCTTCGACATCCGCGAGCGCCTCGCGCGCGGGGGCGGGCACTACCCTGGTCGCGACGGCCTTCCGCTGACCGCCGACCTCGCCGACGCGATCTTGCTCGACGCCGCCCGGGAGGCCGATCCTGCCTTGCTCGCCGGGCTCTTCGCCGGCCGGCCGCCGGGGCCTCGTGCTCGGGCCGTCGACGTGAGCTTGCCGGTGCTGCGTTTCCCCCGGGAGCGCCCGCCGCCGCCGGCCCGGGTGGGGCGCGTGGAGTCGTGGAGCTGTCGCGACATGGGCGACGATCCGGTGGCGACGGTGCGCTGCGCGGTGGCGGTGCCCGGCGGCGTGGCGCTCGGCTCGGACTACGGGCTCACCCTGTGGCGCGAGGGGCGCTTCGTCCCCTTTCCCTGGCCGCGGGGGGCACGCCGCGAGGCGCGCCGGGTGGAGGCGATGTGTGTCCACCAGGGCGACCTCCTCGTGGCCACGTCGCAGTCACTGGTGCGCTGGGACTTTCGCGGCGAGCCCACGACGCGCAAGCATGGGGCCGACGCCGAGGAGGGCTGGGACGAGCTGCGGTGCCTGTTGTCGACCGGCCGGCAGCTTCTCCTCGGCTGGCGGACGGGGCTGGAGGGTGGCATGGGACCGGCCGAGTGTTTCGCGCTGTGCGAGGCGGCGGGGGTCGTCTACGCGGGCACGGGGGACGGTGCGCTCCACGTGGTCGACGGCGGCCCCTTGCGACGGCTCTCCGCGGGCAAGCACTCGCCGGTGCGTCACCTCGCGTTTGCCGACGGCCTGCTCCACGCGGCGGCCGGGGGTCAACATCACCGCTTCGACGGGTGTAGTTGGACAGCGGCGCCCCCCGAGCCGACCGCCTTCGCGGTGGACCGATGGCAGCGGCTGTGGCTGCTCGCCGAGGGACGCCTGTTCGTCGCCACGCGCGAGGGGACGGTTCCGGTGCCGGTGGAACTCGACCGCCCCTGGTGCCTCGCCGCGGCCGGCAGCGCGGTGTGGATCGGCGGGCGGGAGCGGGCGTGGCGGGTGGAGGCGGGTTGACGCGGCAATACCTAAGTCTTAACCATTAACCTCCGGCACCTTGCACTCTTTCACTCGCACCCGCAGGGCCCGAACGCGGGCGCCCCGGGCGCATCGCCGCTGAGCGCCTCGCCGGTGGCCACGGGCTCCATGCCGAAGCTGATGCCGGCCCCGCCGGCGCCGCCGCCGCCGAGCACCGACTGCGAGGCGGTCGTCACCGAGCCGGTGGCGCACACCGAGCCGCGGGGTGTCACGACGGCGCCGAAGGGGATCTCCATCGGGGCGGTGCCCGTCACGTGAACCCACTCGTCGTCCTGGCGAACCCAGGCGTCGATCTCGCCGTCCCAGGTATCGACCATGGCCCAGCCGGGGATGTCGAGGGTGGCGCCCGCGTAGGCCGCCTGCGCGCTCACCACGACGGTGCCGACCATGTCGGCGGCCCGGGTGCCCGGGACGCGCCACGTCCATTGGCCGGCGAAGCGGGCGCCGCCACCGGCGTCGACCGAGATGTCGGCCACGTTGGCGGCCTCGGCCATCGTGAGCGCGCTGCCACGCGCCATGGCGGCTAGCGACTCGGGATCGACCTCGGCTCGGGCGTCGGCGTCGGCCCTGCCCTCGGCCCAGATGGTCGCCTCGCAGGCGCTGGACTCGGTGCCGGGCAGCGCGGTCACCGCCACGAGCTCGGCGGTCCAGCGCCGGGTGAGGCCCATGAGGCCGTCCTCGCTGGCGCAGTAGTTCTCGTCGCGGCGGCCGCCGAAGGTCTGCGACAGCGAGGCCTCGCTCGACCAGGCCCCCCGGTGCTGCACGTCATCGCCGTCGCTCTCGCGCTGCTCGACGAGAGTCCAGCCGCCGTTGACGCTCACGGAGGTCTCGGTGGAGGCGCATACGGGCCAGGTGCCGGCGTGGGCGAGGGCGATGAGGGCGAGCATGGGGGAGCCTCCTGCACCCCGGATCGGAATCGCGCGGCGGCGACCTGAGGGGCCGGCGACGAGTTAGCGGCGCCCCCCGCCCGGGAGCCGTCGTGACCCAGTCCTCGCTCGACCCCAAGCAATTCGCCCAGCTCGCGCTCACCCGGGTGGCGCGGGAGATGCAGGGCTCGCTCATCCTCGGCATCGCCGCCGAGGTGCGCGGGCTGGCCGCGTCGGGAAGGCCCATCTGCAACCTCACGGTGGGCGACTTCGACGCGCGGCAGTTCCCGGTCCCGGCGCGTCTTCGCGACGGCATCGTCGCCGCGCTCGACGATGCCCAGACGAACTATCCGCCTTCGGAGGGGATCCCCGAGCTGCGACGCGCCATCGCCGCGTGGTACAAGCGGGCGCTCGGCCTCGATGTCCCCGTGGAATGGGTGGTTACCGCCTCCGGGGCCCGCCCGGTGATGTACGCCACCTACCGGCTCTTCCTCGAGCCGGGCGACACCCTGGTGTACTGCGTGCCGAGCTGGAACAACGGCTACTACGGGCAGCTCACCGACGCTGTGCAGGTCCAGGTCGCGACGAGTGCCGAGAACCTGTTCTTTCCCACGGTCGATCAGCTCCGCGAGCCGCTCTCCCGCGGGAAGATGTTCACGCTGAACTCGCCGCTCAACCCCACCGGCACCGCCATCGACCCGGGGCGCCTCGCCGACATCGCGCGGCTGGTCGTGGAAGAAAACGCGCGGCGCACGTCGACAGGCCGGCCGCCGCTGATGTGGATGTGGGACCAGGTCTACTGGCTGCTCACCTACGGGAACACGCGGCACGCGCACCCCGCCGTGCTCGTGCCCGAGGTGGCGCCGTACGTCGTGACCATCGACGCGATCAGCAAGGCTTTCGCTGCCACCGGGCTGCGGGTGGGGTGGGCAACCCTGCACCCGGTGCTGGCCGAGCGCATGAAGTCCTTCCTTGGCCACGTGGGCGCCTGGGCGCCGCGGCCGGAGCAAGTGGCCACCACGGCGCTCCTCGGCGACGACGTGGCGATGGCCGACTTCGGCGAGGGCTTCCGCGCCGGTCTCCAGTCGCGACTTGACACGCTGCACCAGGGGCTCACGCGCCTCGGCGTCCACCACATCGCCCCCCAGGGCGCGATGTATCTCTCGGTGCGCTTCGATCTCTTCGGCAGGCCCGGTATCGACGGCACGCCGATGGGCACCAACGAAGACGTCCGCCGCTGGCTCCTCCAGCGGGCCGGCGTGGCGGTCGTGCCCTTCCAGGCCTTCGATCTCGGCGAGGAGAGCGGCTGGTTCCGCATGTCGGTGGGCGCGGTGTCGGTCAGCGCGCTGGAGGCCGCTCTCGACCGTCTCGGAGCCGCCCTGGCCACGGCGTAGGCCCTCGCTCGCGATACACCGTTCCCCGTGACCGGCAGCGAACTCGTCCGCCAGCTCCGTGCAACGCCGCCCCGCGGACCCGACGAGGCCGTCGCCCTCGCCGCCGGCGTGGGGACCATCGGCAGCGACCATGCGCTGCGCCTCCTCGACCACCTCGTCAAGGGCGGGCTCGACGCGGTGCAGGTCCACGCCCAGGGCGCGCTGTTCGTACACGTGGTGCAGGCCAGCGCCGACCGCGGGCTCTTCGCGCCGCTGGTGAAGTCTCTCAAGTCCAACGACCCGGCCCTGCGCGCCGTGCTGGCGCAGGCCCTCCCCAAGGTGAACGATCCGGCCGCGCACGCCGAGCTGGCCGAGCTGCTCCACCACGCCGACCCCGGGGTCCGGGCCTCCGCCGGCCAGGTGCTCGCCGCGGTCGGGGGGCGCACGGTGCTGGCGCTCATCGACGACTTCGTGAAGGAACCCAGCTTCCCCGGGCGCGGCGTCGCGATCGACGTGGCGGTGCGGATCGCCGGGCACCATGCCATCCCCACCCTCGTGGAGGCATTTCCGAGGGCGAACCAGCAGGAGAAGCTGAAGATCCTGAAGTACCTCGGCGAGGAGCGTTTCATGGGTCGCGACCGGGTCGGCGCACTGCGGGCGCTGGCGATCGGGCTGGTCGACGACAATGAGATGGTGGTGTCGGCGGCGGTGTCGGCGTTCTCGACCCTCGCCAGCGAGCCGGAGTGGTTCGCCCACGTGGCGCCGATGCTCGACTCGCCCTCGCTCTCGATCGTGCGCGCGGCCCTGGAGGGGTTGCGGCGATTCGCGTCCGTCCAGGCCGTCGCCGCGCTGGAGCGCAAGCTCCACAGCGGACCGCAGTCCGTCCGCCTCGTGGTGCTCGACGTGCTGGAGTCGCTCGACACCGATGCCATCCTCCCGCTGCTCGTCGAGGCTCTCGGGCACCGCCAGATCGCGGTCCGGGCGCGCGCGGCGGAAGTGCTCGCCCACGTGGGTGCCAGCGGCAAGATCGACGTGGCCCGCACCGTGATGTGGCTGTTGCACAGCAAGGACGCGGAGGTGCGGCGCTACGCCGTGGAGGTAGCCCGGCACGTGCCCGACCCGGCAAACACCCTGTGGCCGCGACTGGTGGCCCACTTGCGCGACGAGGACTGGTGGGTGCGCGAGCGCGTGGCCGATGCGCTCGTGGATCTCGCGGGGCAGAAGCTGGTCCGGTACGTCGTGCCCCTCCTGGAGACCGGCAGCGCCCCGGTGCGGATGTTCGCGGTGGGGGTGATCCGCAGGCTCCGCGCGGCGGCGGCGATCGGCGCCCTGGTGCGCACGGCGCAGGTCGACCCTGACTGGTGGGTCCGCGAGTGCGCGATCGAGGCCATCGGCACCCTGAAAGACGTGCGCGCCGCGCCTCACGTCGCGGAAATCGCCCTGAAGGAGCCTGAGTTCCGTCTCGTGGCGCTCGCGGCTCTCAGCGAGATGGGCGCCCGAGACATGGCCCCTCACGTCGCTCGCGTGCTCGGCGACGAGTCCGCCGAGGTACGACTCGCGGCCCTCGATTGCCTCGAGAAGCTCGGCGACGCCGCGCAGGCCGGGACGGTGCAACGACTCCTCGGCGATAGCCACGTGGCCGTCGCCGAGCGCGCGCGGAAGCTCCTGCAGCGGTGGAGCGTCGCCGCCACCGCTCGCCCGCTGGCCGAGTTGGAGGGCTCGCCGCTCGACCGCTTGCTGCTGGCGATGGCCGGGGCCGGCGGCGACGATCTGCTGCTGGTTCCCGGGCGCCCGCCCTTCATGAAGCGCCTCGGCCGGGTGGAGCCCATCGGCGAGCACGTCCTGGCCGCCGACGACGTGCGCGACCTCGTCCTGCCCTTGCTGAGCGCGCAGCAGACCGACGACCTCGAGGCGCGTCGCGACGTCGACCTGAGCTATCGCGTGGAGGGGGAGGGCTCGCGCTTCCGAGCCAACATCTTCCGCCAGATCCACGGCGTGTCCGCGGTCTTTCGTGTGGTGCGCGGGAGCATCCCCAGCCTCGACGAGCTCGGGCTACCCCCGGTGGTGCGTGGGCTCGGCGACTTGCCCAACGGGCTGGTTCTCGTGGGTGGCCCCACCGGCTCGGGGAAAAGCACCACGCTCGCGGCGCTGATCGACCGGATCAACCGCACGAGTTCCCGTCACGTCATCAGCTTCGAAGATCCGATCGAGGTGGTCCACCCGCGCGCCCGGGGGCTCGTCAACCAGCGGGAGCTCGGCACCCACACCGGCTCCTTCGCCGCCGCGCTGCGCGCCACGCTCCGCCAGGACCCGGACGTCATCCTCGTCGGCGAGATGCGCGACCTCGCCACGATCAGCTTCGCCGTGTCGGTGGCCGAGACCGGTCACCTCGTGCTCGGGACGGTACACACCGTGTCGGCCGACACCACGCTCGACCGGCTGATCAACACCTTCCCGGCCGGCTCGCAAGACCAGGTGCGCGCGATGCTGGCGGGCAGCCTGCGCGCGGTGGTGTGCCAGTACCTCCTGCCTCGCGCCGACGGCAAGGGGCGCGTGCTGGCGACCGAGGTCATGCTCAACAACGACGCCGTCGCGAACATGATCCGCAAGGGCAAGTGTTACCAGCTGCCCTCGGTGATCGCGACCTCCCGCGACCAGGGCATGCAGTCGATGGACGCGGAGCTGATGCGCTTCTACAACGCCGGGGAAATCACTGCCGACACCGCCTACGCCAAGGCTCGCGACAAGAAGCAGTTCGAAGCGCTCGCCCCGCCCGACCCCAAGAAGGCGGGAGCCTAGGCCGTGGCGCTGCTTGATTCGTTCCTTCGGGTGGTGGTCGACCAGCGCGCCAGCGATCTGCACCTCCACGCCGGCAAGCCACCCATCGTCCGCCTCGACGGCGACCTCGTCGCCTTGCCCTTCCGCACGCTCACCTCTCGCGATGCTCGGCGCTTCGTCGCCGAGGTCCTCGACGGGGTCCAGGGCGCCCGCTTCGAGCGCGAGCAACAGGTCGACTTCATCCACGTGATCGAAGGCCTCGGCCGCTTCCGCGCCAGCGCCTTCGTGCAGAACGACGGCGTTTCCGCGGTTTTCCGGGCGATTCCCGACCGGCTCCCGACGCTCGACGAGCTGAACCTTCCCGAGTCTGTCCGCGCGCTCACCCGACTCGCCAACGGGCTGGTGCTGGTGACGGGCCCCACCGGGAGCGGCAAGACCACCACCCTCGCGGCGATGCTCCACGAGATGAACACCAGCTCCGAGCGGCACATCATCACGCTCGAAGATCCCGTTGAGTTCGTGCACGAGCCGCTGGCCTCGGTGGTGACCCAGCGACAGGTTGGTCGCGACGTGGCGTCCTTCGCCGATGGGCTCCGCAGCGCGATGCGGGAGTCGCCAGACGTGCTGATGGTGGGCGAACTTCGCGACCTGGAGTCGGTGTCGCTCGCGCTGCACGCGGCGGAGACCGGCGTGCTCGTGCTCGGCACGCTGCACACCAACTCGGCGGCGAAGGCCATCGACCGCGTGATCGACGTGATGCCGGAAGAATCGCGCGACCAGGCCCGCGGGGTGTTGTCCGTGCTCCTGCGCGGGGTGGTGGCCCAGGCGCTGTGCAAGCGCGCCTGTGGTTCGGGGAGGGTTGCCGCGCTGGAGATCTTGTTGCACAACTACGCGGTGGCGAACTTGATCCGCGAGAACAAGGTGCACCAGGTGGAGAGCTACCTGCGCACCGCCAGCAACGAGGTTGGCGGCATGCAGTCGCTCGACCAGGCCCTCTTCCGCTACGTTCGCGACGGTATCGTCGGCCGCGACGAGGCGCTGCGCGTGGCGCGCTCGCCCGACCAACTCGCCGAGATGGTGGGCGGCCTGCCGGTGGAGGCCTAGGTGCCCGCCGGGCCGAACCTCCTCGTGGGCCCGCGGGAGCGCGACCCGGGGGCCGAATCGCGCTTCCGCGCGGCCGCGTCGGTGATGCGCGCCCGCAACGACCCTCGAAGCGCGGGCTGGCTGC
>Ga0194120_10010096_pt1 | contig 11770 bp, 9 predicted proteins | sample TA2MahCa65mmetaG_FD_148642 | JGI IMG/M metagenome (GOLD analysis project Ga0194120, IMG submission 148642) | Freshwater microbial communities from Lake Tanganyika, Tanzania - TA2015019 Mahale Deep Cast 65m | ecosystem: Environmental > Aquatic > Freshwater > Lake | place: Tanzania: Lake... | reverse complement strand
CCCATCCCGACAGCCCCAGCCGCCGCGCGGCCGCTTGGGTCCAGGCGCGATAGCCGACGCCCTGGACACGGCCCGTCACCCGCGCCAGCACCGCGCGCTCTGGTCCCCGCGCCTCGCCGGCGCGCTCGGGTCCCCGCGCCTCGCCGGCGCGCTCGGGTGCGCTCACTCGAATTCCAGGATCGGCTGGTCGACCGCCAGGCTGTCGCCTTTCTTGGCGTGGATCTTGGCGATCTTTCCGTCGCGCGGGCTTTGCAGCACGTTTTCCATTTTCATGGCGTCCAGCACGCACAGCTTCTGGCCGGCGCTGACCGACTCGCCCGGCTTGACGTCGATCGACACCACCAGCCCGGGCATGGGCGAGAGCAGCATGCGCGAGCCGTCGGCGGCCTTCTTCTCGGGCATGCGCGCCGCCAGTTCCGCCGCCCGCCGGCTGCGCACCGAGACCGTGGCCTCGAAGCCGCCATGTGCCATGCGGAAGCCTTCGCTCAGCGGCTCGACCTGCACCGCCATCTCGCGACCGTCGACCTTGGCCACGGCCAGCGGCTGGCCCGGCCGCCAAGCGGTCTCGACCAGCGAGGCGCGGCCGTCCAGCGTCACCGCCAGCGCGCCGTCGCGCTTGGCGACCTTGGCCGACCAGCTCGCACCCGGCAGATCGACCGCGAATTCCCGGGTCGGTGCCGTGCCGCGTTCGCGTCCGCGCCGCATCGCCATCAACGCCGCGGCCAACGCCCCCAGCCGGCGCTTGGCGCCGTCTTCCAGCACGTCGGCCTTGTATCCGTCGGGATATTCCTCGGCGATGAAGCCGGTCGAGATCGCGCCCGAGGCGAAGCGCGGATGAGCCAGCACCGCCCGCAGGAAGGAGACGTTGTGGCTGATGCCGCGGACCACGAACTCGTCCAGCGCCTCGCCCAGCCGGGCGATGGCGTCGGCGCGGTTCGCGCCATGCGCCACCAGCTTGGCGATCATCGGATCGTAGTACATCGAGATCTCGGCGCCCTCGAACACGCCGGTGTCGAGACGAATGCCGTGCTCCTCCTTGGGCGGACGGAAGCGGGTCAGCCGCCCGATCGAGGGCAGGAAGCCGCGGCGCGGGTCCTCGGCATAGACCCGGGCCTCCATCGCCCAGCCCTCGCGCTTGAGGTCCTGCTGGCGCAAGCTCAGCTTCTCGCCGGCGGCGATGCGGATCATCCATTCGACGATGTCGAGGCCGGTGATCATCTCGGTCACCGGATGCTCGACCTGGAGCCGGGTGTTCATTTCGAGGAAGTAGAACTTGCGGTCGGGGCCGACGATGAACTCGACCGTCCCGGCCGAGTGGTAGCCGACCGCCTTGGCCAGCGCCACCGCCTGCTCGCCCATCGCCTGGCGCGTCGCTTCGTCGAGGAAGGGCGAGGGCGCCTCCTCGATCACCTTCTGGTGGCGGCGCTGGATCGAGCATTCGCGCTCCCACAGATAGAGCGTGTTGCCGTGCTTGTCGCCCAGCACCTGGATCTCGATGTGGCGCGGCTGCTCGATGAACTTCTCGATGAAGACCCGCGCATCGCCGAACGCCGCCTTGGCCTCGTTGGCGGCGGATTGCAGGCCCTGGGCAAGTTCGGAATCGCCATAGGCGATGCGCATGCCCTTGCCGCCGCCGCCGGCCGAGGCCTTGATCATCACCGGATAGCCGATCTCGCGCGCGATCTTGGCGGCGGCCTGGGCATCGGAGACCTCGCCGAGGAAACCGGGCACGGTCGAGACCTTGGCCTTGGACGCCAGCTTCTTGGATTCGATCTTGTCGCCCATCGCCTTGATCGCCGGCACGTCGGGGCCGATGAAGGCGATGCCGGCCTGTTTCAGCGCATCGGCGAAGGCGGCGCGCTCGGAGAGGAAGCCGAAGCCGGGATGGACCGCCTCGGCGCCGGTCGCCTTGCAGGCCTCGACGATGCGCTCGATGCGGAGATAGCTCTCGGCCGCCGGCGGCGCGCCGATCGGCACCGCGACGTCGGCCATGCGCACGTGCAGCCCGCCGGCATCGGCCTCGGAATGGACCGCGACCGTGCGGATGCCCATCCGCCGGCAGGTCTTGACGATGCGGCAGGCGATCTCGCCGCGATTGGCGATCAGGATGGTCTTGAACATCGGCGGCCTCGATCGCTCACAACGGGATGTTGGCGTGCTTCTTCCAGGGATTGGACAGCTGCTTGTCCTTCAGCATGCGCAGCGCCCGCGCCACTCGCCGCCGTGTCGAGTGCGGCATGATGACGTCGTCGATGAAGCCGCGCTTGCCGGCGACGAAGGGGTTGGCGAATTTCTGCCGGTACTCCTCGGTACGGGCCTCGATCTTGGCGCCATCGCCGATCTCGCCGCGGAAGATGATCTCGACCGCGCCCTTGGGTCCCATCACCGCGATCTCGGCGGTGGGCCAAGCATAGTTGATGTCGCCGCGCAGATGCTTGGAACTCATCACGTCATAGGCGCCGCCATAGGCCTTGCGGGTGATCACGGTCACCTTGGGCACGGTGGCCTCGGCATAGGCGAACAAAAGCTTGGCGCCGTGCTTGATGATGCCGCCATATTCCTGCGCCGTGCCCGGAAGGAATCCCGGCACGTCGACGAAGGTCACCAGCGGCAGATGGAAGCAATCGCAGAAACGAACGAACCGCGCCGCCTTGCGCGAGGAATCGATGTCGAGGCAGCCGGCCAGCACCATCGGCTGGTTGGCCACCACCCCGACCGGCATGCCGCCGATGCGGGCGAAGCCGATGACGATGTTCTTGGCGTAATTGGGCTGGATTTCCAGGAAATCGCCGTCGTCGACCGTCTTCTCGATCAGCTCCTTCATGTCGTAGGGCTTGTTGGGCGAGGGCGGCACCAGCGTATCCAGGCTTTCGTCGATGCGCTCGACCGGATCGATGCAGTCGCGTTCGGGCGGCCGCTGCCGGTTCGACAGCGGCAGGAAGTCGACCATGCGGCGGATTTCGGCCAGGGCCTCGATGTCGTTCTCGCAGGCCAAGTCGGCCACGCCCGAGCGCGTGGTGTGGGTGACGGCGCCGCCCAGCTGCTCCTGGGTGACGGTCTCCTGGGTCACGGTCTTTACCACGTCGGGACCGGTGACGAACATGTAGGAGCTGTCCTTGACCATGACGATGAAGTCGGTCATCGCCGGCGAATAGACCGCGCCGCCGGCGCAAGGCCCCATGATCACCGAGATCTGCGGCACCACGCCCGAAGCCAGGACGTTGCGCTGGAACACCTCGGCATAGCCGGCTAGCGAGGCGACGCCTTCCTGGATGCGGGCGCCGCCGGAATCGTTGAGGCCGATCACCGGCGCGCCGACCTTCATCGCCTGATCCATGATCTTGCAGATCTTCTCGGCATGGGCCTCGGACAGCGAACCGCCGAAGACGGTGAAGTCCTGGCTGAAGACGAAAACCTGGCGGCCGTTGATGGTGCCCCAGCCGGTGACCACGCCGTCGCCCGGGATGGTCTGCTCGGCCATGCCGAAATCGGTCGAGCGGTGCTCGACATACATGTCGAATTCCTCGAACGACTCCGGATCGAGCAGCAATTCGATGCGCTCGCGCGCCGTCAGCTTGCCCTTGGCGTGCTGGGCCTGGACGCGTTTTTCGCCGCCGCCGGCCCAGGCGCGGGCCCGCTTGTCCTGGAGCTGCTTGAGGATGTCCTGCATGCCTTCGGCTCTCCTTGTCTTGGGCCGATCCTAGGGCATGATCGAGCTGTCTTGAACCAAGCGGTTGAAGACAGATCGATCATGCCCTGGTATTTGGCTCCGGACCGCGATTCACGATCTGCATGGATTCGCGACTACGATTCCATGCAAATCGATCGCGGTCTAGCACGATCCCGACTGGGTCGCCACCAGACGGGTCAAGCGTCCGGCGGCGACGATGTCGACGCGTCGCGCGGCCAGGACGCGCTCGGCCTCGGCGTCGCTGCCCCATTTTTCGCGCTGCCAAAGATCGTCGACCGCCGCGACTTCGAACGCCGTCTCGGCCGGCCAGTCGCCCCCGACCACGGCCAGCGCGATCGCCAGCGAACCCAGCGGCCCGACCAGCGCCTGCAGCGCGGTCAGCCGCCAGGTGTCGAGCCGCGTCACGGCCTTTGCCAATGCCGCGACGGCATCGGCCGATTGTTGCGCCGGCATGATGCCGGTCACGACCGCAAGCTTGGCGCCAAACTTGCCTTCCACCCAAGCGACGAACGGATCCCAGGCCAGTTTTTGCCTGGCCACCAGTTCGGGCGGCTCGGCCGCGCGATGACAGATCAGATCCGTTTCGGCGTATTTCATGGTCTCGGCGACGATGGCCTCGCGAACCTCGGCAACGCGATCCAGCGCCGTGCAGGCAAGCTGCATCACCGGCATGGTAGAGGGCCTGACGCGCTCGCCTTGGCCTTGCCACTCCTCGGCGATAGCTTCGGCCAAGGCCCGCGTCGGCAGCGACAGCACCCTTCCCGCCGGAGTTCGAATCGGCTTGCCGTCCAACACCACCCGGCAGCCGCCTTCGGCCACCTCCACCCCGGCCTGGCGATAGAACCGTTTCACGGCCGGCGACGTTGGGGGGCCTGGCCTTGCGGCGGCGGTGCGGGGGCGGGTCGCGGCGGCGACACGCCGGGCCGCACCGAGACGATGCGCGCGCAAGGGTTCTTGTCTTCGGCGCCGGCCTTGGCGGTGGTCCCCAACAGCGCCAGCGGCCCGATCACGGTCGACAGCGCCAGCGCCGCCCCGGCCTTGGCCAGCGCCGTTTTTTCGACGGCAATGCCGGGACTGGCCAAGGTTCCCGACAGGATCACCGGCACCGCCAGGCTGAGCAGGCTGGCCTCCTTCGGACGCGGCTCGATGCGCCCGGCCAGCGCCTCGTTGGCAAGAGTCACTGCGAACCCGCCGCTCACGGTCACGGTCGGGGTGTCGAGTAGCAGCAGTTGGGAATCGATCCGGCCCTGCTTGGCTATGACCTGGACCGCGGCGCAGTTCAGCACCATGCGATCGCTTTTCCCGCCCGACACCAGCTTCGCCACCAGATCGGCCGCGATCAGATCGAGCCATTGGTTGGCGATCTCGCCCTTGGGCACCAACGCGCCGAAACCGCCGTCGAGCGACGCCGCCATCTGCCGAAGCGTCGCCCCGCGGCCGCGCAGATCGAACTCGACATCGAGCGTTCCGGCGAAAAGCTCGGTCACGCCCCCAGCCTTGAGCGCCTGGCCAAGATCGAGACCGCGCGTGCCGCCGCGCAAGCCCAATCGCGGCGCGCCGCCGCCGACCTGGTACTCGCCATTTGCCGAGACCTGGCCGCCATGAACCCGCGCTTCGAGCTTGCGCAGCGTGACCTTGCCCCCGCCCAAGGTGACTTGCGCGGCCAGATCCCTTATCTCCGCGCCCGCGCCGATGACTCGTCCGATCGCCAGATCGACGAACAGCTCGACTTCGTCCGGCAATTGGTTCGGCAATGCATGGTCGGGAATGACGCGACCGTTCCGGGCCGGAGCTGGCGCAGGCTTGGCGCCGGTCGGAGCTTGCAGCGGCGCCAAATCGAACACGTCGGCCTTGAGCCGCGCGCCGACATAGTGCCGCGCGCCGGGATTGATTTCGACCGATCCGGTGACGGTGCTGGCACCCAGTTTGAGCGCGAGGCCGTCGAGCACATAGCCCTGCGCCGTGTCCTTGAGCCGGGTCTTGACCGACAAGGCGCCCAGCTTGCCCGGCGGCGCGGCTCCGACGAGGCGCGCCAGCTCTCCAGCCTCGCCCGCCTCGGCCGACAGGCCGAAGTCGAGACCGCGCGCGGCATGCGGTTGGCCGATGGTCCCTTGGATCGCAAGCAGCAGCGGCCCGACCTGGCCGTTGAGGTTGAGCGCATAGGGCTTGTCGCCGGCCATCAACTGCGCCGGCGGATCGAGCCGGGCCAACACTCTGAGCCGATGCCCATCGAGCGTGCCCGCAAGCTGCACGTCGACCGGGGCCTCGGCACCTTCACCCGAGGCCTCGAGCCGGTCGAGCACCAGCGTGCGGCGCGTCCGGTCTTGTCCGACCCAGGTCACGCGGACATCGGTGGCGACGATGCCGCCGATGTCGATCGGCGGCGGCGCGGCCGGCTTTTCGCCGGCAGGTCGCGCTTCGGTCGAGAACAGCCAATTGCCGCGCCCCTGGGCGTCGCTTTCCAGCCAGAGATCGAGCCCGCGCAACGCGACCCGATCGATCCGCAGCCTGCCGCTCAGCAAAGGCACCAGATCGGCCGCGGCCGAAACTTCGGCCACCTTGACCATCTCCGGCCGCGTGCCCCATGCGGCGTTGGCCAGGACGATGCCGTCCAATTCGAGTCGGGGCTTGAGGCCGATCGCCAGCCGGATCGGCCGGCCGATGGTGAGCTTGCGCCCGATGGCCTGGGTCACCGCCGCTTCGATCTCGGGACGAAAGCGATCGGCATCGAAGGTGGCGAGAAACACCGCCGCCCCCGCGACCGGCAGCGCGATCGCCACGATGACCGCGATCCCAAGCCAGCGCCGCATCATGCCCCCCAGGCGAAGCCGCGCAGCGCCGGCAACAGCCCGGCGTAATCGGCGACCACCAGATGCGCTCCCTCGGCACGCAAGGCGTCCGCCGCCTGATAGCCCCAATCGACGCCGATGGCGGCGCTGCCGGCGGCGCGCGCCATCGCCATGTCGTAGCGGCTGTCGCCGACCATGGCGGTCTCTTCCGGCGCAACCCCGGCCTGGTCCATGGCTTGTTGCAGCATGGCGGGATGGGGCTTGCCCGGCGCGTCGTCCGAGGTTTGCAGCGTGACAAAGTGCCGGCCGAGGTCATGTCGTTCCAACACGCCGCGCAGCCCGCGCCGCGACTTGCCGGTGGCGACGCCAAGCAGCACGCCGGCGCCCGCCAATTCGGCAATCGTCTCGACCGCGCCCGGATACAAGGGCTCGGGCAAGTCGCCGCGCGCGCGCCAGGCCTGAAACAGCCGTCTGTAACGTTCGGTCAGCGACTCGGTCGCACTGCCCCCGCCCAGCTGCGCGATCGCCACTCCGAGATTGAGTCCGATCACGCCCCGCACCGCCGCCGGCGAGGGCTCGGCCAGGCCATGCTCGCGGAAGGTCGCCGCCATGCAGCCATGAATGGCGTGCTGGCTGTCGACCAGCGTGCCGTCGCAATCGAACACCACCAGGCGAAAGGGCCCGATCCGGCTCATGGCCGAAGCGTGACACGGGGCGCGGCTTGGGGCAACCTCGCGGGCCATGGCCCCACGCGCGCTCACCATGCTCGGCCGCAAGACGCGGCTGGCGCGATCGCCCGCCGAAGCGCGGCTGGAATTCGTGCCCAATCCCGAACCGGGGCTGGTCTATTTGGTGCGCTTCACCCAGCCCGAGTTCACTTGTCTCTGCCCGGTCACCGGCCAACCCGATTTCGCCCATCTGGCGATCGATTACGTGCCTGGCCGCCGGTTGGTCGAAAGCAAGTCGCTCAAGTTCTATCTCGCCAGCTTTCGCGATCATGCCGGCTTCCACGAGGCCACCACCTTGTCGATCGCGCGCCGTCTCAAGCGCGAACTGGCGCCGCGCTGGATCCGCATCGGCGGCTATTGGTATCCGCGCGGCGGCATGCCGATCGACGTCTTCTGGCAGTCGGGGCCGCCGCCGAAAGGGCTGTGGCTGCCCGATCAGGGCGTGGCGCCCTATCGCGGCCGGGGTTAGGGCATGATCGATCTGTCTTGAACCATGTGGTTCAAGACAGATCGTGAATCATGCCCTCGCGTCCCGCTCTGGACCGCGATTCACGGTTTGCATGGAATAGCGTCTGCGATTCCATGCAAACCGATCGCGGTCTAGTCGAACGCGGCGAACGGATCGCCTTTGGGTTCGGCCGGCAGGCCGAACAGCGCCCAGCTTCGCGCCATGTGATCGGGCAGCGGCGCCACCACCTGCAGCCGCCCGCCGGCGGGATGGGCGATGTCGATGGCGCGAGCGTGCAAGTGCAGCTTGCGGCTGACCTGGCCGGTCAGCGTCGGATGGCCCGCACCGTACTTTCCGTCGCCGACGATCGGCGTACCCAGGGCCGCGGCGTGGGCGCGCAGTTGGTGCGTGCGGCCGGTCACGGGCGACATGGCCAGGAACGCAGCCTTGCGGCCGAAATGCTCGACCACGCGATAGCGGGTGATGGCGCGCTGGCCGGTTTCCTCGTCGGCCGCGACCATCTCGCCGCGTTCGCCCGGCAGCTTGGCCAGCGCCAGGTCGATGGTGCCCGCCGGCGGGTGCGGCACGCCCGATACCAGGGCCCAATAGAGCTTGCGGGCGTCGCGGGCGCGGAAGGCCCTGGTCAGGGCCTGGGCAGCGGCGCGGCTGCGCGCCAGCACCAGCACGCCCGAGGTGTCCTTGTCGAGGCGGTGGACCAAGCGCGGCTTGTCGGCCGCATCGAAGCGCAGCGCATCGAGCATGCCGTCGAGATGACGTTCGTGCCCCGAGCCGCCCTGCACCGGCAGGCCGGGCGGCTTGTTGATCGCGATCACCTCGGCATCGCGATGCAGCACCGCCGCCCGCAGCATCGCCGCATCGGCCTCGGATACCGGGCGTGGTCCGGCCGAGACCGCCGGCGTCGCCGGCAAGGGCGGGATGCGCAGCACTTGCCCGGTCTCGATCCGGTCCGAGGCCTTGGCGCGCTTGCCGTCGACCCGCACCTGGCCGGTGCGCAACAGCTTCTCCAGCCGGCCATGGCCCAGCTGCGGGAAGCGCCGCTTGAACCAGCGATCGAGGCGCTGCCCGGCCTCTTCGGCGGCGACAGTGTGGTGAGCGACGCTCATGCCAGCGCGCGCACCGTCCACAGCCCGCCGAACAGCGCCAGGATGGAAAGTGCTACCGAGCCGATCACATACCCGCCGGCGGCGGTCCAATCGCCACGACCGATCAGCACCGCGACATCGGCCGAAAACGCCGAAAAGGTGGTGAAGCCGCCGAGAATGCCGACGGTCAGGAAGGCGCGCCATTCCGGCGTCACATCCCATTTGAGGGCCATGGCCTCGACCAGCACGCCCATGATGAAGCTGCCGAGGATGTTGACCCCCATCACGCCCCAGGGGAATTCGAGGCCCAACAGGCGCCCGGCTTGGCCGACGAACCAGTACCGCGCGATCGAGCCGATCGCGCCGCCGATCGCCACCGCCACTACCTCGTTCACGCCCGCTCCTGCCTCTCCGAGCGCAGCTTGGTCCAATATTCGAGCCGCTTGCGGATCTCGCGCTCGAAGCCGCGCTCGGCCGGATCGTAGACCGTCGCCCGCGCCAAGCCATCGGGAAAGTAGTTCTGGCCCGAAAACGCATCGGGCGCCTCGTGATCGTAGTCGTAGCCCTTGGCGTATCCCAATTGCTCCATCAGCTTGGTAGGCGCGTTGAGGATGTGCTTGGGCGGCATCAGCGAACCGGTCTTGTGGGCCAGGGCCTTGGCGGCCTTTTCGGCGCGATAAGCGGCGTTCGATTTGGGCGCCGTACCGAGATAGATCACGCATTGCACGATCGCGAGTTCGCCCTCGGGCGAACCCAGGAAGTCGTAGGCGTCCTTGGCCGCCAGCGCCTGCACCAGCGCCTGCGGATCGGCCAATCCCACGTCTTCGACCGCGAAGCGTACCAGCCGCCGAAGGATGTACAGCGGGTGTTCGCCGCCGATCAGCATCCGCGCCAGCCAATACAGCGCGGCATCGACGTCCGATCCCCGCAGCGATTTGTGCAGCGCGCTGATCAGGTTGTAGTGCGCCTCCTGGCTCTTGTCGTAAAGCGGCATGCGCTTCTGCACGGCTTTGGCCAGGCCGGCGGGGTCAAGCGGAACGCCATCGGCCGGAAGTTGGAACAGTTCCTCGGCCAAATTGAGCAGATAGCGCCCGTCGCCATCGGCCAGATCCTTGAGGCGCGTACGCGCCTCGGCGGAAACCGGCAGCTTCCGGCCAAGCAGCGCCTCGGCCCGCGCCAGCAGGGTCTCGAGCGCGGCATCGCCCAAGCGCTCCAGCACCAGGACTTGGCAGCGCGATAGCAGCGCGGCATTGAGCTCGAATGACGGATTCTCGGTGGTGGCACCGACCAGGATGACGGTGCCGTCCTCGACCGCCGGCAGGAACCCGTCCTGCTGCGAACGATTGAAGCGGTGGATCTCGTCGACGAACAGCAGCGTGCCTTGGCCGGATTGGCGCCGGGCGCGCGCCGCCTCGATCGCCTTCTTGAGATCGGCCACGCCCGAGAACACCGCCGACAGCGCCACGAAGGCGTGGTCGACATGCTTGGCCAAGAGCCGGGCAATGGTGGTCTTGCCCGAGCCAGGCGGACCCCACAGGATCAGCGAGGCGAGGCGCCGTGCCGCCAGCATGCGGCCAAGCGGCCCATCCGGGCCAAGCAGGGCCCCCTGCCCGACGACATCGGCGATGGTCTCTGGCCGCAGGCGGTCGGCCAAAGGACGCGGGGCACGCTCGGCCAAACCCGCCGCCTGGAACAGCGTGCTCACCGCCCGATATCCAAGGTGGTGACCTGCTCGCCGCGCTGGATCTGCAACCGCCAGCGCGTGGTCTCGGTACGCACCGCCGCCCGCACCTGTGCGACATCGGCCACGTCGCGACCGTTGATCTGGCGGATCAGGTCGCCCGGGCGCAGGCGGATGGCGGCAGCCGGGCTGTTGGCGGCCACGCCCAGCACGATCACGCCCCGCCCCTGGGCGTCGATGCCGATCTCCTCGGCCAGGGCCGGAGACATGTTGGCGACCGTGGCCCCGGCCAAGGGCGATGCGCCGGCCAGAGCGGTCGCTTCCCGCGGCGGGTTCTCGGGCGGCGCCCGCAAAGCGATCTTGAGATCCATCGCCCCGCCGGCGCGCTGGACCGAAAGCTTGGCGGTACCGCCGACGGCGCGAGTGGCGAAGCGGAAGCGCAGCTGTTCGGGGTCCTCGACCGGCTTGCCGTCGACCGCACGCAGCACGTCGCCGACTTTGAGTCCGGCCTGCTCGGCCGGCCCGCCGCGGTAGACCGAGTTGATCAGCACGCCCCCCGGCCGGCCCAGCCCCATGGTGGTTGCCAGCTCGTGGGTCACGGCCTGGCCGCCGGCGCCGAACCAAGGCCTGACGATCTTTCCGCCGGCGGCGGCGGCGCGCACGATCACCGCCACCATGTTGGCCGGCACCGCGAAACCGATGCCGATCGAGCCACCGGATTGCGAGAATATGGCGGTGTTGATGCCGGCCAGGCGACCGTCCATGGTCACCAGCGCGCCGCCCGAATTGCCCGGATTGACCGCGGCGTCGGTCTGGATGAAGGAGCGGAAGTCGGTGATCCCGACCTGGGTCCGCGCCAGGGCCGAGACGATGCCCGAGGTCACGGTCTGACCGACGCCGAAGGGATTGCCGATCGCCAGCACCAGATCGCCGACTTCGAGATCGTCCGAGTCCATCAGTTCGAGCGTCGGCAGCTTTTCGTCCTTGAGCGCGATGCGCAGCGCCGCCAGATCGGTGCGTTCGTCGGCCAGCACCAGCTCGGCCGCGAATTCGCGCCGATCCGCCAGCACCACCGTGATCGCGTCCGAGCCCTTGATGACGTGGTTGTTGGTGACGATCAGCCCGTCGGCACCGACGATCACCCCCGAGCCGAGCGAGTTCTCGATCCGCCGCCGCGGCAAGGGCGAACCCAGGAACTCCTCGCCGAAGAAGCGCCGGAAGAAGGGATCGTCGGCGAAGGGCGAACGGATGCCGCGGCTCTCGACCACGCGCTTGGTGTAGATGTTGACCACCGTCGGCGCCGCGCGCTTGACCAGGGGTGCGAAGGATT